>Ga0315294_10007531_pt1 | contig 11941 bp, 7 predicted proteins | sample YL17G13_40_MG_FD_203626 | JGI IMG/M metagenome (GOLD analysis project Ga0315294, IMG submission 203626) | Sediment microbial communities from Yellowstone Lake, YNP, Wyoming, USA - YL17G13_40 | ecosystem: Environmental > Aquatic > Freshwater > Lake > Sediment | place: USA: Wyoming | collected...
GGGCCAGCCGAGACCACATCGAGTCTTCCCGGAAAAGCAGCCCCCACCGGCCCAGAACCAACCCGGAAGGCCGACGACGCGGATTATGCCCGCCACCAGATATCCCAGGCCATTCTCGGTCCCCTCGCCGACCTCGCCAGGGAAATCCACACCACCTTTGACTACTTCTCCACCCGAAAAGGCATGGAAGTTGAAAGGGTAGTGCTTACCGGTGGTTCTTCCAAGATCCTTAACCTGCCTGCTTTCATGACCAGGGAACTCGGAGTTGAAACGGTTATGGGAGACCCTTTCCTCCATCTCGCCATCGGCAACCCTAACATCTCCCCAGACTTCCTCTCCTCGATTTCACCCCTGATGGCCGTCTGCACCGGTCTCGCCATAAGGGATATGCTCTGAGCCCGCTTCAATCAACTGTGAGATTTAGGTGAAGCAATGCTGAAGATCAATCTCCTTCCTCGCCAAGTCCGCGATAGGCGTTTGGTCCCTCTTTACACCGTCCTTGCCAGCATCATCTTGGTCGTCCTCGGGATTGCCCTCGGTTCCTATGTGTTTGCCCTCTCCCTCGACGTCTCCAAACTCAAAACGGAGGAAGCTCAGAAGGCTGCCGAGGCCAAGACGGTCCAAGAACTCGGGGCTACTGTCACCACCGCCCAGCAGCAAGCCTTCGTCGCCCAAGCTAGGATCACCTTCGCCACCGGCGTCCAGAACACCGGCCCCGCCTGGGCTGACTACATCCAGAAGCTCACCGCCTGGGTCCCAGCCAACGTTTACCTCGATTCCTGGTCCATCAATGGCAGCAACCTCAGCTGGTCCGGCCGCCTCAAGGTCCAAGACCCTTCCAGGGGACTCACCAGCGGAGAGTATCTGTTCTTCTATCTTCATTTTCAGCGCTGTCCCATGATTACCAACCCCATCATCACCGTGAGCACCCAACTTGACATGGGCTATTCCTATCCACCCTCGGGCGTTAGTATCGCACCAACCACTGCCTCTGCTCCAGGCGCCTCCTCCATCGGTCTCGAGTTCGTTCCCTTCACCATAACCGGCACCCTCGTCAACCCTCCTTCTTTCCCTATCTTCGCCCCCGCCCAGCAGGCTGCTGCTGCTGCCGCTCTGGTGCCCCCCCCCGCCGCAGCGATCCCTCCGCCAACCGAGTCTCATGAGGTCCAGCCGGATGAGGAAGCGGAGGCAGCCCCCGCCACCAGTTCCAAGGCGGCCAAGGGGCAGGACTGAGCCATGGCTGCCACTTCCTATCAACTGAACCCGGAAACGCAATCCTGCTCGCCTTCACTCAAAGGTAGGGCTGTCGAAAGATGAAGAGGCCTATTTATGTGGTGATAGTGGCTATCGTCCTCTACGCCGGTCTCGGCATCGGCGTTCAAAGGGGCATGATTAAGCCCAGGACGGAAGAAAAACAGAGATTACAGAACACTATAAAGCAGCACGATGGGGTAATTGCCCAGAAGTCCACCTTCGAGGCTGACAAGGCACAGGCTGCGACGGCCACGGCCACCGCCCTGAGCCAGCTCGAGATCCTCAGGGTGCTCAAGATGCCTCCCATATCCTTTGCCGCTGGCCCTCTCTATGCCACCGAGGCTTTACTCTTCGAGCAGGGACAGGATCTCGGTCTTATAATCGTGGATTTGATTGACTCAACGGGCAACGTCCCGGAGAAGTTCGGCCTACCTGCCGTGCCCTTCCCCGCTGCTGGCGCCGCCCCCCCACAAGTCGAGCCCCTTGCCATACCCAGCAGCCCTGTCTCCATCTCTTTTCAGGGCAACTATCAATCTTTTCTCGCCTTCCTGCGTAGACTGCCTTCCGCACCCCGCCTCCTCGGCGTCGGTAACATAATCCGAATGGACGTCACCTATTCCCCCACAGGTGAGAAGGTGCTCCGCGTCTCCTTGCCCATTCAAGAGTTTACCTTCCCCAGGGGCGCCGAGGGACAGTTCTCCGCTCCCTCAGCCATCGCCGGCGTACCCGTCACGGCGGCCGCGCCGCCCCAACAGGGGGGGAGAGGGCAGATTTCCTATGCGGCTTCGAAGTATGGTCCCGCCCAGGGAGCAGGGCCAAGCATCCCCGCCGCAGCCCCCTCCCCGGCAGGCGCCCAGCCTAGCGCGCAGCCTTCAGCAGCCTCTGGCTTAGTACTGCCGCACACCGAAGACTAGTAACAGTGAAGAAGGAGCAAAGAAGAAGACAAGCGTTCAGCCGGCAAGAGTGCCATAGCCGGTGGGCTTGACTTCTCGGCCTGTCGCCCACGAGGTGAGGAAGTGGATAGCCAACAAAAGCAGAAGATAAAGCTCATCGCTGCGGTAGCTATGCTCGTGGTGGCTGGCGCCCTCATCTTCCTTTTTTCCCGAGGAGGCGAAGAGGGATCGCTGGATACTGCCGTCGAGACTGTGACCCAGCAGCCCTCCCCTGCGGCCACCCTTTCCCCTCCTCCCGCTGTTGCGCCTGTTGCTCCCCCCGCCCCGGTTCCCCAGCCCCTGCCCTCGCCCGCCGGCGCCGTTCCAACAGCAGCCCTCCTCCCCACCAAGACCGGTGATCCTTTCGGCATCACCGAGGAATTTGCTGCCGCCGGGGCCGCCCGCCAGAGATTACTCCCCGTTGTTGACTTGTTCAGCCCTGCCAGGTGGGGTAGAGCAGAAAGACTTGCCGCACAATTGGCCCCTTCCGCCTCGGCCATGCTGGGCATGCGAGCCTTTCCAGGTGCGCGACTGTCCGGAGTCAATCTCTCCCCCCTCACGGTTGCCTCAACCCCTGCTCTTCCCCTTCCTACCCTCTCACCAAAAGGTGGTTATGGCTATTCCGCCGCTCCCACCAATCCTTACGACTTGATCCGCGCCTCCGCCTGGTCACCCTCCGTATCCCCACCTCCCATCGAAGGCATGCGCCTCGCCGGCATAATCCGCGGCGACCAAGGCAAAGGCATCCTCCCCAGGGCCATCCTCGAGTGGAGAACCCCCCAGGGAACCTTCGCCTCCCAGGTCGTTTCCCCCAACGAGCCTCTCACCTGGCCGGGGGGCGGCAGCATGGAAATCTTGGGCAGCAATTACGCTATCATCAAGGACGCACAGGGCAAGTCCTGGCGCGTTCCCCTACGATACTAAAACAGGGCAGGTTTACAGGTTCACAAAACTGGATATAATCTACTTGGTAAGGAGGAGGTACAGATGAGATACTTCGGACTGGTGATTCTAGCCTTATTTGCCGTGTTTGCTGTTCCCTCGTTGGCCGCCGCTCAGGGCGAACAGCCCGCCGCTCCGGCCGTGGAGTTGAGGAATACCACCCTTGCTGACGTCATCGAGGGGCTTCAAGGGAGCTTCAAAGTCAATATCCTTGTTGGTGTGGACATAGACCCCACCCAGAGGGTGACCATTGCCTTCACCCAGGGCACCACGCCCGAAGCGATCCTGGAGGCTGTGGCCCTCGGCCTGAGAGACGTTGAGCTCGACTCTCTTGGTCCCGATACCTTCGTCTTGAGAAAGAAGGAAGCCGGTTCTCCTACCGGCGCAGACCGCGTCGTTCCCGGTTATCGCCCCGAAAGGGCCGAGACCCCTGTTCCCATCGTTCGCCACGAGGCAGGGGAAAGTGCCTATGGGGCATACGGAGGCGCATACGGAACGACAGCAGCTCAGCAGTATCAGTCCCAACTTCAGCAGAACATGATCCTTGCCAAGGTCGGCATCAGGTTCAATGACGCCACCCAGATAGCCGGGCTCTTTGGCGGCGCCAACTACGGTTCCACCGGCTGGGGCGGCTACGGCCAAGGCCAAGGCTATGGCGGCTACGGCCAGCAGGGCTACGGCCAAGGCCAAGGCTATGGCGGCTACGGCCAGCAGGGCTACGGCCAGCAGGGCTACGGCCAGCAGGGCTACGGCCAGCAGGGCTACGGCCAGCAGGGCTACGGCCAGGGCTACGGCGGCTACGGCCAGCAGGGCTACGGCCAGCAGGGCTACGGCCAGGGCTACGGCACCACCAACCCCTACGGCTCCGGCCTCATTATACCCCCTACAGGGGGCTTTTGAAGCGATCTCTACAGTAATGCTGATTCCAAGACCCAGTGAAACATGACTTACCGTCTTGTCTAACTGCGTGAAACTCAAGTCTTTCCGTCGGGTCCGGCCGTCACCGCCGGCCCGTTTGACCATGTCTTCCAGAGACTGGCGCGTTCCCAATAGGGGAGGGGTTTGAACATAATGTCCCAACACCGAGCACTCAAGTCACCCTTCTGGGCGGTTGCCCTTGCTGTCGCGGTCATTTCCTTGGGCCTCCACGCCGGCCCTGCCGCCGCCGCGGGGATCAAATTGCAGTTCCAAAAGCAGCCCTTGATGGAGGCCCTTTACCGTCTCCAGGAGATTACCGGCAAAACCATTGTCGTTGCCGGCAAGAACGTTCAGCTCGATCGCCCCGTAACCGCCCTCATCGAAGCCCAGGACCTCGATGGCGCCCTCGAACAGTTGATGCAAGCCAGCGGTTACTATTGGAAGCACAGCGGAGACTCCTACGTCGTCTCCGATGTGCCCTTCGATCAGGAAAGACCGAGCGGGAATGGCTCCGTGCCTCCTCCGCCCCGACAAGATCCCTATGCTTCCCTTCCTTCTCTCCCTCCTACCGAGGTTACCCCTCCCCCTCCCGTGCAACCCCTCACCTCCGAGGGCGGCAACGACTCCACCCTTCCCATGGTCCGCCAGTTCGTTCGTCTTCAGTATCTCGATCGCTTCGTCGTTGCCCGTTACTTCGGCTGGACAGGCTCCGGCGAGGCTGGCTTCCCGGGACCGCAGGGCGCAACCCATTCCTATAGCTCCACCCCGGAAACCATCGGCTATTCCGTCCCATCCTCCACCAACCCCATCAGTTACGGCACCGGCGAGGCTCATCAGTACCCCTACGGTGGCGGCGCCTATCCCTACGGCGGTACCCAGTACGGTGGTACCCAGTACGGTGGCACCCAGTACGGTGGCACCCCCTACGGTGGCACCCAGTACGGTGGCGCCAACCCCTACGGCGGAGGCTATGGCGGCGGCTATGGCGGCGGCTATGGCGGCGGCTATTCCACTGGCTATGGGGGCTACGGAATCGGCATTCAGATGCTTCCTCCCGGCATGTACCCTCCCGTCCCCTTCCCCCCCTCCAATGCCCTGCTGGTGACCGGTACCCCAGAGGCCATTGATGAGTTCAGGGAATTGGTCAAGCAGGTGGACGTCCCCTCCCCCCAGGTTATGGTCGAAGCCCAATTCGTCACCGTCACTACCGGCTGGCAGCAGGAGTGGGGTTTGAACTGGCAGATGGCCGACGCTCGTCTTACCCTCAATACCATCGGCCTCAACCCAGGCGGCAACGTCAGCATTCAGTATGCTTCAGGCAATGTCAATGCCGCCCTCGGAGCCCTGCTTACCCGCCATCGCGCCAGGATAGTCCAGTCCCCACGGGTAGCCTGCTACAGCAACCCTCTCTACCCCGGTACCCTCTCCATCACCTCTCAAACGCCCATCTTCATCCCCAATGTCATCATTGACCTCTACGGCAATACCACCACCACCTACACGGTCCAGCTCGTTCCCATCGGCACCACCCTCTACGTCTATCCCAGGGTCAATGCCAATCAGACTATTAGCCTTCCCATCAACCTCTCCATCTCCCAGTCCCCAGGCAGCGTTACCTCCCCCGACGGGAAAACCACCTACCCTATCACCTCCGCTCAGTCGGTCAGCACCGAAATGAGAGTCAACAGCGGTGAAACCGTCGTCCTCGGCGGTCTCGTCACCCGTCAGGATGAAGAGGGTGGCGCCATGGTTCCCCTCCTCTCCGAATTGCCTTTGATCGGAAACCTGTTCAAGAGGAACAAGAACGTCAGTAACGACAGCGAGTTGCTCATATTCATCACCGCTACCATAGTCCACACTGCCGAGAGTGCGCCCCTATAGGCCCTCCCTCCTGCTTCTCACTGTCTTGCCTCTTGACACGGCCGACATCCTCTGGGTTTCGGTCGTGTCCTTTCAACGCCGCAACCTAGCCTTGTCAACCTGCTGGTGCTCGTGAATCGCACCCAGTTGGAGTGCAACCAAGTGTTTCCATCAGCCATGTGCGGCAGGAGGTTGGCTTTCTCCCTGAATCGCACCCAGTTGGAGTGCAACCAAGTTGAACGTTCTGGCACATGGGTAACACTTTAGACCGATAACATAGGTGACACATAGGTAATGGTTTCACGATGATGTTGATAGGGCAAGGGTCGCAGACCCGCCAGAGCCGGTCACGCGACGGCGGGTGGGGGTGAAGAAACGGTCGCGATGCCAACTCCCCGCTCTAATCTTTCACCCCGCGCGCCAACCAAGGTGACCCGCCCCCGTGTGCAATTCGACCTAATCAACGAAACAGAGTAGGATTCACATTGATGAGATTCCTCACCGCTGGCGAGTCCCACGGCCCTGCCCTCACCGTTATCGTTGAAGGCCTCCCAGCCGGCCTGCCGGTCGAAAAGTCCTTCCTCAACCGCCACCTTGCCCGCCGTCAACTCGGCTACGGCCGCGGTGCCAGAATGCGCATCGAGAATGACCAGGTCGAAATCCTTTCCGGCCTTCGCCTCGGCTTCACCCTCGGCTCCCCCATCTCCCTCCTCATCCGCAACCGCGATTGGGAGAATTGGGCCACCGAGATGTCCCCCGAGCCTCTCGCCCACGGCCAGCCCGCCCCCACCCCAGTCGAACTTCCTCGTCCAGGCCACGCTGACCTCCCCGGTGCCCTGAAGTTTGGCTTCAAGGACATCAGAAACGTCCTCGAAAGGGCCAGCGCCAGGGAAACCGCTGCCCGTGTCGCCGCCGGATCCCTCGCCCGCCGCCTCCTGGAGGAGTTCGAGATCCAAGTCGCCGCCCACGTCGTTCAAATCGGCGCCGTCAGGCTCGATTCCCCTCCGGGACGATTCTCCCCGCCGGAGATAGCCCGGCTGGCGGAGCGAAACAACCTTCGCTGCGTTGACCCTGCCATCGCTCGGAAGATGCGAACTGAAATTCGACGCGCCAAGGACGCCGGCGACTCTCTGGGCGGAGTTTTCGAGGTCGTCGCCGCTGGCCTTCCCCCTGGCCTCGGTTCCTACACCCAATGGGACCGCCGCCTCGATGGCTTGCTTGCCCAGGCCATCCTCAGCATCCCAGCCGTCAAGGGCGTCGAATTCGGCCTCGGCTTCCGCCAGGCCGAACTCCCAGGCTCCCAGGTCCACGACGAGATCCTTTATGACCCCGCAACCGCCTCCTTCACCCGCCCCGCCAACAACGCCGGCGGCCTTGAAGGCGGAATCACCAACGGCCAGCCGCTCGTCCTCCGCGCCGTCATGAAGCCTATCCCCACCCTCACCCGTCCCCTCCGTTCCGTCCACCTCGCCACCAAGAAACCTGTCCCTGCCCATGCCGAACGCTCCGACGTCTGCGCCGTCCCTGCTGCTGCCGTTGTCGCCGAAGCGATGGTCGCCTGGGTTCTTGCCGACGCTTTCCTCGCCAAGTTCGGCGGCGACTCCCTCCCCGACCTCCGCTCCTCCTACGACCACTATCTCACCCGCCTCGCCGCCTTCTAGCCCTCCTTTTGCCCCGTTGCGAACGGGCTTGTGCGCAGGTTTCCTGTAGGGGCGGACCCCCGTGTCTGCCCTGTTCATTTGCAGATGGCCTCGGCGAAACCCACCTAGCCAATCAATTGACCGGCTATTGCCAACGAGGGTAGACTGTCCCCGGTGAATGGCGGAGAATATCACCCGGGAGGGCCACATGGCGAGGCAAACAGAGAATCACCAGACCAAGCAGCCTAGGACGACCTCATCATCCACGGCTGTTGAACGCGTTTCCTCGTCTAGCAAGGAAGGCCGTTTCTATGCTGCTCTGACAGACGTTTTTGTGGGGGCGACCGTCGAAGGTCAATCCGGGTACATCAACCTCATGAAGATCAAGTCCACATACTATCAAGAGGGTGTGTTCCCAGCGCTTCAGAAGGACATTGAGCAGGCCTTGAAGCCATTTCCTGACTTCCGCGAGGAACTCTTTGACAAACTCTATGCCTTCTTCCATCGCTACTTCAGTGAGAGCGGCTCAATCTACTTCCGCTACACCCCTCTGCATCAGAGAGTGTATGAGAAGGTATACACCGATGATAGGGACGTCATGCTCTTCTACAAGACCCATATGCTCTACTACGTCAAGACCGACAGGTTGTTCCAGAGCATGGAGGTGGAGTTGGATGGGTTCAGGTTCTTCTTCGATGTCTCCACGTTGCAGGGCAAGAAGGCGAACGAGAAGAGGGAGATTGTCTACACCTTCAAGCACAAGAGGCAGGATGGCGCTCTAGTCTTCGAGGTCGCCTACTCCGAAAGGGGAAGAAAGACAAAGTCCGATGACGTTTTGAGGGACGCCAAAAAGACGGGGGCGCAGGTCGGTGAAGAGACCCTGCAGGGAGCGTTCCGCGTCTTTGAACGTCAGAGCGAGGTGGACTACTTCATCAACAAGGACGCGAAGGCCTTCTTGGAGGAGCAATTCAACCTCTGGCTCTATCAGTACGTTTTTTCGGGCGAGGGCAATTGGACAGAGGAGCGTGTCAAGCAGTTGCAGCTCCTCAAGGACATAGCCTTCAAGACCATAGCTTTCATTAGCCAGTTCGAGGACGAACTGGTGAAGATCTGGAACAAGCCCAAGTTCGTACTGCGCTCGAACTACGTGGTCACGCTCGACAGGATCGCCGAACGAGACATCGGGTTCGTCAAGCGGCTGCTGGAGCACGAGAATGTCAGCTCGCAGATAGCCGAATGGAGACAATTGGGGATCGTTGAAGAGGATTTCAACCAGCTAGCCGTAATCCAGAAGGACATTACTGGCGAACACCTACGAGACGAGTATCGTCACCTCCCCATCGACACCAAGTACTTCAAGGCCTTGGAACTGCAGCTGCTCGGGCTCTTCGAAAACCTAGACGCTGCGCTCGACGGTTGGCTTATCAAGAGCGACAACTACCAAGCCCTGAATGCTATCTTGCGCAAGTTCGAGGGCAGAGTTCAAGCGGTCTACATTGATCCACCATTCAACACAGGAGACGACTTTCTTTACTCGGACAGGTTCCAGGACAGCACCTGGCTCACGATCATGCAGAACAGGCTCGACCTCGCAAAAAGCATGCTAGACAGGACTGGGACGATATTCGTGCATCTCGATTGGAATGCCAACTACCTGGGCAGATGCTTGCTGGACGAGGCCTTCGGCAAGGACAACATTCTGAATGAGATAGTCTGGAGAATCGGGTGGGTCTCCGGCTACAAGACGCAGGTCGAGGGCTTCGTGCGGAACCACGACACTCTGTTGTCTTATGCAGCCGCAGACACGAGGGCTTCCTATTTCGACAAGGGCAGCGCTAAGATCCCCTACAAGTCATTTCAGGAGGCGACAATAGGGACGGAAATCAATGCCATCCTACAGAAGTGGGGCATCCCGGCACGAGATGTAAGGCACAAGAAGATCGTTTTCAAAGATTATACCGGTAAGGTGTACAAGACTGGCCTGGAAGGGAAGGAGGGTGCCTACCCCCTCGAGGATACGTGGAACTGCAATGATTACGAAGAGTTACATTCGAACAAGATCAAGAGGAATGCAAAGGAGTACACCCCAAACGGCTCGGCGATTACCCAGAAGCCTGAGCAATTGCTGCTCAGGATAATTGCGCTGACTACACGCAAGACTGACATTGTGCTGGACTATTTCCTGGGGTCTGCCACAAGTGCGGCGGTTGCCCACAAGCTGGGCAGGAGATGGATAGGCGTGGAAATGGCAGGATACTTTGACACAGATGCCCTCTACAGGATGAAGCATGTACTGATGGGCAGAAGTCGCAGGGAGCCATGCGGTATCTCCAACCAAGTGGATTGGCAGGGAGGAGGCTTCTTCAAGTACTACGAACTGGAGCAGTATGAGGATGTGCTCAGGCGGGCGAAGTATGAGGAAGCGGACCTCTTCGACAATCCATACCAGGATCCGTGCAGCCAGTACGTGTTTCTCCGGGATCTGAAGATGCTCGACGCTCTGGAGGTTCACGCAGAGAGGCAAGTGGTGAAGGTGGACCTCTCGAAGCTCTATGACGACATAGACGTTCCGGAGACGCTTTCCAATCTGAAAGGGAAGTGGATAAAGAGAATCACGCCCGATTCGGTGGAGTTCGAGGACGGCGAAAAAGTGGACATCCGCAATCTGGACTGGAAACTCGTGAAACCCCTGATCTGGTGGTAAGCGATGGCAAGGCTGCTACTGCAGAGCATGGTGGACGACATCCAGTATGACGCCCTGCCCGTGAACTGGACATCGTTTGACCTAAAGGCCTTTTCGAGCACTAAAGACCTCTGGGACTACCAGGAGAAGAGTGTTCAGAATGCTATCAAGGTCCTGTGGAAGTACTACGACGACCTAAAGGACTATGATAGCGCCGAAAGCCTAGACGTCAACCAAGAGCGCAAGGAGAGACTGTTCCAGTGGTTCCGGGACAATGGACTGGATGGGAGTTTGGACATTGGATTGGACAGGGCGAACAGAACCATCGCCCCCCTGCTCTCCGAATACTATCCCGTAGAGGACCGAAAGGTCTCCTACGAGCACTTCATCAACCGCATGTGCTTCTGGATGGCGACCGGCAGCGGGAAGACCCTAGTCATCGTCAAGCTTATCGAGGTCCTTAGAGAACTCATTCGCCGGGCAGAGATTCCAGCCCACGATATTCTGGTCTTGACCTACAGGGACGATCTGATAGAGCAGCTCAAGAGGCATGTGGACGAGTTCAACTCCGCTCGCGGTGATTTCTTCATCCGGCTGAAGGAGCTAAAGCAATATGCCGCCGCCAAGCGAGACAATTCCTCCCTCTTTAAGGAACGAGAGGTCACCGTTTTCTACTACCGCTCGGACAACTTGAGCGATGAGCAGAAGGAAAAGATCGTTGACTTCAGAAACTATGATGATGAAGGCAAGTGGTATGTCCTGCTGGACGAAGCACACAAGGGGGACAAAGAAGATTCCAAACGGCAACACATCTACTCCATCCTTTCTCGGAACGGGTTCCTCTTCAACTTCTCGGCTACCTTCACGGATCCCAGGGATCGGGCTACCACTGCGTTCAACTTCAACCTCTCCGAGTTCACCAAGGCAGGATATGGCAAGCACATCGGCATCCTCAAACAGGAAATGAGGCCATTCCGGGATCAAGAAGACTACAACGGCCAGGAGAAGCAGAAGGTCGTTCTCAACTCCTTGATCATGCTGGCTTACGTCAGCAGCTGCTGGGAAGGCCTCCGCGCCCTCCGATCAGACCTTTACCATAGGCCTCTCCTCCTGACGTTGGTCAACTCGGTAGACACGAAGGACGCCGACCTGAAGCTATTTTTTAGGCAACTCGAAAGGATTGGCAAAGCAGAAATCAGCCAGGCTGTCTGGCACCAGGCCAAGCAGGAACTATGGGACGAACTGAGCCAGCACCCCGCCCTCATGTTTGAGGCAGGCCAACAAGTTCACTTGGATCGGGATGCCTTCGAGACACTGCATCAAGACGACATCCTTCGGCTCGCCTACAACTCAACCGCCAGCGGCGACATTGAAGTCCTCCTGAGACCCTCGAACAGACGAGAACTCGCTTTCAAGCTCAAGACAAGCGACAAGCCCTTTGCGTTGATAAAGATCGGAGATATTTCCCGGTGGCTGAAGGAGGAACTTGGCGGGTATGAGGTCAACGAGAGTTTTGATGACGAGAGCTTCTTTGAGAGGTTGAACGCAGACGACTCGGACATAAACGTCCTCATGGGCTCCCGCGCCTTCTACGAGGGATGGGACTCCAACCGACCCAATGTCCTCAACTACATCAACATAGGGGTCGGGACGGATGCGAGGAAATTCATCCTTCAGTCCATCGGTAGGGGGGTGCGCATCGAGCCCCTCAA
>Ga0315294_10007533_pt1 | contig 11939 bp, 17 predicted proteins | sample YL17G13_40_MG_FD_203626 | JGI IMG/M metagenome (GOLD analysis project Ga0315294, IMG submission 203626) | Sediment microbial communities from Yellowstone Lake, YNP, Wyoming, USA - YL17G13_40 | ecosystem: Environmental > Aquatic > Freshwater > Lake > Sediment | place: USA: Wyoming | collected...
GGCATTCTGGAATACCGAATTCTGTACATTAGCCGCTGCCATCCCTGTAAAATATGGCAATATCATAAAGCATATCGCCATCAGCAACATGAGAGGCAGTAACGCGTAAAGTTGGTTTGCATTCATAAGTCATTCACCCCCACCGCATGGCTGCGTATTTAATCTTCATAATCATTATAGTACCGGCCCTATTTATAAAGAATATGGTCGCTATATATCGGTTTGGCTTAAAAAATATTTCCCGTGAAAATACATCAATATATATACACACACATCCCAATACATAACTATATGCCAATGATAAGAGGGCTTCAAATTTTGAACATACTAAATAAAATAAAGAATAATCCAGGTATCCATGCCGAAAAGATGGCGCTTACTATGTCTTTAGAGGAACCTTACCCTACAAAAAAGCAGGTCATTAAACTTATTACTGATCTGGTCGAAGCAGGCAGGGTTAAAATAAATGAGAAGGGGGAATTATGCATTGCCAAATAATAAAGCCGCCGCGGCTGGAAACCGAGAAGGTGGGTTCCCATTATTCCCGTTTTATGCTGGACAAATATACTGACCATCAGGTATTTGTCGGCGATGATGGCAAAACCAGAACCGTGAACATGGTCACGATGTTCCAGCGGCAACTATATAAAAAGGTCAAGAAGGGGTTATCGCCATCCATCGTCATAGTTGGAGCACGCGGCCTGGGAAAGAGCCATCTCGGTGTCTATCTATCATGGTTCCATTGCTATATATATGGCAAAAAATATGATTTTATGAAAAATACCTTCTATGATTCCAAAGAGATGATAAAGAATATAGACAATTATTATGATGAACCGATACTTATAGACGAGGCCGGAGACATACTTGATGCACAGGAATGGTGGGAAAAGACGCACCGGGCAATCAAGGCCATGATAAATACCCAGAGGTTCCGGAACAATGTCTATATATTCATATCCCCGTTCCTATGTGATATAGACCGGAGCATACGCAAGCATTTCGATTTCCAGCTTACCGTGACGGCTCATGGTCGTTTCAAGGCTTTCCGCTACCATAAGCGCTATTTCGAGCCGGACGCGAAGAAGGCCGTTTATCCCATTTTCCTGGATGATGTAGGGATAAGCCTAAAGGATTTGCCGCGCGGCCTGTTCAAGCGCTATGACAAATATAGCGTCCAGGAAAAGAAGGCGCTGATGCAAAAGCGTAGCGATGATCTGCAGGGCCACGGAAAGTCCATGCAGTATTTAAGGGGACTCATGAAAAGTGAGAAATATGCCTGAAGGAGAATATAAATGGCTTACACCGCCGCCGGCAGAAGGGGCGGCACCTGCCGAAAGCAGCCAAAGCTTTCTGAATTCTCCGCTTTTCTGGATCATAATAATTCTCATAATCACTATCATCATAGTCTGGTATATAATGAAGGGCCGGAAAAAGGGCGAATTCAAGCCGCAGCCGCTTCATATCACTTTCCAGAATGAACTGAATGAAAAAATAAAGACGTTCGGAATAGATTTTAAATGGGGTTCCAGGCTTATCCGCGATTTCAACAAGGTGGCTATTCTTGACCGCTATTTCATCGGCAAAATCAAGATGCCTCTCTATACTTTCCATCCAAAAACGAAGGATTTCATAGTTGAAAAGGAAGATAAGGATATAGAAGGCCAACACATGATAGTCCGCGTCAAGAACAGTTTTTTCCTTTGGCGCTGGCTCGGAATGAAGAAAATATTCTACTGCCTGGATATGAAATTCAATGAGAAGCTATTCAGGTTTGACGGGCAGGGCAATCTGCTCATCTTAGGACAAATAGATATCACCTTTTACGGGCGCGTCTGGTGCTTGACGGAAAGCGATATCGAATACATGAGCAATGTGAGCATCAAAAGGATGGTGGAGCAGACGAATATGTGGCTGGAAAATAATCCGGACAGGATAATACACCTGGACAGCGGACAGGCGAAGATAGACCGCACAAACCGCAACATAGCGGAACTGGAACGGTCAAAGTACGAGGAACGAAAGAATATTGGGGATACTACGGTAACATGAACCTGAAAATAACATGGCGGGAAAAATTCTGCCTATTTGTGGGAATTGATATAGGCGTAATAACCATGCATGTAATGTTATATATTTCCAAAAGTTTAGGGGGTGAATTATGAAAAATGAAATGAAGAAGAAGGATGAAATATCTTTAAATACATATATTATTATGGTAGTGCTTATAGCGGTTTTAATAGCATTCGTAGTCGTTATGGAATTCATGGCAAACTATAAAACGATGTCCAAACTTTGCGTTCTGAAAGGTTATGAAGGGTATTCCATCAATACGAATTCCTGCCTGACCGAGAAACAAGTGGATTTCGGACTATTGCCCTAAATCCTGGAAAATGGCAATTAATAAATTAAAGAAAAATAGGAAGAATAACCCCCAAATTAACATCGTGAATTCCGGATAATAATTAAAGGGAATGACAGCGATTGCCCCTAAAAACATCAGAAAGCCGATCAAGGAAACTGCCAAGTATTTCATTTCTGCATCGCCCACCTTATGAAGATTGAAACCACTATCACTATGGCAATTATTATTATATAGTATAACAGGGGAGATTCGGCGCATCCCGGATAACCCAAAGTGCTTAGAGTCCAGGCATTGCAGCCATACTGACAGTATTTCTGCTCGATGGCATTGGCTGTCGTACAAAAGCCCTCAAAGCATGATATTTTCTCTTTCAGGGTTACCAGATAGGTTCCGGAACAGTATTCCTGCTTTACTGGCATCTCCTTGCAGAAATCGCATTGGTAAATGATACCAAACGGATTCGACCAGGGCGGGGCCGTATAATTGGCATAAGTCCAGAGAACTATGGAATCCGACCAGTTGCCAGCGGAGTTGGCGCATGACGCGTAATAAGTATAGTTTCCATTGCCAAGCGCCGTCAGGTTCACGAACCAGTTAAGCGGCGTAAGGTTCGCCATGGTGAAATTCGTGCCATTGAAAGCTACGCGGCAGCTACTGGCCCCGGTATCCGTGGTAATGTTCACATAAGTGTAGTTGTGCACGGTCTTCGTATTGTTATCGGTTGGCGGGACAAAGGATATGACAACCACGGGGACAATGGTTTCCACGTTGTCGAAAGTGAAGGCGTTCTTCTGCGAATAGTAAAGCAGGTAGATCTCATTCGCTGAAAGCGTCTTGTTGAATATCATTACGTTATCAATCGAGCCTGACCAGGGCCGGGTTGCGCCATTATTTTTAGCTATGAAAGTCGAGGCCGTGGATACTCCCATATGATAAGAGCCACTTCCACCAGTTGCATTCTGGATGCCATCAACATAAATCGTTAAAGAGGTTGTCGTATCATTTTTCCAGACTCCAACGATGTGATGCCATACGCTGTCCTGTATCTCTCCCACAGTATTGATGGATGCCCCATCTTCTATATCCATATAAAGCTTGTCGTCAGAAGCGCCAAGGTCGCCTTTGCGGATGCCCCAAAAGCCAGGAGTCCATGCGCCCCTGGATAGCGGGGTTTCATAGGCCACGGTCAGCGCGCCGTCATAAATCCAGAAGGCAAATGAGATATTCCCGGCTATCTGTTTTAATGGTGTCCCGGCTGAACTGGAATAGTCAGCCGCATTATCATAAGTTGTGCCAAAAGCGGTCACGGCGGCCCCATAATCCACGGTTCCCGCGTGGGTAAGGTTATTGCCGTAGATTCCCATGTCCTCAACGCTGGACAGGGGCCAAAAAGCAATCAGGGATTGGTCAAGGCCGTTGGTGTATTTGGTCCCGTTTCCATATTCAACAATGGTTGAAACGGCTGTGGTTTCCTTCGCATTTATGCAGATGTAATCCGAATAGGTATTGTAATAGATATAGCCTATGGTGTCATTGGTGGTTCCCACGGTCCAGTTGCAAAACACATTCTGGAGCTTCCCGCTGATGGTGAAATTGGCATAGACGAGCATGGTCGTGTTCGCAGTCATTACGGATGGCACATAGCCATAATAGCGTATCTTATTTGCGAAGGTCGCGTTCCACCAGGCATATTCAGGCCAGCACTTGTCCTTGACGCATGGCACGTTATCCACCGTTGCCGTAGGCATCTTAAGTCCGGTGACGTATATCTTCGAGCAGCCGGGCTTTGTGCTGTCCTGGATATCTTTCAGGGCACTTACGTCTTTCAGCGTATCCGAATAGACTTTATCGCCGGTCTTGGCGAATTTCAGCGTCACATCACCTTTCTTAAGTGTTGCCGAACCATCCAGGCAGTATTCATATGTGGACCAACAGGAATCCCGGTTCAGTTCGGGGACATAGGCGCATCCGTTACCCAACAGCTTCATGGTTTCGGCGGCCTGCGCGGTTCCCATGAAAACCACGAATCCAAGCAAAAGGGCCAGCAGAACCGTATTCTTTGGGCCTGTTTTTAACTCGGATGCTACCCTACGGGCCTGATTCATGGCATGGAAATCGCTATACATAGACTATCCCCCACTTCTTATCATTGCAATTATGACAAATATGATCCCAACTACCCAAACCCCCAAAAATAGGGCTATAATCTGGTGGGAAGACGAAACCTTAGTGAGAATGAACATCTTGTTCGTCCACATGGCAACTCCGGAACCAGGTGTATAATAAACAAGGTTCTCCCAGGCCGTGGCATTGGAAGGCGGGGCAGTCATCGGATCAGAAATTGCATTAAACTCTGCTTTTGTCAAGCCGGTAAGGACACGGCTATCAACGGGCCACATCGCAAAAACCGCGGCTGTTATAAGTAAGGTTGCCGCAAAGAACATCACGAATTGCAAATGCGCCAATGTTACCCACCACCAGGTTTTGCAATAAGATAAGCTATCATAACGATGGATATAAGCACGATTATCACGCCGTAAATAAGCGGGAGTATTGCCAGGAATGATAAGACAACTACCAGTTGGGCTATCCCGATGGCTGCCAGGGGCCAAGCTCCCGGGGCATAGACCGTTATCACACAGCATACAATCGTGATTATTATGGAAACCCACAGCATAGGGGTAAGGAGAACAGAGGTCCATTCTTCCGTGGTTGTCGGCGTGGTGGGGGCGACAGCGGCAGCAGCAGCCTCACATTCTGTCTCTGAATAGCATGAATTATCCGTGCTGTCGCATCCGCATTGGCATTGCAGATATTCATAGCCGCCAAGTGCGGGATTGAAATGTTTCAAGGTCGTGGAATTCTTGCAGAAATCCGTATGGGTTATTAGATGTTCACATTCCTCACCCGAACAGCAATTAGGGGAATCCTCGGTTTTTGACAATAGACAATCGCCAGTTGATGAATAAGATGCTTCTATCCAAGCGCCCTTATCACATTGGGATTCACAGGTTCCGGATGGGACAGTACCAAGAAATGATTGTATAAGGACATCATATTTCACATTCTTGAATATGGCACAATCCCCCGCTGTGCTATAAGGGAATTCATTTATCACGCCAAGCCCAATCGTATAGTTTCTTCCGGCGACAATGCCAAAATTGGTCAGGTCTATTTGCACGGTTTGTGCCATATCCGCAGCATTGCCATATTTATTGAAATATTTATCTTCTTCTGGATCATATAGGGTAAAAAAGTAATAACCATCCGGGATGCTTGAACAATTCTCCGCATAGCAATATTCCGGGCATATGAAAGTGGCCCCATGCTGACGAACCTGTTCACCGCATTTTATCACATCAAAGGTTATTCTCATGTTTGAGGCAGGGAATGTCACATTCTTGGCGGCAAAAAGCGTAGTATTTCCGAATGTATGCTCTGCTGTCGGATAAATATCATAGGTCTTATTCTCACAAGCCGTTCCCGCATCGTTTGGTTCGTGGAGTTTCATTGGTATAGCCCACATCTTCATGGACATTGTACCGCCCCATAGAACCATCGAAACGAAATTGCGAAGATAGCCGTCAGCATCACCAATTATGGTCCAATCTGATGGTCTTTGTGCGGTTATATTCTGGATGCCATAGCCGCCAAAACCATAATCCGTGCATCCAGTCCAACCGGGGACGCATATAAGTACATCGCCGGTGCTTTCAAAATCAGTAAAGCCGAGCAGGGCCGATTCCACTATTCCACCTGCACAAGTGGAAACATCTATATAATCCGAGCCTACACCACCTGAATCATGGCACGAACGCGATTTATAACCGCTTTCACAAATTGACCAATCACCGCAAACCCAATTTGAATGATAAGTTGCTATTGATAAATTAATATATTCCGGAGCATAATAATAATTATCAGAACTTGCAGTACCATAATCTTCATAAATACTAAAAATGAGTATATATTGCTTATTTTCAGTTAAAGCCAAAGTTCCACTTTTCGCTAAAGTGGTAGATAAACCAGTTGCAGTCGTGATATTATAAATTTGTATAATATTCGTTACTGTTTTAGTGGCGACATCGACCAAATCGACATAAAAATAAGTATTTTGTCCTGCAATTTCAGTATTAATAGCCATTGGCCCAAATGTATAGTTTATAGAACCCCCCGAAGAATTAAAAGGATAATAAAATATTGCTAATCCCTTATCGGTTGTCATATGAGATTCATTATAATCAGTCAAGGCAAAAATACTTAGATTCCCACATTTCGTATAATTACCGGCAATAGCGGCGGCCCATGCATTTTTAGTAGTATTTGCTACCGCATCATAAAAAGTTAAAACTCGCAAAAAGGCATTATTTTTATTATTCAGATTGATATTGATTGAATTTCCAGAAACCTGACATCTATAAGAATTTTCCAGCATAACATAACCGGAATATGCATTTGTGGTGAAACTCATCCGGGAATCATAATTATTGGTGATACTATTCTTGCTAATGGTTTTCCATGATGTAGAACCATAAGGATAACAAGTAGTATTTCCTAAACCTGAAATGGTAGAAGTTGCCAAAAGATTTGATAAGGGCGAATAATAACCGACAACAGAAGAAGCAGAAGAAGCAGTTAAAAATGTATTATAACCTGACATTTTTATTTCGCATGTTCCATCATAAGGAAAAGGCGGAGCATAAACAACACCATTTGAATAAAGGGCCGGGTCATAAGTTGTAAAATCATAATAAGTAATGGCATCAGCTATCCCCACCGAGATAAGAAATGCTATCAAACCGAGAACGATAAAATAACCGAGCAATGCCTTTTTAATCATTAATAACCCCGCCTTTTTCTGATATAGATGCCACGGCGTAACCGTTGGGGTATTGGCTTGCCTGATGGGTATCGTTTTGGAACCCCCGGATACCGTTTAACCACGGTTACCGCCTTCTGCGTTTATAGCCGCCGATTTTGACGATGTGGCAGGCATTTTCCCGTTTATATTCACGGGCAAAAATCTTATCTGCCCCGCGTTTAGTTTTTGTCCGGCCTAAAGATTTAGCTCCGGATTTGACCATGTATGGACACATATCTTTGATTATTGTTTTGGCTTATATTTAAGTTTTTCATAAATTCTGGGTTTTAACCTGTAATAATGGCGTTTCCGTGTCCCGCGTGGACATTTTGTGATCCTGATGTCATATTCAAGTATATCAGTCATGCGTTTGGCTATTATGCCAATCTTATTGTCATATCGCGGATTTCCCATTATTTGTGATATTTCAAAGCTGTTCACCCAACGGTTGCCATCGGCAATGAAAGCATCAATTAATTCCTGCTGGCCCATTCATAACCGCCTTTTCCACTTATCACACCAACCGACCACGGCCTGGGCTTTGTGTAAAAAGTGTCAGTTGATAGCTTTTTCTTTGACTTTTCCCTGATGAGGATTGCTCTTCATTCCTTCGAGTATATTCATGAGTATCTGTATATTGGAATCATTTTTCTCGAGGTTTACTGACTGTTTTCCAACCTTCAAAAGCAACATTCCCTCTGAAGTGCTCTCACTTACCGGCAATTCTTGAGGTCTCTGTAAATTATTCATAGAATCGCCTTCTCCTTCGCAGTTTCCTTCATCTCATCCTGGGATGGGACAGAATAGTGAGCCTCAACCACACGCAGGGTATCGTTTATGTGCTTTGCGGTTTGGGATGGTGTCCATCCACGGGCCTGGCAGAGCTTGACGCACGTTGCCCTTAACGCATGAAATGGAATTGGTGACAGACCGGCTTTTATGAGATTCCGGTTAAGGATATTCCAGGCGGTCACGCCGGAAATGTGCTTGCAATCACCATAATTTGTCGTGAACAGGAATCCGTTCCGCTTTAGATTGGTACAGATGAGCATGGCAAGGGTATTCATCACATCGCTGGGGAGATAGACCTTATGAATAGCATCATCTTTCTTTTCTTCCTTGAATGATACAGAACCTTCTTTTAAATCAATATCCTGAATCATTATTCTGATTATGTCCCCCCTTCTAATCCCGCCGCCTATCGCCAATTTTATCAGGGCCAAATCCCGCAAATTCGTCATAACGGATAAGAGCTTTCCGACTTCGCCCCTGGTCAATGCCTTTTCGCCTGATTTCATCCTTTCACTTCTCCTTTCTTGTTTGACGGCTTGCCTTTGCAATAAACATACAGTTTCCCGTTGACATCGCAGTACAGACCGTAGCCTTTCTTCCAGACTTCCATCCTCGCCTTCGCATGGTTGATATGCTTCTTAGGGAAGCCTTTTGTATCTTCCACTATCAGAATCCGTGCCATCAATGCCGCATCCCCTGCCGCATCCCCTGCCGCATCCCCTGCCGCAGCCCATGCCGCATCCCTTGCCGCAGCCCATGCCGCAGCCCATGCCGCATCCCTTGCCGCAGCCCATGCCGCAGCCCATGCCGCATCCCCTGCCGCAGCCCCTGCCGCAGCCCATGCCGCATCCCCTGCCGCAGCCCAAGTCTTCCCATAGAACATTTCCCATTCATTCTTGGGCTTGCCGTCAGGCTCGAACCATTTAATACCCTTAAGCGAACCGATGAATTCGCACACCTTTTCCATGTTGCATTCTTTCAGGTAAGACAGCAAAGCAGCATAGCACTTCTTTTCGTAGTGTTCCTGCTTCTTTCTGAACCAGTCAGGCAGCGTCTTGTCCTCATCCACTTTCAGATTCCAGTCCTTCATGTCCATCGTGAGCTTCTTAGGGACTATCTCTATCCTCACGAAGTCCCGGTCTTCCAGCTTGTTGTCCTTCAACCCGCTTTTCTTTAAAGCATCTTCGTGGCTGCTTAAATTGCCATCATGCCACACCTTCCCATTCCTGTCTATTATGCACGACCAGAAATTACACATTCTTACCACCTCTTTTTGACGGCTTTAGTTTTACCCACAAACCAGTACATTCCATTTACCATTTTCACGGGCTTCCAACAAACTGTGCAGGTATATATATTATGTCCACATTTGCAATGACACCAACTGCCATCTGGATACGGTTTCTTCTTTTTATCATCTCTATCATGACATTTCTTGCATGTATACAGGTAGCCACGTTCTGTCTTCCAATGATTTCTATTACCGCATGACTCATTTCCCATCTATATCACCTTCCTTTTTGAGGTGTCCACCCATGGGGTTCGTGACGGCTTTTCAGGGCTGGTTCTCGGCAAACAGTTGCCCTTTCGGGGCTTCCCCTCTACAGAAGGGTTGGAATCCTTGCAGGCAGGGGAATACTGTTCTCCGCTCCGCTTGCCTTTCTGAGTTTCGCCGCCGTCTATGATTTTGAGGACTTTCTTTAATGCTACATTTACATCGCAATCATGGTCAGGCTTACACATTAGTCCCTCGACTTTGCTGCGGATGGTGGCTCTTTCGTCTTGGCGGGCTTCTTTCATCATATCATTTAATCTTATCATATCGTTCATTTCTACTTTATCTATTGTAAACCCATAGTTTCTCATTATTTCCTTGTCGGTTTTGGGGGTCACTTTCTCGTTCATGTTAGACCGCCTCCGCTCTTGCTACCATTATCCTTTTCATTTCATCCCATGTAGTCATCTCGCCGGTCTTTGGGAACCACAGGTGGTCTTTCACGCATCCGCAAATAGGATTAGGATTCCTCTCGGTTCCATAATGCATGTGAGTGCATCTACACGGCAAGCCACATTCAGGGCATCTTGTACATCTCATTTCTTTGTCGTTCATGGTTTGGGCTCCTTGATGATGCAACCCTTCGAGAGCCTAAAAGCAGTATCCAGTTCACGGGCCACGGTTTTCAGGGCTTCCCGGTCTTTGGAAATCTTGCTATCTACATCTGCCATGAGAAGATATTTGACAAGAAGGTTTAAAAACCCATGCCTCTTGGGGCCAAATGTTACTTTAATAGCGGGAGTAGTAAGATCAGGATCGCGGCCCCGGAGAGGCGGGATAATTGAGAACCCGCCAATCCGGGGGGAATTTGATGGGCCGGATATGGGCCTGAATATTATATGGCGGGGACGGTTCTTAAAGATTGCTGTCCAGAATCGCCTGAAATGGGCTTATTTGGCGATTTAAGCGACTTTTCCTCTTGAACCGTGGCATCTTCCCAATAATCATCACTTAAGCAATGCTCACATTTTAAGACCTTTATTTTGATGGGTTCCCCGAAACGCTTATATTCCGAAAGACATTCATGCAATATGATACCTGGGATATAAACCCATCCATCCTTTATTTTATCCCATCGCTGATTATGACAGATAAAGCATTTCGCTTCTTCTCGCTTTTCCATTCAAATCCCAAATTTGCCTTCGAGTTCTTTAGCGGCTTCCTCTTCGGCCTTTTTGATTTCTTCCGGGGTGGACATTTTGGGGGGGGCGATTAATTCGATTATTCCTATATCTATTTTGTAAATAATATTAAATTTCAATAGTGTTTCCTTTGTATTTTTTATTATATAGGGAGAAAATCCCCATTTTTCTGCGATTGCTTCTTCTAATTCTTTTTCTGAAAGACGGATCTTCCTTTTTTCAAATATTAATTGTTTTATGAATAATCTCAAATCTTCGAGTTTTCTGGTCATATCTATTTTTTGACTCCTGGGCTTTAAATAATTTTTGTTATTTATTTATTATTTGGGGAAGGTTTGGATATAGGGTATGTATGATATTTAGATATTTAAGATTTATCAAGTCCTACAGTTATCTAATTATAGTATAACCAATATAGTAATTACCATTAATAGGTTAAACTGTTAACAGAGCATCTCAACTTTTTTATACCCCACCATATACCCCAGAAAGCTTTAAAGAATAAAAAAAGTAAATCTTGGGGCCGGGGGTTCTTTTTGCCCGGCCCCCATATCAATATCGAGTTTAAGTTTCGCTGATTGCCGTTGTTCTACTTCTTATGCTTGTACACAAATGCACCGACAATGAGTGCTATACATATGCCGATTGCGACAATGTATGGGCTCATTCCGATAAGCATCCCGGATACCTGGGCCATCTGATAGGTTCCACAGTTCGTATTCGTATCTGATGCACATGATACCGCAGAACAATTCAGATGTAAATTGTGTTGTGCTATGTAACAACCCGTGGCATTCTGGAATACCGAATTCTGTACATTAGCCGCTGCCATCCCTGTAAAATATGGCAATATCATAAAGCATATCGCCATCAGCAACATGAGAGGCAGTAACGCGTAAAGTTGGTTTGCATTCATAGCGGACTTACTTCTTATGCTTGTACACAAATGCACCGACAATGAGTGCTATACATATGCCGATTGCGACAATGTATGGGCTCATTCCGATAAGCATCCCGGATACCTGGGCCATCTGATAGGTTCCACAGTTCGTCAATACATCTGATGTTCCTGCTGGCTGATCTATATAACAACCCGTGGCATTCTGGAATACCGAATTCTGTACATTAGCCGCTGCCATCCCTGTAAAATATGGCAATATCATAAAGCATATCGCCATCAGCAACATGAGAGGCAGTAACGCGTAAAGTTGGTTTGCATTCATA
>Ga0315294_10007535_pt1 | contig 11939 bp, 16 predicted proteins | sample YL17G13_40_MG_FD_203626 | JGI IMG/M metagenome (GOLD analysis project Ga0315294, IMG submission 203626) | Sediment microbial communities from Yellowstone Lake, YNP, Wyoming, USA - YL17G13_40 | ecosystem: Environmental > Aquatic > Freshwater > Lake > Sediment | place: USA: Wyoming | collected...
CACCAATCCTTGTAATATTATTTCCCAGTAATTTCTATTACCGTTTGTGTGTTGATGACAATTCTGGCATAAACTTATAAGATTATCTTCTTTACAATTTTCTTTATCATAATCAATATGGTGAACAACTAAGTTTCTATTAAATACACTTTCTGGAAGTTTACATATTTTACAAGTATAGTCATCTCTATTTCTTATGTACAACCGTAGTTCAGCATTGAACTCTTTTGGATATAGTTTTAGAGAAAGACCATTTTTCCAATTTGATGCTAAAATTCCACAGTTACCTATTTTTGCTAAAGCCATCTTTTCAATAGTTTCTTTACTATAAACATTAACTTTATTTTTATTCCAAGGAACTAATTCTCCACTATTATATTTTTCTTTTAATATTTTTGCGTGTTCCAACTTCTGCTCTTTAGTTCTTTTTATTTGTTTAATAACATGGGTTTTACGATATTCCTTCAAGAAAATACCATGCTGCTTTGCTTGTAATTTACCTTCTTCTGTTTTAAAATAATTTAAAACTGTTTCTCTAATTTTTTCTTTATTAGCAATACTATTATGTCCATGTATAAATTTAGGAATACCATATCTAAAGTGGTATCTTTTTATACTTATAAACCTTCCGCAACCGCAAGCACATTTATGTAAACCAGAGTTTTCTTTAACCCAAATTGTTATTTCTTTATTTTCTACAAACATTATTCTAACCCCGCTCCAATTCTTGCTTTATTTTTCCTGTCTGCTTCTGGTTTTATAGTTTGCCTATTTAAAGCTGCCAAATTTCCCTCTTGGTCCATGACAATTTTTTCTAACTCAGTTAAACGACCTTGTAAACCCATCAATAAAGATGTTCTTATTGATGGACCTAGTGCACCCTCGATTCTGCCTGATTGGTCAATCATCTCTTTAATGGCTTCAATCTCTTCGTTAGCATTTAATGTTGATAGGGTTAGTTTATTTCCACCCATCTCTAAAAAACCATCACCAGTGGGTTCTTTTTTCCCCTTTTCCACCTGGTCCTTCTTTTTTATCTGTCCTGTATCCTTAGAAACTAACGAAAATAACATACCAATCGGTGAAACTTTCCCTAATAATGACAAAAACCAACCTGGAGCATTATTTAACTCATTCCAAGCTTTTTTTATAGATTCCCCAACCTCATTAAATTTTTGCTTTATACTATCCAAGGCAGGGATAATATTACCAAAATCCCAATCTTTAATAGCTTTTCCTATATTACCTACTAAATCAATAATAAATGTTATAATAGATTTAATTAGTTCCCAAATATCCTTTAATACCCCGCTATCCCAGATAACCGTAAGTAATCTCCAAGAAGCCATAACAACACCAATAGCCGTTACTATCCCAAGTATAATCGTTAAAAAGGATGAAGTAGACCCTAATATAACCGCCCAAATTGATAATTTGATACCAAGACTGCTTATTAATGTTCCCAAAGTAATAAATAAAAATACAATATTCAGCACACCACCAAATAACTGTATAATTAATGCTACAATAACTAATATTGGGCGAACTGCGTCTCTAAAACCTTGTGGAAGAGCCATCCAAGCAGCGGTTATGCCTTGAATAGTTCCTATTACCATTTTTCCAAGCCCAATAAAAACATTTAAAGTATCCTTTACTATTGCCCCAATTTCGCCTTTTTTAAAGGATTCAATAAAACCTTCTACGCCCTTTTTAATACCGCTAAAAAATTGTAAAACATCTTTAGCAGTTAGTGTTGAAAGCCATTTTTTAAAATCTGCTGCTAACTCCTTTATTAATCCAGAAATTGGTTTTAAAGCATCCTGAACCCCTTTGATAATAGTACTAAAAATTCCCATCCTATTACCAACATTTACTATATCAACAACAAAATTACGAATAAAGAATATAGCCTCTGCTAAGGGCTTTTTAAATTTTTCTGAAAAAGCTAATCCAAGGTCCACTATAGAAGCAATTAAATCTCTAGTCCTGCCCTTTACAGTGGTCCTAAAAGCTTGTGACATATCCTCGGCAGCTCCTTGAGAATTTTGTAAATCATTTGTTAAGGAACTCAAAGCATCGGAACCTCTACTAAGTAATGCAACCATTCCAAGGCCACCACGTTGGCCAAAAACTTCCATAGCTTGGGCAGCCGACATTCCAGCTGTTTTTAAATCTCGTAAAATATCAGCAAAGGGTCTTAATTTTCCAGAAGAAGTAACAGCATTAACCCCTAAACTTGCTAATATTTTTTCTGCTTTTGCTGTTGGGGATATTAATTCAGAAAAAGCTCGACGAAGGGCTGTCCCGGCCATGCTCCCACGAATTCCTGAATCGGACAAAAGACCAATTGCAGCAACAGTTTCTTCAATAGATATTCCAACACCAGCTGCAACAGGAGCAACATATTTAAAAGCTTCTGCCAAATCACTAACACTCATGCTTGCTTTAGAAGCACCTAAAGCCATAATATCAGTTACTCGCCTAGCTTCTGAGGTTGAAAAATTGAAACTTCTTAAAGCAGATATAACATAATCTGCTGATTCTGCTAATTGTAAATTATCGGAAATTGCAAGATTCATAACAGGGCCAATAGAGTCTAAAACCTCTCTAGTATTAAAACCAGCCCTAGCTAAAACTTGCATACCTTCAGCAGCATCAATAGCAGAAAATAAAGATTCTCTTCCTAATTCCAAAGCTTTACTAGTCATTTGAGAGAGGGAATCTGCGGTAGCATTGCCACCCTCTTTCATTATAGTAAATGCCCGCATCATTGAATCTTCAAACTCGGCTCCAGCCGTAGCTGCTAAAGTAAAAGAACCGACTAAAGCAGCTATACCAATCTGCAAACCTTTTATAGCTACGTCCGAAACTTGCCTAAAAGCTTCGCTAATACCTCCAGTAAGGCCTTGACTTAACAAAGAAAAGTCACGAATCAATGAAGAAGCTTGTGCAAGATTAGCCCTAAGTTTTGAGGTAGTCGCCGTAATTACTACTTCTATCTCGCCTATTTTGACCATACTTTACTCCTCTTATTCAAAAACCACCTTGCTTGGTCAATAATACAATGACAAGTAAAACAATAAGTTATACCAAGTTCTAACATCCAAAGTTCTGGAACATCTAAAGCCATTTTAGAATTTTTTATATTATTATCTTTTATAATTTGCCTAACTGAAATTTTAAGATGGACTTCTAAATTTTCCATACTTCCACATCTTTGACAAGTATAATTATCTCTTTCTAAACAAGCCTCATGCCAATATTTATATACTTTAAGATTTCTTATTCTTCTTCCAATTAAAGTAATGCCGTTCCTCCAATTCGGATTATTAGAACCATACATATTATCTTGGTAACATTCTGAACATAGCCTAGCAAAATAATTTGATAGGCTCTTTCCACAAATACAACACTTTGGTTTTTCTATTCCCTCATAGTTGGGATTTATATTTCCAAAAAGACCCGCTAAAGGATTTAAATCTCCACTATTGGCGCATACCTTACATCTTAAAGACTTATAATATACGGATTTTCCACAATCTATACACTTAGACCCATTCTTGCATTGCCCATGTTTAAAACTAGGGTTACGTTCACCTGTTTTTCCACAAGAACGGCATAATCCACTCTTATTATATAAATTAAGAGTTTTTCCACAGTCTATACAAACTCTTTGTTCTAAAATAGTTTCCAATTGCTATTCCTTTATATTATAATTTCTTTTCTTCCATCTTCTCTTGTCTGCTCTTTACCACCCATAGCTTTTAAATCTGATATAGACAATTCATCTGTAGTTCCTTCATTATTATTTTGCTTATCATATCTAGCTCTTATAACTTTAAGTAATGAAGTTATTTGGCCTAAGTCTAAGGATTTAATATATTCAATAGTCCATCCATATTCTTTGGCCAAAATATCAACAATTTCTGCCCAGTCTATATCATAGCTAGTATCATCCATATTATTAAGCTTCTATTTTTGCTTTTTGTCCAACAATAACTTTAATAATTTCTTGAAGGTCTGCCAAATCTACTATTTTACCTACTTCTGATTCTTCTATTTTATTTGACCCTTTTAAAGCTACATAAACAAGATGTTTAATATCATTAAGTAATTCTACACTAACATCTTTTTCTTTGTTTTCTAACTTAACTACTAAAGGCCAGATTTCTATTAAGTCATCAATTGGTAATGGTAGAACAGTATACTCATTACCGTCTCTCAAAGTAATAGATATACCTTTCCTTCTAATAACATTTTCATTAGCCATTTTTTATCTCTCCTTAAAATTTCTGTTATTAATCTACACTATGTTATTAAATTTCTGTATCTTTCTTTCTCCACTCTAAACGAGTAGCAACAAAAGCATTCTGAGCAGATGTAATTTCGGCTGAAACTAAGACCATATTGGTCAAAGAAACAACTATACCACCCGTATTTGCTCCAGATTCTAATTCCAAGGTTTCTGCAACACCAAAAGTAGGTTCTGTTGCATCGTATTCGGCTGTCTCAGCAGAAACTACTAAAGACTGGTCCCCAGGAACTATGTCTAAAGGATAACGATAATCTCCACCACGAAATTCTTGAGGATTACCATCGTATCTAACTGTAATACCTGTGCAGACTCCTACATATACGCCCGCCCGCTTAATGCGCCCGACTGAAAATTTACGAGTTCCCATTTTTATTTCCTCCTTTTTTATTTATTTAAAATTAAACACCAACAACTAAAACTATGACGTGCTTGGTTACACAAAGAACATCTGTTATAGTAATAACATTCGTTAATACCGTAGCAGTATATACTGCTGCGTCTGACAAATCAATAACTTTTACAACATTGGCAGTTGTTAAAGCAGCCACTGTAATAGTATCATCTTTACTAATTGAAGTAACTTCCAAAGTCAAATGCTTTTTTAAATTAGTAACAGTTTGTCCCTGCCCCTGGTCTTTTACTACATAAGCCTTGTCTGACATTTTTATTCCTCCTTCTTAAATAATTTTAACAATCTCCACCATGCCCTTCCATAACAACATCAAAAGTCATTACTAAATGAAAAACTTTTGTATCATCTTCCCATACGGGAATACTATTTGATTTCCATAATTGGTAAACTTTTGGGTCATTAGTTAGATAGGATTTTTTATCTATATTTAATAAAACTTGTTTAGCAATTAACCCCGCTATAGTTCTGCATCCTGAACCCTTAGTCCATACATTTATTCTTAAATCAGGAAAATAATCATTAGTTAAAGAATCCGTATTACCATCGGAAGCCTCTATAGTAACTTGAGGATAATCTGATTCAATATTCCCAACGGGTTTTCCTTCCATATAAATTCTACTACCAACATAAGCTGTAATAGTTGAATCTGCTAATAGTTGGTCTCTAATTAATTTAATTAAATCTAACATATTATTCTGCCAAAGTGTGTGTTAATATTCCTTCTTTGCCACCGCCATAATATTTTCCAACCGCGGATTTCTCTATGGCCGTATCCATAGCACTCTTGAATTTTTCTAACATTAACATTTTATTTTTATTTATAGCTGGAACTAAAAATGGATGACCTTCTGGTTTGCCACTCCAGCCTAGCTCTTGAAAAATACTATAACGGGCACTCGACCTAACTTGCCCAACAATTACTACACCCCTAATTTTACTAATAACCCTACCAGTAATATGTTCTTTTAAAAATCCTGTATCCTCTGGTGCAAAATATTTAGCATCAGTCATAACAGAATCAACAACCTCAACCATCTTTTGGCCTAATTCACTATAGGCTATGTCGTTGAATTTCTGTATTTTATTTATTACTTCTTCTGCCCCTACTACTTTTGCACTAACTTCCATAATTAATCCTTAAAGCTGGTCCAAACGAGTTAAACGCAATTCCTTATGATGTAGTTTACTACGTTCAAATAAATCTTCCACCAATAAAACCAAATACTTCCTAGTTCCCAACTCAATTATATCATTTTCTATTACATTCTCACCTGGACAAACAAAACCACGATAATCAGAAGTAATAAGACCACCTTGCGCTTCTACCTTGAAACCTGTCGCCGACCTGTTTCTATCTGGGTCAATTCTTATTTTCAATGCGGAGTTAATTATTGGAGCAGTTGGAGAAAACATTATAACCTCTCCCCATTCGTTGACCTTTTTTACTGCTTCTTCACTTGAATAACTTCGTTTTTGCACAGCCGTCTGATTCAACAAAGCCTCAAAATTAGCATCACAAGGGTCTCTTACAATTGCTTGTATATTAAATTGTGTGTATATTTTTTTATTTGTATCTACCATTATAATACCTTAATTACTTTATTTATTATATTTATAGTTGGTTTTTCTTTGCCTTCTATTAAACATAATTCCAACCAATTATTGTCTCCTAAACTCTTAAAAATCTTCCTAGCAAGCATTCTAGTTTGTTCTGTATTTGTGTCCAGTATGAAATCATCAGTCTGCCAAAATAGGCTTTTAGAGCCTTTTCTAGCAGATAATGTATAAAGTTTCTTGTCTTCTCTTTGAAGTTGGATGGATGTTATATCTTCTGACCAGTTTTTCCTAAAGGAAACTTCATTAGAATCCCAATCAGAAGTTGTAGTTTGCCCATCTTTTTTGTGTAATATCCAACGGGTTCCCATAAATGAAAAATCCTCATAGGCCCAAGCTTATGAGGTTAATTTAGACTACTTGACTCATTCACTTGTGGCCTAATTTTATATAACCCAAATATCTTCAATGACTTGTGATTATTTTGGCCCAATATGTATATAATTACTACCCTACATATATATTATACGATAAAAAAGAACAATTGGGACAATATATTTTAAAATAGTTTATGAAGTATACGAAAATTTCATCAAAAAATCTAGGAGCCTAACACCTGGAACACTCTCAGTAGAAGGAACCGCTATCCTTTGCTTTATATGAGCTTCCCCACCAACGCCAATATCATCAGGATTAGAGCCTCCAGCACTTGAATCATTTAAAGCTACTGCATTTGCTAAACTATCCATTTGAGAGGTTCTTAGGTTATATTCATATATGCCATCATGATTTACATCTATTAAAAATCCTTTAGATGCGCTTGCATCTCCCCATGCTTTTAATTCATCAAAATCCAATAAAGCAGTCTGACCACCATCATAAGTTCCAGTAAATTGCTGACAATAAAACTTGCAATCCGTTATTTCATTTAGCCCATTATGCCTTATATAAATATCTTCTGGGTATGTTTCTTTTCCATTTGCTACATTGCCATGATTAATCCCAGAATTAGTCCCCTTCAAAACATCGGCTATAGCTTGGCCACTGGAAACTCTACTAAAGGTTACAGTAACTACCATTACACAACCCTCATTTTTCTTGTTCTATAGATTCTTAAAATATTCTTGGCACTAAAAACATCTTCTTCTAACCTATCTGCAACACTCTTTGCTTCATAAACATCGTCTTTTATAGAACTTTGACTTCCTTCTTTATATCTGTATTCACCTATTTGTTCTTCTGTAATATTTCCAAATTTTATTTCTCCAGAATTTACTAAACTAGTAAAGGCTATTTGAGAAGCTACGACAGTCGCAGCCCACTCAATTTCATCAGGAACAGATGCTCTACCATATTTATATGTTACTTCTATCTTCTGCCTTCCATAAATAAATGCCCCAACATTATAAATATTCCCAACAAAATCATCAGCAAGTTTTATGATTCCTTCACCCTCATAAATTAAATAATCATCAACATCCATTACTTCGCCATCATTCTTAATTTCTGTTACGGACACGACTGGAAAATTATCCAAAAATAATACACTTTGCCCAGATTTATTTATATCATATTTTTCAGTTACTGTTTTTTCTCTAAAAATACAATTACAATACAAATCAATATAATAAGTTGCCCACTCAATCCAATCGTCTTCTATTTTATCAGTATCCACACCAAGATATTTAGCTACCTTTGTTTTAGATGTATATAATGTTCCAGGAGTCCCTGTGCTACTATCAATTATTCTAAGTTGTTCGTTAGCTTCAGCGTATTGGCCATCCAAAATTGCCTGATATTCAATAGTATACTCAGTTAAATCAGCGTCGGCAGGGACATTCCATTTATAATAATACATTGTCTCTACCCCAAAAGACATGGCAGCCTCATTAACATCTGTAATAACAACATTGCTACTATTGATATGCCTAATAGTAATTTTTGCATCTGTAACAGTAGTTGCTTCTTTGCCTTCTAAGGTCAAAAAATTTGCATATAATGTATGTTCTTGGTTTCTTTCATAGGATTCCATAATTCATCTCCTAACCCACGATTTGTATAAGTTCATTTTCTTCTTGGTATTCTCCATCACAAACAGCCTGAAACTCTACTGAATGGTTACCTATAAAAGCATCAGAAGGAACAACCCATTTATAATAATATGTGCTCTCCGCTACTAAAAACATAGTAGCTTCATTAACATCAGTAATAAGAACATCACTATTATTAATATGTCTTATAGTTATACGTGGATTAATAACAGTAGAAGGTTCTTTATCTTCTATTGTTAAAAAGGTATGATACAATACCACAGTATCACTACGTTCATAACATTGACAATTCATAATATATTTCCTTTTTTAAAATATTACTAATTAGATACTCCAGCAATTTTTTTAATTTGATAATAAGCTGAAGACGGCGGAGTAAAATTACTTGTCCATCTTGCGATACCTTTACTAATACGGAATTCATCAATATAACCCTTAAAAAATTTCGAACTTCCAAACTGACTACCTATATATAATTTATCTGTATAATTTATTATACTACACGCATTTGTATAATCAACCCCTATTTGTACGCCATCAACAAATAATTTCCAAGTATCCCCCGTTCTAACTAATGCCACATGATACCAAGTACCAACTGTTGGTGTCCAAGACCAAATTTTATCCATGTCGGTTCCGTTATTTTCTAAATGTAATCTAAATCCACCTGGGGAAAAATCTCGCCAATCAAACAAAGAATAATACCTCCCATCCCATGGATTCTGACCTTGTGAATAAATTGTATTATCTTGAGATACGGATGAAAAATTTATTTGAAAATCAACAGTAAGATTACCAGTACCAAACGCCCAATCATCTGAATCTGGTACAGATAAATCTGTGTTTGTGCCATTAAAATATGCCGAATAAGTTCCAAACTTCTTTATTGTATCTGAAAAAGTAACACCATTATTTGTTACTGTTTTTGGAGTTGTTTCTGAATCTGTAACATTATTATCAAGATGAAGAAGTAATTTTGTATAAGAATCCAGCAGAAAACCTAACTGATTAATTTTACTAATACTGGCGTTATCCATCCCACATATTTTCTTGATATTTCCCATCTATAAATCCCCTATGCGTGTTCTAGTTGAACTAAATTTGGATTAAAATACGTTGGTTTATAGGTATCCACTACATCAAATGGAAATTTATTAAATTTAATAAGATTATCTTTCATGGTTATAACTTGCAAATTGTCAGGATGATGCAAACCGCCCTTACTTAGGGGCTTAATATGGTCAACAACATATTTTATGCCCAAATTATTTGTCATTTTCTCAGCTAATAAATAAAACTCTTTAATTTTTTCCATATCAGCATCCTTACTAGTACAGCCTTTCAATAAAGCACGTCTTTTATACGTATAAAAATTAGATTTTGCTTTATTAGCCTTTCTCCATTTTTTACTATAAACTCTTGCCATTGTTTGCGTATATTCCTTATTATTTTTATAATGCTCTTTACGATATTCTAATCTTTCAAGTCTATTATTGATATAATACTCTTTAGAGTATGCAATCAATTTAGTCTTATTTTTTAGGTAATATTTTTCCATATACTCTTTTCTTTTAACTGGGTCTTTTAACATAATTTAAATATGCTCTATCTGTACTAAATTTGGAGAAAAGAACACGCGGTCTGCATGAGTAGCAACTCCTAAGACCTGTATAACATCATCTGTTCCTGATGGTTGAGTTTGAGTCATTACACCAACATCTGTTGAAAGATAAATTAAACCCCCAACCGTCCAAGCCCATGTATCGTCTCTCGCTATACCAAACATTAAAAATGACCCTAAAGCATTTTCAGCAATAGTTTCATCTACACACATTGCTATTACTCCAGATGTAGCTATTGCATCAGCATCGGCTTTCCACAGTTTTCCATCACTTTTTACATAACAAACATTTCCAAATGCTACAGCTTCACCTGCATATAAATTACACTTTATCCCTGTAGAAGTGTGGTCTGATGCTGGAACCGCTGTTAATTCAGATGGCCCCGTTGGACCAGTAACCCCAGTTGGACCTGTTGGACCTGTTGGACCAGTAGGACCCGTTGGACCAGTTGGGCCTGTGGGCCCATTTAATCCTTCGGTTCCTGTTGGACCAGTCGGACCAGTTAATCCTTGAGCCCCCGTTGGACCTGTGGGGCCTATATCAGCCAATTGCGCAAATACTAAATCATCGGTTCCTATTATATCTACCCCATAATTATTAGTACAAACATATGCCTTATCTGCATAGGTTAAGCCGTCTTGAACAAACACTACCCAATTACCCGCATGACTACTAATAGGCCACTGACTAGCCCTAGAAGCAGCCCCACTAGCAGAAGCAACATATACACCATCTTGAGTTCCTGTAGTCTGTCTATCACATAATACTAAGTTTCCTGCTACTAATGTTTTACCATCTATGGTATCTCCTTCTTCAAGTTCGGTAGCTAAATTCACATTACCTTCGGCACGCAATCTTACAGGGTCTTTCCAAGATATAGTTCCAGCGTCTCCCTGCGCACCTGTTGGGCCGGTTGGGCCTGTTGGACCCGTCAAACCCTGACTACCAGTTGGGCCTGTTGGACCCGTCAAACCCTGACTACCAGTTGGGCCTGTTGGACCCGTCAAACCCTGAATACCAATTGGACCCGTTGGACCAGTTGGGCCAGATAAGGTCTGACTAGCAACATAACCCTTAACAGCCTTTTCAGTAGGAACAGCACTATCAGAATTTCCAAATAATGTATCATCTATAGAAAATTCATTAATTTCTGCGCCTGAAGTTAATGTTATACTTTTTACAAAAATTCCCAACCACTTTTTTAATGTTGTACCTAAATTACCTTCCCCATCCGCACGTGGAACAATATTTCTAGTTGACATATTCTATTCTCCTTGCTCCTTTAATTTATTATACATAACAGAGCTAGTTATGTAATATTTTTATACCTTTGGCATAACTGCATTATTCTCGTCTAATTCTAGTAAAGTATCATTTAAAGACTCTGTACTTGGAGTTAAATCATCGTCGCTATTTAATTCTAATAAACCTAATTGACCAAAATAATCATCTAAAGGTTTTAAATCTCCACCAGTATCCCTAACTAACAAACTAAATACTGTTCCAGGCACATTTCTAAAAACAAATATAAATCCAGACGTAGTAGATACAGCAATTAACATGGGCTTAGATATTGTTCCAGAAGCTGTAGGCTCCGTAGCAGTCAGCGCCCCAGCGGTATCAGAACTTAAAAAATAAGTTAATCCAGCAGTCAAACCAGATAAACCTCCAACCCATCCAATACACCTAATTGTAAACGTGTCAGCACTTTCTACATTACTAACTAAACCTAATACATTACTTGAATTAGTTCCATTATTTGCTTGGGCTTTTACATAAATTGAGCCATTAAATCTAACAACATTACCTACTACAAATCCATGACTAACCTGGTCTATTTCCTTATCAACAGACTGAGAAGATTCAGACGAAGCAACCGCAAAAATTGCCCAAACTGTTGTATAAACATAAAAAGTATTCTCATCATTAACATAAGTCATCATAGCTTCAAAAGGAGCATCAAAATACCAATGTGAAGGTGCAGA
>Ga0315294_10007538_pt1 | contig 11938 bp, 10 predicted proteins | sample YL17G13_40_MG_FD_203626 | JGI IMG/M metagenome (GOLD analysis project Ga0315294, IMG submission 203626) | Sediment microbial communities from Yellowstone Lake, YNP, Wyoming, USA - YL17G13_40 | ecosystem: Environmental > Aquatic > Freshwater > Lake > Sediment | place: USA: Wyoming | collected...
TGATAATTTTTACCGAAAATTTCAGTCCAGCTTTCAAGTCCTTTGACGTCATCAATTGTTACCCAGTTCGGCAGACTTCCGAAGGCGGCAAAGGTTTTTGATGTGAATTTGCGCCCCTTTATTTCCGCGATATAGGCATTTGAGTCAGGTGCATAAAAAAGGAAGTCAAAGCTTTTGATTTTGCTTTTAGAAAATGCAGCCCTTTTCTGCTGGTCGACGGCAAGATATTGAATTCCGTTATCTTTCAGCCAGCCCTCAAAGGCCTTTTCATAGTGGTTACCGCCTCGCTCCCTCATTGAATTTATCCCGCACCTTCTTTTAATTCAACTTTCGTTAAACCTTTTATAATTCCATTATCCTTTCGGCTATTCAAAAATGCTCTTGATATATTGAATATTTAGAAGGTGCGGGATTTACCCGAGCCGGTCTAAAAATTCCCGCATCTGCACGGTCTGCTGAGTACCCTTGTTCATATCCTTTATTATCAACTGCCCTGCTTGCGTAAATTCCCGTCCGATTATAATACATCTGGCTGCGCCGCAGTCACCGGCCTGTTTGAGCTGTTTGCTCAATGAACCGCCTTTGTAGCTGAAATCGGCTCGAACCGACGCCCTGCGGAGTTTTGCAATCAGCTTTATCGCTTCGTTCTGCAAAGAATCTTCGGCAAAGGTCACAAAATATTCGAGGCTGTTTTCTTCTATCAGATTTTTGAAAAGGCCTTTTTCCTCGAGGACAATACCGAGGACACAGTCGCCCATGCCGAAGCCGGTAGCGCCGATTTTCGGCCCGCCGAAATCAGCAAGCAGATTGTCGTATCTGCCGCCGCCGCAGATTGCACGCAACTTGCTGCTTTTGTCATAAATTTCGAATACTATGCCGGTATAATAGGCAAGACCCCTGACAATGCCTATATCAAAGCGGCAAAATTCAGTTATGTCCATCACTCCCAGATATTCAAAAAGCTGTTTAAGTTCTTTAATCGCTTCATTTGCGTTTTTGTCGGAGCCGGCAAAACCTTCAAGCTGCTCCAAAGATTCAACCGACATAAACTGGAGAACTTTCTGCCGCCTCATCGAGTCGGGAATTGTTTCCTCAAGCATTTTTTCGAAGGTTTCCTGCGGCACTTTGTTTTTCTTGTCGAGAACGCCGTAAACCGCTTCGAGCTGTCTTTTTTCTATGCCGAAATATTCAAGAATCGCAGCAATAAGTTTCCTGCTCGAAATCTTTACAACCACATCTTTGCTTGTAAGCCCTGTCTGCAAAAGGTAATCAACCACACAGAAAATCACCTCCGCATCCGCGAGACAATCGTCAACGCCGATGATGTCGATATTCCACTGGAAAAATTCTCGAAGTCTCCCCTTCTGGGGTCTTTCAGCCCTGCAAAGTCGCGGCACTGAAAACCACTTTATCGGCTTTGCAAGTGTATTGATTCTCTGATTGACCATTCGAGCCAGCGTGGGCGTAATTTCAGGACGAATCGCCAGCATTCTGCCGCCGCGGTCTTCGAATGCAAAAAGCTGCGAGGCAATTTCATCGCCGCTCTTGAGCTGGTACATTTGCAGATATTCAAAAATTGGCCCGTCATATTCGACAAAACCGTTGCGCAGCGACACCTGCTTCCAGAGGTCAACTATAAAGTTGCGCTTAGCCATATCATCCGGATAAAAATCCCTTGTCCCTTTTACCGACTGTATTTCCATATATTTTACCTGTATTATTGTCCTACAATAATCAGTAATTGTCTTATAATCAAGAGTTTATTTATCCCTTGAGATATTCTTCTAATCTGCTTTTTAAATATCTCTTGCCCCACGTTGTTTTCAGATATCTTTCTCTCCTGGCGGCATCTTTTTGATTCAGGCATCCTTCCCAGTAAATCAGTTTTAATGGGCGCCTGTTTTTTGTCTGCAATACTTCACCGTTGTTATGCTCTTCTACTCTGGTTCTGATATCGATTGTAAAACCAATATAAAATTTATGGTCTTTTTCCGATAGCAACACATAAACATAATAAAATTTACTCATAGAGGTATATTACCAGATTATCAGTAAATTGCCAGAGTCTGTTCTAATGAAGAGCATCGGTATTTCTTGTGAGATGCGTAAGTTTACCAAATGATATAATTATCTGCTTCGATGAAGTGCGTCAGTTTACCCTGTGAGATAGTTGCCCTATAAAATATATTAGGCGTTCTCTTCTGAAGAACCCTCGGATTATTTCAAACGATTATTACTCTTATCTCATCGGGGCACTTCATCGGGACTTTACCTCGTGAGATGCGACAGTTTACCCCGTGAGATACTTTCCCTATAATATACTTTATGCGCTCACTCCCGGACTGCCCTTAGACCACTTCACCCGAATATAATTGCTATCTCATCGGGGCATCTCATCGGGGTGAAGTTTACCCTGTAAAGTGTCTTTATGCTGCTCCATAGAGCGCCTTAAGACTACTTCATCGGGGTTCTGTCCTTCCAAAATTAATCATATATCTTACCTGTTCAGATTCTACTTGTCCGCCTTTTATCCCCGCGCTTAGTTTCTGCAAGGAAACTGCGGGGATCATTGCGGCGGGGTTCACCTGCTCTACTTTCTCGGCGAAATCGCCGCTGTTTGCGTCAAATTGAAGTTTCAAATTTTATCCGCCTCAGGCGGGCTCAAATTTCAAATTTTTTTCACCTACTCATCCGTTGGCGAATTCAATCCATTAGATTTTCGAATATACTGAATTATAGAATCTATTTTGTCATTCAAATCTAAAACGCTTAAATCTGCTTCCTTCTCAACGATACGACTTGCAAGTTTGATTTTATCAGCCACTTTATATTCATTGTCGCCCTGTTTGTGAAACTTAATACAGTTTTCATATTCTGAGTATTTAATAATCTCAATATCTTTCCCATATAAGCCGGCTAATGTTTCCTTTATTAATTCCGGTTTTAAATAATTTTCAATTTCCTTTCCTTGAGTTACCCAGACAAAATCAGAACCTTTCTCAAACTCTTCTTTGACTCTTTTTTTAGTGTCATTGATTTCATCGCCAGCGCCTTTTTTATCACTGTCAATTACAATCCCCATATGCCTATTTAAGCGTCTCAATGCTATAAAGTCCCCAACTCCTTCTTCATTTGCGCTCAAGTGGCTTAATAGGCTACCGCCATAAAACATAATTGAATAATGAACGCCTTCCGTTAAACCTTCATCTTTAGAACGGATCCAATGGTTGATATAAATCCTATCAGAAGGTCCCTCGACCCAAATGATACAGTTTGCTTGCAATAAATCACTGGCTCTGTAGCCCAGTTCATCACATATTTTTGATCTATGTGAATCCGTAAAAGCCAAATCCACAACCGACTTACCTTCTTCAAGGTGTATATGGAAGATAGCAACATCAGGCATGTCAAGTATATGAGCTGAATGTGTTGCAATAAAATACTGATTGTTTGTATGCTTAGACAAATAGTCCAAAAACTGTTTCTGTAACGATGGATGTAAATGAATTTCAGGTTCTTCGATACAAAGAATTTGATTTTGATGAACAGTTGCGGCATATGCCAATATAAGCACCTCATGTATTCCAGTACCAAGAGAACTTAATGGTAAGGTACGGCTATTCATTGATACTTGTATCATATCTTGTTCACTTGGTATTTCAATTCTTGTCGTTCTATCTCCAGTTACTGTTTGCAATAAATGACTAATTTTTTCGAATTGATCTTTAAGAAGCAACTGATCATATCTTGGCCTCTCTAGTTTAGATAAAATTTGATTTAACCCTTTCCCGCTTATTTCTTTTTCATCCGACTCTTTCGTGCTATATATTATTTCCCTTATTGCAGGGATAAACGAAACTTTTACGTTAGACAAGTTTAATGGAGCCAACTTATTTAATGTTTCCGGTATCCAATGCTCTAATAACCCCCCACCCCCTTTACCCGTTACGTTTGACCAAGTACCGCTCCAGACATTAGCAGGGAAAATTTTCGCATCATGAAACTCTTGGAATATCTTTTTATCCATAACAAGCTGGCCACCAGAGGCTACATATGGAAACCAAGTAAGATTTGTTCCATTTGTGAGTATATCTGACGTTAGTATAGTTCTAATATTATCAATTACCTGTTGAAATTTTTTGTTTTCTTTAGCAAGCTTTTCCATTAATCGCTGATAAAGATCACCATCTATGCACAATCCAATTTCGTAACGATTTTCAGTTGTTGGATCACCTATATGTCTATCTAAAGCCTCTAGCTTGGGAGATTCGCCCTTAGCTATACTTGAATAATGATCTTTCAGGAATCTAAGAACGTTTGATTTACCAGAATTATTTTGGCCAATAATTAGGTTAATTTTCTTGAAGAGCCCAATCCGTTGAACTTCCTGCCCAAAACTCCTGTATCCTGAAATTCCTATGCCATCAATAAAAATGCAGTTTTGCTCGCTCATGTAAACTTATCTCCAACATATTTTTGCTATTTGGCAGATCTCTTGTTCTGTCTTCTGTATTCTTTCTTCTGTATTCTTTTAAAACAAAATCATATCTCTTTTTCTTTTCAAACTCAATGGAAAGATTTCGCCGCAGGCGTTCCTTAATTAAGAATTAAAAATTTAAAATTCAAAATTATTCCAGTGCCTTAGTGCCGGAGCCTGTCCTCCTTTTCTCTGTGGCTAAAAAAATTCGTGCCTTAGTGCCTTAGTGGCTATCTTTTTTCCACGCAGCGTGCCTTTTAGAAATTTTATTTGTTTATTCAGTTCGGAAACTAATTTCCTGTATTTTGCCCTGTATTCCCTGGCTTGTTTATATCTTTTAACCTCATCGGCGTTGAGTTTGCCTTTATAGATAAATTTGACTTTGCCTTTTTCTCTCAAAACCAGATAGTAATACTCATTACCTTTGATTTTTTTCTTAACAAGGCTCCCCTTTGGAAGCTTCGCCAGTTCTCTTTGGTAATTCATTCTCATCGCCAGAGAATTGTTAAGTTCTTCTTTCAATACGCCTTTAATTACTTTCATATTTTGCCCTTATACATTACGGCAATAGTTACCATACAATTAGTCGTTTATTATAAGTTGTATGGTAATCAAGTCAAGCAAGTTACCATACAATTCTTAAGATTTTGCTCAATGTATGGTATCCGCGTACTTGTCCTGAGTTTGTCGAAAGAATCAGTGTCTGAAATTCTCTGTGTTCTCTGTGAACCTTGCCCCGTGAGACCTGTCCTATGAGATGTGGTAACTATCTCTTCGGGATGTTTACCCCGTGGGATGCTTGCCCTGTGAGATGTCTCTTAGACTATCTCATCAGGGTGCTTTAGTTGTCATTCCCGCGCAGGCGGGAATCATCGGGGTCTGTGGCTAAAATTGATTCTTTGTTCTTCGTGTTTCTTCGTGGTGAAAAAATTCGTGCCTTGGTGACTTAGTGGCTATCTTTTATCCGAATAGCACAAAACGCGCAAGTCATAGTTGCAGATTTTGAACGAAATTCGTAAAAACTCCTCATTTCTTGGTAATTTTAGAGTAAAAAATCGAAAAAAATGAAAAAAATGAAAAAAACTACCCCCATTTTTAGCGTAATTTTAAAAACTTGCGCGTTTCTTACCAAAAACTTGCGCATTTGGTTGACAAAAACGTTCATAACTCCTTTTTTCCCGTAGCCGTTTTTATCATAACTCCTTATTTTTTGCCTGCCCTGAGCTATGTCGAATGGGTCATAACTCCTTATTTTTCGCTGTTCATTTTTGAGCATTTTTAACTTTGGTAATTCGGATTTGCCTGCCCTGTGAGATGTCCCTTGGACTATCTCTCTGGGGTTTCGGATTTCGTGCTTCGGATTTCGGATTTTTTGTCTTTGACCTTCCTTTTCTAACCTCCGCCGCCAGATCGTTTGTGTTTGGCTCAAAAAGTGCCTGTTTTTGGGGGGTTTGGAGAATTTTAAACGGGGTCTATCGTTTTAGCGGATTGGTCTCTATTTTTTAACTTAAAAGCCCAACATCCATATTGACAATAACCTATATTTTCGTAGAATAGAGGTTTCGCAAATCAGCCTGAGCCTTATGCGGCAGGTCTTGGCCCGCAGATAGAACTTATTATAACCATTTCCGCGGCAAGCGGTTATGAACCGGAGCAACAAATGGCAGACAACAAACAACCAATCGACAGCCATGTACATTTAGAGGTAGAACCGGAGATTAACAGATACTTCAAGGCTGCCATAAAGGCACAGGCAAGTGATTTGCATCTGAAGGTCGGCCAGCCGCCGAAACTGCGACTTAACGAGGGCATAAGAAGCACAACAGCCGAGGCCCTTACTGAAGAGAAGATTGAAAAACTTGTTTTTGAAATTTTAAACGAGAAACAAAAACAGTTTCTTATGGAAACCGGCAACCTTGACTTCGCTTATGAAGTCAGTCAGACCGACAGATTCAGAGTGAATGTCTTCAGACAAAGGTCCAAAATCAGCCTGACAGCAAGGAGAATAACATCCCTGATTCCCCCGTTTGAAAGCCTTCATCTGCCGTCCGCAGTCAAGGATATCGCCGACAAATCATACGAAGGCCTCATCCTCGTAACAGGCCCTGCGGGCTGCGGCAAAAGCACTACAATCGCATCAATGATAGACCATATTAATCAAACTCGTTCGTGTCATATAATTACCATAGAAGACCCGCTTGAATTTGTCCATACCGACAAAAAGGCCATAGTTTCACAGAGAGAAATCGGGATTGATGTCAGAGATTATGAAGGCGCGTTAAACTCATTGACGAGGCAGGACCCCGATGTGGTTCTGATTGCCGAAATGCGAGACAAGGAAACCCTTTCGGCAGCGATAAGAGCCGCAGAAACGGGACAATTAGTTTTCAGCACGCTGCATTCCGGCAGCGCAGCACAAACCATACAGAGAATCGTTGATTTGTTTCCGCAGGAAGAAAGGACCCTTGCCAGACAGGCATTTGCTCAGGCCTGCAGGGCTGTTATAAGCCAGTTCCTTCTGCCCGGCCTTAAAAAAGAAACACCGATGGTGCCCGCTGTTGAAATACTCATCTGCAATCCGGTTGTCAAAAAACATATATCTGAAGGACGTGAAACCGAGCTTGAAGCCGTCATAAGAACCAGCCAAAGCGAGGGAATGCAGAGCTTTACTGAAAGCCTCAGAACGCTGGTCGAGGGCGAATGGATAGACCTGAAGGTGGCGCTACAGCATGCGCCTAATGTCGAAGAACTGAAAATGGCTCTTAAAGGAATAAGGCGGAGCGGTTGATGCCGACAATTACAGCAACAATACAGATGGGGGCATATATCTCGATTTTCAAGCTTGTTGTTTTTGTAATCGGCCTCTTCGCATGGCTTCCCATACTTACCTGGGTCAACAAGGATGCCAAAAAGGTGCGTACGAAAGCGCAGGACTGGACGATGACGGTTTTTCTGGCCGGCGCCATAGGTTCGCTCGTCTGGCTGCTGATACCGCTTTTCGTCATCGGCCTGCTGATATACATAATCGCGGTAGGCACTACTGCAATAATATACGTTATGCACCGCAATGGCCTTGTGGACGAATACCAGAAAGTTCTGACAGCCGAGCACATAAAAGGACTGTTCACCAACGAGCAGAAGCAGGTCGAAAAGATCAACAAAGGGCTTGTTTTCATAACGGCAAACAAAAACAAAGTCCCTGTGCCGCAGCCGAAGACGCCGGAATTCTACGGTTTTAAAACTGCACAGGAGTTTTTCGACGACGCCATCTGGAGACGAGCAAGCGACGTCGCCCTGACACCCGCAGCCCAGCAGTATCATGTGCATTTTGTCATCGACGGCGTGGTTGAAAAACAGCAGCCGAGAGAAAGAGAGGAAGTCGAATACTTCATAAGGTACCTCAAGCACCTTGCAGACCTTGACGTGGAGGAAAAGCGCAAGCCTCAGGCCGGCAGATTCACCGCTCAGAAGAGCGGCCAATCATTCGAATGGGAACTTACCTCGGCAGGCACAACAGCCGGCGAACAGGTAAGGCTCAAACTGCTTGCGGGGTATAATATTCTCAAGCTGACCGATTTGGGACTTGCGCCCGACCAGCTTGAACAATTCCAGAATCTCCACACCGGCCCCAAAGGCGTCTTTATCATATCAGGGCCGAAGAAAAGCGGCATAACTTCAACTTTCTATGCCCTTATACGCAATCATGACCCGTTTTTGAACAACATAAACACCCTCGAAAAACAGCCTATCGGCGAACTGCCCAATATTACCCAGATTGTTTATTCATTAAGCGATACGGGAACAACATCCTACGCCAGGAGATTTCAGTCGATGCTTCGAACCGGCCCGGATATCGTCGGCGTTGAACGCTGCGACGAGGATAAAGATATCGCCAAACTGGCCTGCTCGGCAGCAAAGGACAACAAGATGACCTACGTAACCATGGAGGCGACAAGCGTCAACGATGCGATGAGCAAGTGGATGAACTTTGTAGCCGACAAGGACTGGGCCATCGACTATCTGGTTGGAATAAGCAATCAGCGACTTGTAAGAAAACTGTGCGAGCAGTGCAGACAACCTTATGAGCCCAACAGGGAAATGCTGAGAAAACTCAATATTCCCCCCGATAAAATAAAACAATTTTACCGCCCCGGTGAGGTACAACACGATAGACGCGGCAGACCTATAATGTGCGAGCACTGCCAGGGCACGGGCTTTTTTGGAAGAGAAGCAATATTCGAGTTCATTTTCCTGACCGATGAAATCAAAAAACTGCTGAAACAGGCCAAAAGCAGGACCGATATCGCCAACATCCTCCGGCATGCGAGAATGTTGTATCTGCAGGAACAGGCTATCCGGAAGGTGGCGGCAGGCTCGACATCAATAAATGAAGTCATTCGTGTCATGTCAGGTCCACAGGACGCAGAAAAGAAAAAAACTGAAAAGACAGAATGAATTGGAGAAAAAATGCTGGCTGAATTAGCTGTAATTCTGGTTATACTTGTAACCGGTGCCTTTATTTATCTTAAAGGCACCGTTATCAAAGCATTTCTGCTTCTGATAAACACACTTGTCGCCGCGACCGTCGCCTTTGCATATTTTGAAACTCTGGGACGACTGATAATAGGTTACGGTCTGGTGGTCGAATGGGCTTTTGCAGCTGTCTTAATACTGATTTTTGCGCTTGTCCTGGCGATATTAAATGCGGTCGGCGGTAAACTGGTGCCGGCAGATATATACTTCGGTGACTTTTCGGACAGGGTTATCAGGTGTCTGATAGCAGCATTCGCAGGCCTTGCCATTGCAGGGGTTATTTTAACGGCAGTTGCAATGATGCCCATCGGCACAAAATGGCCTTATGAACGCTTCACCGCTACTGTCAGCAATCCGACAGAACCCGAAAAAACCCTGATTTTGAGCGCCGACGGCTTTATCACAAGTGTTTCCTCCTGGCTCAGCCGAGGCTCAATGAGCGGCCAAAAAAGTCTTGCGGTATTTCACCCGGATTTGCTCAATGAAATATACCTTAACCGAATTGGATGTGATAAAGACAATTCGGCTGTCGCAGGAGAATCTGCCATTTCAGTCGAGACTGCATGGGCTGCCCAAACAGAGCTTGTTTCGGCTTCGGATAATCAGCCTATAAGCGGAGGCTCACAGACAAAGGCAGTTGTCGTCAGAGCCCGCACAAACGGCGCCTTTTCAATGTCCCAGGTAAGATTGGTGTGCAAAGACAGCGATTCTGCCGGCAATTTGACCGGCAGCGGCGAAGTTAGAAGGCCGGTTGGGTACATCACGAGAGAAAACGTTGTTGACCGAAAAAATCTTTCCGAAAAGGTTACATTGCAACAGCTCGATTTTGTCTTTTACATACCGACTGATACGGTGCCTATAATGCTGCAATTCAAACAGAACGCCGTTGCCTCGGTCGGCAGACTGGTAAGCGGCGATAAAACTCCCCCGCCATCGACCTCTACACAAGAATAACAGCCTCAAAGCTATAGGCAAAAGATATTTGCGCAGATGTGCTTAACTAACCCCCTCAAGATTTCATCGATTCAACACTCTACAAGCTGTATTTCCCTGGTATCAATCTCCATCAGGTGGTCGAGGTATTTGCTCAACTCCGAAATGGGAAAACGTGCCAAAAATTCGGGCCTTGCACTACGGTTAATCTGGCAGATAAAATCAATTATTTCTCGCTTGCTCACTTTCGCATCTCCAAAAGCAATCCACCTTATCGAACCTTTAAAGATATCGGAACGCAGGACAGTTTTTCTTTAAGGCTGTTGAAAATAGAAACTTAAAGACCTATAACCAAGGCTACTATATATTGCTTGCATTACGGCAAAATTACATTATATTGTTGTGAATTGACCGGGGCCTGACCGGACAGTGCTTTGTCCCATAAAAATGGTATCTAAAGTTAATCAGCAGAGATTATTTTTTTCAAAAATCATCCTTCGACAGAAAAATGCTTGAGCTAAATGACAACGCGTACAACAAAACCACAGCGCCTGATGAGCCCAAACTGAAACTATGGACTTCAATGGGCCTGCTGCTGACATACCGATGCCCTGCCCGGTGCGAATTTTGTTACTACAACTGCGGTCCGGAAAAATCAGGACTGATGAGCGTTGAAAACGCCATCGCTGCCTGGCAGGGATTGATTTGCCTTGCAGGCGAACATGCAAAAATTCATATAACCGGCGGTGAACCCTTTTTGTACTGGGAACACCTTCAGCAATTACTCATAGCAGCAGACAAACTGTCTCTGGGGCCGGTAGACACGATAGAAACCAACGCATACTGGGCACAAAATAGAACGGAAATAATCGAAAGGCTCGGTTTCCTGAATTCCCACAACGTTCGCAGGCTCAAAATCAGCTACGACCCCTTTCACGCTGAATTTGTCGATTTCGACAGCGTCAAACTGCTCTATGAGACTGCCTGCGATTTTTGGGGCATCAACAGGGTGCTTTTCCGCTGGCAGCAGTATCTCAAAGAGCCACCCCAAATGGGCAGCCTTTCAGATAGCCAGAAACTAAGCTTGTTTTTAGAATCCCACAGACAACGCCCCTGCCGATTCACCGGCAGAGCGGCAGGCAGATTAGCGCAAGAGCTTGCAGACAAAGAAGTTGAGCAAATTTCAGCAGAAAATTGCAAAAAGGCATTTTTAAACTCAAAATCAGTTCATATCGACCCCTTCGGCAATGTTTTTAACGGCGTCTGCAGTGGAATTATTATTGGAAATATCAACGAAAAGCCGCTGGATAAACTCTGGCAGACATTTAATCCCACCAAAAAAGACTTTCTGAATATATTATTTGACAACGGACCTGTGGGTTTACTGGAAAAAGCGACTAAATCAGGATATAAAAAACGCCGATTATATTCAAATAAGTGCCATTTATGCACTGATTTACGGCAGTTTTTCTTTGACAAAGGCAATTTCAGGCTGATAATTAGCCCAAAAGATTGTTACCGGTAATATCCTGACGGAAGTGTAATGAACGAAACGAATTATGATTCTATTTTTGGCAAGCTGATTCTTGAACAGGGGCTTTGCACCGAAGAAGAATTAGCTCGTTGTAAAAAACAGTTCAAGAACCAGTCTGAGGAAAATCCCACTACACTTGAACAGCTTTTGATATCCAACCGCTTCATCACTCCCAGCCAGGCGAGGAGGATAAAGGAGGCGACAAAGGAAGGCAAGGATGTAGCGGAACAAATTCCCGGCTACAAAATTCTCGGCAAACTCGGTGCAGGCGCTATGGCTATTGTCTATAAGGCAAAACAGCTCAGTCTCGACCGCGTTGTGGCCGTAAAAATTCTGCCCCGCAGGTTCAGCGAGAACCAGGATTATGTTCAACGGTTTTACAAGGAAGGCAAGGCGGCAGCCAAGCTCAATCATAACAATATCGTCACGGCCTATGACGTAGGCGAAGCCGGCGGCTATCA
>Ga0315294_10007540_pt1 | contig 11936 bp, 11 predicted proteins | sample YL17G13_40_MG_FD_203626 | JGI IMG/M metagenome (GOLD analysis project Ga0315294, IMG submission 203626) | Sediment microbial communities from Yellowstone Lake, YNP, Wyoming, USA - YL17G13_40 | ecosystem: Environmental > Aquatic > Freshwater > Lake > Sediment | place: USA: Wyoming | collected...
CGCCTCATCATCGAGGGTTTCGTTGCGGCGCGCGCAGCCTCCTCGACGGTATCCGTCCTCGATCGATGTCCGAGCGCATTCGGCGAAGGAAAGCGATCGTGGGTCGGGTGGCGAGGAGCAGGTTCGCGGATCGTCCCGTAATGCCGAGGGATCGGTGCAGCGTGGGTGGTGCGGGGTGTCCGACGACGTAGCCGGTACCTGGTGCTCGTCCTGGGTAGCTGAGATGGATCCCATCGAGTGGTGGCCTGTGGACCAGTTCCCCATCTTCGACGAGCATCACGAGGCCACCACTGAGGATCCGGCCAGTACCCCAGACCCGAAGGCACTGATTACGCCGGTTTGGGCGCCCGCTTCTTGGCCGGCGCCTTAACCACTTTCGTGGCCTTCGACGCTTTGGTCGCCTTGGCCGCTTTTGTTGCCTTGGCCGTCCTGGTGACGCTCCGGCCGGTGAGCCCAACCGGTTCGGATTCCGGCAGCCAATCGTTGCCCAACTGCTGAACCTGCTCCTCCGGCACCCCCTCCCAGCACGTCGCCGCCCGGGCCGCGGGCTGCCCTACCGTCGACTTGAGCCGTCCGCGCATCCAGTCGATGCCACCGGTGAGGTCATAGGGCGAGTAGTGCGGATTGGGCTTGTCCCCCAGGAAGTTCACACCGCTGATGATTGCCTGGATGATCGCCATGACCGTCTCCACCGGCTGGTGGAAGATCTCGGCCAGTTGGGCGGCGAGTGAGTAGGGGTCGGACCAGATATCACCACGCGCGACGGCCTGGTAGACGGCCGCCCGCATCGCACTGGCCTGGTCATCGCCGGTCTCGGCGAAGATGTCGCCCTCACGGTAGACGTCGCGCCAGTAATCGGGTTTGACCGGGAAGCCCGGAAGCCCGAACCGCCGCGCCGGATCGAGGCCGTGGGTCCCGAGTTTGGTGATCCAGGGCCGGGCCCAATCGGCGATGCTGTCGGTCTGCCGGCACGGATTGCCATATGCCAGAACACCTTTGAGATCCGGCGTGCGCCAGGCGAGGGGCTTTCCGGGTGCGAGGTAGTCGAAGTAGAAGTCGCTGATGATGATGCCGCCCTGGGAGAACCCGCCGAGCGCCCACGGCGTGCCGGTGGGGAACGGGACGAGGTTGTCCATGTACTGCAAACCGATGAGCCGGGCCAACTCACGGACGCCACTGGCGTTGTCGAAGGGAATCGGGCCGTTGTTGTAGCCGATCGGCTGATGGCGGCAGACCCCTTCGAACTCCAGTCTGGTGGCGGTGTCAGCCACCGGGCCGGCGAACATGTTCGACATGTGTCCTTCGACCGTGAACATGATCGGCAGGAGACCGGGAGCGGGGGCGACGTAGCCGGCGCGGTTCGCCGTCGCGACGTCGAAGATACCGGTCTGGGTCATGTTGAGACGCCGCTGCATCTCCTTGACGGCGGTGACGTCCTCGTTGCCGTAGTAGCCATCCTTGGGCGGAGCGTAGGAGGCGTACTTGCGCCTGAACCACGACTGCCAGTACTCGATCTCCGGACCACTGGACCCGAGCTTGTAGGGAAGCGGCATGGTGATCAATCTCCTCGGTCAAGGGCGGACAGTGGCGGCGAGATCTGTTCTCAACAATAGGCAATTCGTCCGGATTGGAAACTCAATCACTGAGTTCCAAGCCGAAAATGTCAGACCGAACCCGGTTTCGGCCGATCGTTCGTCCCGAGTACCTTGTCGCGAATTTCGGCGACCGCCTCCACGAGGGTCTGCCCACCGAGCATGTTCCACCTCAGGGTCAGCTGGTCATCGGCCGGGCCGACCGGGCCGGGGTCCGGCGGCGGCGGGGGCGGCTGCGTCAAGGCGTCGGCGTAGTACTGAATCCGCTGCGAGAAGTAGTCCCACGGAAAGTTGGGGCCGCAGTCGGTGTGGGTGCCCACGCCGAGATACTGAGTGACGTAGTGGTGGTCGGTGATACCGCCGGGAGCGCCGTATTTGCCCCACGGCATGACTTTGGTCGGTATTCCGTACTTCACGCAATCCTTCACGCAGAGATAGGCGGCGACATTGATCGCCCGCGACTGCTGCAGCCATTGGGCGCGCGTCCACGAGGTGCGACTGCCCGCGAAACACAGGTTGATGGAAAGGTTGTTGGCGCTCAACACACTCCACGACGCCAGGTCGGTATCGACCACATCGCACACCGTGACGCCGCGGTCGTTGTAATCCTCACTGATCGTGTAGTGGTACGAGACACCGACGTTCCCCTGCAGGTAGTGCGCCAGGCTGTCGGCGTTGCCGTCGCCCTCCTGGGTGTGGATCAGCCACAGATCGACCTTCGTTCCAGCGCGACTCTGGTTGTTGGGACTCCACACCGCGTATTCGTTGAAAGCCGGGCGAGCAACGGCCGTGGCGCGCGGCGCCGCCTCAGACCTGACCCGGGCGGTCGCCGGCGATACCTTCTTCGGCACGGCAGCGGTGGCTTTCTTCTTGGCCGGCGTCTTCGTGGCCACCGGCTGCTTAGCCGCCCCCTTCGTGGCCACCGGCTGCTTGGCCGACGCTTTCTTGGCCGGCGTCGCGACCTTCTTCAGCGCTGCCTTCCCCGTCTTCATCGGCATCTGTTGCTCCCATCGCGTCGCTGTCGATCCCCGGAGCCAACGTAACCAAAACCGGCGGTGGTCACGGTCTTACCTCAAGAATCGCCATGATGAGCACTGATCCGCGAAACAGCGCAGATCCGACGAGCGCTAGGGCCGGTAACTGGCAACCGACGTCACGCGCTAGCGGACCGAATCCGCCGCACTGCGCGGGTCGATGAGGATCTTCGCGTGCGTCTCCGGATCGCCGAGCACCTCGAAGGCCGCGGCGACCCCGTGCAGACCGACCGTGCCGTTGATGAGCGGCGAGGCGTCGGGCTTGCCGTCGGCCAGCATGTACGGCGTGTCGCGGAATTCCAAAGGCGTGTAACCGAATACGAATCGCATGTCAATCTCTTTGCCGATCGCCATGGCGAGACGGAACCGATCGCTCTTCGTGCAGACGCCGGCGTCGACCACCCGGGACTGCAACGGCGCCGCACCGACGATCGCGTCGATGATGCCCGGCACCCCAACACATTCGAAGACCACCGGACGTTCGGGACCGGCCGCTCCGAGCGTCTCCGCCGCCCGGTAGAGGTGCTCCCACCGCGGCAGTTTGCGCAGCTTCTCCATCGAGCCGACACCGAACTCGGCGAGGCCGGAGAAGTCGGTCACCATCCCCTTGCCGACCGCCGCTGATCTGTTCCATCAGGTGGACTCCGCCGCGGAGGGCCGGCCGTCGACGGTTGGGGTCTCCTCCACCGGCGCTGTGGTCTGGCCAGGCCTGCGGACGTCGAGCGGCCATGCGGTGAAACAGTCCTCAACGGTGTCGGGCTGCTTGGCGGCTCGGACGGCAAGCAAGTTGGACAGACCTGGGCTGGCCCCCATTCCGATGACGGCGCAGACGCCGGCGCTACGGGCGGTCTCGTGCAGGGCGAGCATCTGGGCCGTCGGTTCCGGGTCGTCGCAGATGTCGACGTATGTGGTTCCGGTCGCGATTGCGTCCAGCAGCGCTGGTACTGCGAGACGGAAGAAAGGCCCGGCGCAGTTGAGGACTATCTCGGTGGACTCCAACAGTGGCCGCATCACCGTCGGGTCGAGGAGGTCCACCTCGCGGGCAGCACCGAAGAGCGCGGAGCTGCGATCGCTGCAACGACCCGTTGGACGGCTGCCAGGTTCTTGTCGGCGAGCACGATCTCGTCGATACCGCCGAGGTTGGAGAGGTGACGGGCTGCCGTCGATCCCATCGCGCTCACATCTCAACACTTTAGGGCACGTGGGGTTTGATCTCTTCGATCACCCATTGCGCGTAGTCGAGGTAGGCACTGACGTCGGACACCGGCGGGATCGGCACCGACGTCATCGTCACACCCAGCTCCGAGAACCGGCCGAGTTTGTCGATGATTTCCTCGGCGCGCATGCCCGGCTGTTGAGTGGGATCGTCGACCACTGCATGTCCTTCCCCGATCAGCGAGGTGCCCAGCCCGTAGCACACCTCGAAAGGACGGTTGGCGAAGGTGGTTCGAGACTTGATGTAGTCGATTTTCGCTGGAATCTCCTCAGGCTGGGTCAGGAACGGAATCCATCCGGAGGCGAACCGGGCCGCACGCCGTAAGGGTGCGTCAGCGTCACCGCCGATCCATATCGGCAGATGGGGCCGCTGCACCGGTTTGGGTTCGAAAGCCACATCGCGGAAACTTACGTATTTGCCTTCGAAACTGGGTGAATCACTAGTCCACAGTTCGATGATCGCCGCGAGATACTCGTCGGCGATCTGCCCACGCTCATGGAAGGGCACGCCCAATATCGCGAATTCCTCAGCGTCCCAACCGACTCCGAAGGTGGCCATGATCCGACCGCCGCTCATCCAGTCGGCAGTCGACAGCGCCTTGGCCAGGACGATCGGGTTCTGCAGCGGCAGCAGTGTGACGCACGAGTTCACCGCGATACGTTGGGTGGCACCGGCGAGGAACGACTGCGCGACCGTCGAATGGAAGTAGTGCGGACCGGACAGCTCCACGTGGGTGTTCGGCACGATGAAATGCTCGGGAACGACGATCATCTCGTATCCGAGTTCCTCAGCGCGCCGGGCCATCACTGCCTGATCTGGTCCTGTCACGTGGTATTCCCACGGCTGCGTCAACGCCTTCAACCGCATGCTGTGCGGCATCAAGAACGAGAACTTCATCGGTTTACCTCCTCGGCGAGTTTGCCGACCTGCGCGGCGGTGAGATGACCGGCGGCGTACATCCACGTCATGGTGTCGCGATACGTCTCGGCCACGTCGCGAAATCGGACTCTTAGGTTGCGAGAGGTGCGTTCGGTGTCGGCGCCGGGCCAGCGCGTCGCGAACTCCATGGTGTCGCGGGTCAACGGGAAGTCGAAGTCGTGGAAGCGCTTCACGACATCTCCGACCGTGCCCGCGGCTCGTAACAGAAGGCCGGGCACTGTGACGCGCCGGGGACGGGTTCCGGTGAGGCGACTACACAATTCATACATCTCGGCCCACGTGAGCATCTCGGTTGCGGCGGCGTAGCGGTGCGGGCCCGCGGGCAACTCGAGCAGTGCGACGTGCAACGCTGCCAGGTCACGTACGTCGACGACCTGCAAACCGCTCGACGTGATCACCCAGATGTCCCGCATAAGGGACACCAGGCCACTGTTGACCGCGCTGGGCCCCGGATCGTTGGGGCCGACGATGCCAGCCGGATAACTAATCCGGATGGGTGCGCCGCTGTCCTGCCATCGGCGAACGTAGTTTTCCGCTTGCGCTTTCGAGCGCGCGTAGGCCGTAGTACCCAGTGAGATCGGCAGCGACGTTGACAACGGCGCGCCACCCGGTACGAAGAACACGCTGAGAGACGACACGTGCACGATGCTGGGCATGCCGCGCCGTGCTGCGCCACCGACCACCAATTCGACGCCGCGGGCGTTCGTGTTCTCTACCAGAGTCGCCGAGGCGCGTCGCAGATCGACCAGCGCGGCGGTGTGAATCACGCCGTCACATCCGGCGAGTGCGGCCTCGACGGCGCTGGCGTCGGTCATGTCACCGGTAGCGATGTCGGTGGGGTCGAAACCAAGCGGCCCGAACACGTGCCGCACTTTGTCTCGGTCGCGAACCATCAGCCTGACCTGGTGGCCTGCGGCTGCCAGCGCGACCGCGGTGTGCGAACCGGTGAAACCGGTGCCGCCCGTAACGAGCACCTTCACGCCTTGAATCATAGGCAGAACCGCGGGCCACCATCAGCGGAAATGAGTCGTCCTGGTGGCATCGGTGAGCAGCCCGATGGTGATCTACGGCTCCAGGCGGCCTTCCTTGGAGAACCCCGGCTCGCGGAACCCGTCACCGGCATCGGTTTCGAAGTACAACGTCGACACGTCGTGGAACACCAACGATGCCGGACCCAACACGGCATGGGCGGCCCAGGCTGCTAACAACGGCTGGCGCACCACATGTTTGGCGATCAACATTCGGCGCCGCTTAACCGTCCGGTACGACACCGAATCGACCCCGGTCTCGACGAGCACCCGTAACCCGACCGCCTTACTGGCTGCACCGCGATCGCCCCGAGGCAGTCGTCACGGGTCCTGATGTAGGCCATCGCCGCACCCCTACGAGCGCCGAATTAATGCACACATTCCGGGCCGCCGACGAACAAAACCGCCGATCAACGCCCCGCAATCAATGCGACGCCGATAACGTGGCCCAAGTCAGGTCCCAGCGCCGGCTCAGTCAAGAACCACACCACGGCTGGTTAGTGGGACTAACATCACCCGCGGTGCAGGGCAGGCTGCGGAGGCCGCCCGGAGAGGACGTGCGTCCATGACGTCCGAAGTCGAGTTGCCGATTCCACTTCCCGACGTGCCGGGTGCCGACGCCGGTGCGGCCGGCCTGCCGAAACGCTCTGATCTGACAGCGTTCCAGCGTGCCGTCGTCGACTCGTCGGCGGCCGCCGACATCGGTCTGCGCACCGCCATAGCTGCGCTGGTCGGGGTCGCCGTCGCCCCCACCATCATCACGACCGCGCTCCACCGGGCAGAGGCGCAACGCGAACGCGACAACATCGCCTTCTACGTCAGCCTGGCCAAGCACAAGGACGCGGCGCAGTCCTTCCCTGCGCCGACCACAGTGCCGAGCGTGTCGTCCCGGGCGGCCAACCCGATCGCCGAGTACATCGCCCGCGGTCACGTCCACAACAGTTCCTTCGCCAGCACCTTCGAGCCGATCAATCCCGACATGCACGACAAGTGGAAGGGACTCAAGCGCAACAACATCGTCCGGTTCCAGCACTGGCGCCACGACGACGGCCCGCGCCCCACCTTGTGCGTCATCCACGGATTCATGGGCTCGCCGTATCTGGTGAACGGCCTGTTCTTCTCGCTGCCGTGGTTCTACCGCTCCGGCTACGACGTGCTGCTCTACACCCTGCCGTTCCACGGCCGTCGCGCCGAGAACCACTCCCCCTTCAGCGGCTACGGTTTCTTCGCCAACGGCATGACCGGATTCGCCGAGGCGATGGGACAAGCCGTCTACGACTTCCGCAGCATCCTGAACTGGTTGCAGGACAAGGGGGTCGAGCGGATCGCGCTCACCGGCATCTCGCTGGGCGGCTACACCTCAGCCCTGGTGGCCTCCGCTGACGACCGCCTCGAAGCGGTGATTCCCAACGTCCCGCTCGTCACACCCGCATCGGCGTTCGACGACTGGTGGCCGGCGAACAAGGTGGTACAACTGGCGCGTTTCGCCGGCGGGATGAGCCGCGAGGAGGCCTACTCCAGTTTCGCCTACCACTCACCGCTGAACTACCAGCCGCAGGTTGCCAAAGACCGTCGGCTGATCATCACCGGACTCGGTGATCGGCTGGCACCGCCCGACCACGCCGAAGCACTGTGGAAACACTGGGACCGCTGCGCGCTGCACTGGTTCCCGGGCAACCACGTCTTGCACGTCAGCCAGCCGGAGTACCTGCGTCGCACCAACCGGTTCCTGCGGCCACTGATGTTCGACTGACCGTTGATTGCCTAGTCCTAGTTCTTGATGGCGCTGACCAGGGTGATGCTCCGGATCATGTTGGTGACGTCCTCTTCCGACGTCGGCACCGCCCGGCCGACGGACTCCAGGTAGTCGGTCAACGTCGTCTCCACCGCGCTCCAGTTGCGTTGCGAAAACCATTGCGCCGCAGGCGCACACTGCTCGTTGTACACCAATTGCCACCACTGCCCACGCATGTCGTCGGCCTCCTTGGCCTGATGAACTTTTGCTTTGAAGGCGGTGTTGTCCATGGGCCTGCCTTCCTCGACGGCGAGGTGACTGCCCCGGCGAGCCATGGCGTCGATGCCGCCGAACAATTGTGCCTGCGCCGCGCCGGGAAGGTAGATCAGCAATCCCTCGGCGATCCACGCCGAAGGTTCTTCGGGGCGAAAGCCACTGGCTTGCAGAGCGTGCGGCCAGTCCTCGCGCAGGTCGATCGAGACCTCACGGCGCTGCGCCTTCGGCGTTGCGCCGTGATGCTCCAGGGTCTGACGCTTGAACTCCAGGACCCTCGGCTGATCCAATTCGAACACCGTGGTTCCCTCGGGCCAGTCCAGCCGGTAGGCTCGCGAATCCAAACCCGCTGCCAACATGACGATCTGGCGCACACCGGCCTCAGCGGACCCACGGAAGTAGGCGTCGAAATAGCGGGTCCTCGCGGCTTGGAACGTGACGAAGTGCGTGCCGAACTCCTCGGACTTGAGCGGATGATCGGGAGCCTTGCCGTCCAGCAGGTCGGCCCACGGGCCGCCCACGGCCCGGCAGAACACCTCGGCGTAGTGGTCGACGGCAAGCGGATCGGGCTTCTGCGCCTCCAGCGCTCGCGCGGCAGCGACGAACAGCGCCGTCGAGCCGACGCCGGTGGTTATGTCCCAGGTGTCGTTGTCAGCACGCACGACCGCGAGGGTACGCGCCGATGTTGGCGATCCTCAGACCAGTGGGCGGCCGGTACGCATCCGCCAATCGACGTCGTGCAGCAGCACATTGAACGGGAACGCTCGCACGAAGCTGGGCACGAGGTTGTTTCCGAACCGGATGGCGGTCATCAGGGCATCGAACTGACGCTGCTTGGCCGGGCTCCAGTCCAGATGCATCTCGTCGCGGAAGCGCTGCGGCAGGAAGCCGGTGGTGATGAGCAGGGCGATGCTCTCGGGGACTCGCTGTAACGGCCCGGGCAGCTGCAGCCCCGGAAACCGGGCCACCGCAATCCGATAGAGGAACTTGCGGACCGGCTCGTCGATGTGGATCTTCTCGAGTTGTTCGTTCCAGTACTTGTCGAAGGCGGCCCGGTCGGCCGGCCACATCTCGGCGGGCATCTGCAGGGTGGTGCCCAGCACGACGCTCTCGCGGTAATGCCGTTCGGCAGCCTCGTCGTCCATCTCTCCGACGAAGGTGCGATAGATGTCGACCGCGCCCTTGTAGAGGCAGGCCGCCACCCACAACTGCAGGTTTGGGTCGAAAGCGTTGTACTTGACGGCGCTGTCGGGCGTCGAACGGACCTGGGCATGCGCGGCGTCCACTGCCTCTCGCAACGCCCGCTTCTGCTCTTCGTTACCCCACCTGGCCACAGCCAGATAGGTCAATGTCGTCCGTGCCCGTTTGATCGGGTGCCGGTCGATCCGGCCACTTTCCACCCGGCTCTCCATGACCCCGTATCCCACGCCCGGAAGGGCGAGCTGCATGATCACGTTCGCCGGAGCGGCCACCAGCACCACCCCCATCAGCTCGTCGTGGAGTCCGGTGCCTTGTCCTTGGGGTCGCGTAACCTGCGCCGACGGCTCGCTCACACCGCGTTCGACCTGACTGATCGGCTCACTGAGGGTCATGAAACGCACACCTGTCCGCGATAAAAATCTGACAACGATTGTTTCCTGATTTTGCCGCCTGCCCGGCGCCGGTGTCAAGATGGACTGATGACCCAGGCAAGGCCCTACGCCGGGGTGGACGCCGCCGACCGGCTGACCCGCCGCCGGGCTCGCCTGCTCGAGGCAGGGCTGGAACTACTCGGAAGCAACGTCGACCCGGCCGAGCTGACCGTCCGGGGAATCTGCCAGCAGGCCGGCCTGGCCACCCGCTATTTCTACGAGAGCTTCGCCGAAAAGGACGAGTTCGTCGGGGCGGTGTTCGACTGGGTGATCGCCCAACTGGCGACCACCACGCAAGCGGCGGTGTCGGCCGCACCGATCGGAGAGCAGACCCGCTCGGGGCTTGCCAACATCGTGCGGACCATCGAGGCAGACCCTCGGGTCGGCCGGCTGATGTTCGGGTCCCAGGTCTCCAACACCGCCGTAATCCGCAAGCGACAGGAATCCGAGGCACTTTTCGTCATGCTGTCCGGCCAGCATGTGGAGGCGCTGCTGCAACGGCCGGCGAACGAGCGGATCAAGGCGTTCGCCCACTTCGTGGTCGGCGGGGTGACCCAGACCATCAGCGCCCGGCTCGCGGGCGATGTCACACTCACCTCCGACGAGCTTGTCGACCACCTCAGCGCCATCGTGGACGCCTTCGGGGATTCGAGGTTGTTCCGGGACTGAAATCCGGAGCACCTGCCCACCAACCCGAACTTCATCCGCGACCTGCCCGAGCAAGCTAGATGCCGACGCACAGATTCACGAACGGAATCGGTGCGCAGATGCTGGCCGAAACGTAGGGAGTCGGACCGTTCCAGGGCGGTGGCGGTGGCGGGGGTGGTGGTGGTCCTGGTGGGGGTGGTGGTGGTGGCGGCGGTTCGGCGACCGCAACCAAGCACGTGTTCGAGGGGGCGTCATAGAAGGTCCCCGGACCGCACTCAGCCGCTCTACCGACGGCCGGTGCGATCACGGCCCCGCCCGCCAGCGCGGCAAGTGCTGCCGCGACGATGACAGCTACCTGACTGACTCTTCCCCTGACCACGGGCCTCCCTAGGCGGTTCCCCTGCCCTGGTGAATCGCGATAGCGGTCGACCGCGTTACCCCGGAGGTCGGCCACAACCCGGTTCCCCGGTTCACGGAGTGAAGGGTTGCAAATGCCTCCGGCGTTTCACCTGTTCACCGCGTCGATTCCCGGCTCTGTATCTGCCTATCAGCCGTCACCTCAGGCACAACAACCTAAACAATTGCCAGACGCGCCTTAGCCTGGATTTTGCATGAAGCGGCATTCCGGGCGTGGTGGCGAAGTGGTATTTCCGGATTTCGTGGCGAATCCTAGGACCGTGCGGTTGTGCAGGTGTGGTGTCCAGAGGAGACGGATCGTGCAGCTCGGCCCACAGCGGATCGACCCGTCTGGGGAGGCCGGATCAGATTGGGCATGAGTCTGGGCGAACGTGCGTCGCATCGCACGCCGCATCGAAAACCCTTCGACCTGCAGGTCCAACCCGCCACGATCCAATAAGAGGACTGCGTCCGGATCTGGGCTGTTGCGGTAGGGCGTCCACTAGGCTTGATGCGATGGACGAGTCCCTGGAATTTCCGGATCTGAATGCCTCTGATTCCGCCGAGTCAACTCAGGAGGTCGCGACGTCCCGGATGCGACGAACCGGACTGTTCACCAAGAGGAATGAGAACTTCGGCAGCGTTGAGGCGGTCGCCGGGGAAAGCCGTGGAGGACTATCCCGGCGAGCGGCATTGCAACGGTTGGCCATCCTCGGCGTGGGCGGCTCCGCGGCCGCCGCACTGACATCGGCGTGCGACAACGGCGGGAGCCCCACGTCAGGGTCCTCGCAGGTGCCAGGCAGCCCCGCCCCGTCGGGCGAGTGGCCCGACCGCAGCCGCCTTCCGATCCCAACCGAGCAGAAGGTCGGCAAGATCGCCCCGACGGTGGAGGGTTCGGATCCGATCGAGTGGCCCCGTGAGGTGGCGGCCCCCGAGGGTGCGCCGAATGTGCTGCTGATCATGACCGACGACGTCGGGTTCGGCGCCACGGAAGTCTTCGGCGGGCCGGTACCGACCCCGACGTACGCGCGGTTGGCCGAAAACGGTCTGCGGTACAACCGCTTTCACACCACGGCGTTGTGCTCGCCGACGCGGGCCGCGCTGTTGACCGGACGCAATCACCACGTGGCGGCGACCGGCATCATCATGGAATTCTCCACCCCGTTTCCCGGGTATCACAGCATCATGTCCAAGAGTGTGGGCACCCTCGGTGAAGTTCTGACCGGAAACGGTTACGGCACTGCCTGGTTCGGCAAGAACCACAACGTGCCCGACTGGTTGACAACGCCCGCCGGCCCGTTCAACTTGTGGCCCTCAGGTCTGGGATTCGAGTACTTCTACGGGTTCCTCGGCGCCGACGCCCATCAGTTCCGTCCCGCGGTGTATGAGAACACCCTGCCGGTCGACCCGTATTTGGGGCGCGAGGACACCTATCACCTGGACG
>Ga0315294_10007541_pt1 | contig 11934 bp, 10 predicted proteins | sample YL17G13_40_MG_FD_203626 | JGI IMG/M metagenome (GOLD analysis project Ga0315294, IMG submission 203626) | Sediment microbial communities from Yellowstone Lake, YNP, Wyoming, USA - YL17G13_40 | ecosystem: Environmental > Aquatic > Freshwater > Lake > Sediment | place: USA: Wyoming | collected...
TTATTGTCTTTCCCTACGCTTGCCGCTTCTTCCTCAAGATCGGCCAGGATTTCCAGGCGGTCATCACGGTCGAGGAGTACTTCAGCCTGATGCTGAAGCTGCTTCTCGGCATCGGCGCCGTCTTCGAGATGCCGATCCTGATCTTCTTCCTCTCCCGGATGGGCCTCGTCACGTCCCGTTGGATGCTCAAGAACTTCAAGTACGCGATCCTGGTCGTTTTCATCATCGCCGCCCTGATCACTCCCTCGCCTGATCCCCTCAACCAGACCATCCTGGCCGGCCCCATGCTGGTGCTCTACACGTTCGGCATCCTGATCGCCTTCATTTTCGGAAAGGAACGAAAAACGCGGAAGGCAAAAAAAGCCGGGGTGGACCTGGCCGGCTAAAACCGATGGGGACATGTTCCTAATCTCCGGATTCGATACGTGTCCCCGTTTTTAAGCCGCGGTTATCGGAATGACTTGGATATTGCGAACATGAACTCTTTTAGCCCCCCCCCTCTCATCGGCCTGACCGGGACCAACGGCGCGGGCAAAGGCGAAGCCGCGGCCTATTTCATGAGCAAGGGCTACGCCTATTTTTCGCTCTCCGACGTCATTCGGGACAAGCTTAAGGAGGACGGCCTCGAGGCCAGCCGGGACAACCTCATCCGGAAGGGGAACGAGCTCCGCCGGAACGGCGGGCCCGACATCCTGGCCAGGCTGGTCATGGACAAGGTCGCCGGAAAAGCCGTGATCGACAGCATCCGCAATCCGAAAGAGGTCGCCTTCCTGAAAACGCGGCCCGGTTTCATTCTTCTCGCCGTCGACGCGCCCGCCGCCCTCCGCTTCGAGCGCGTCCGGAAGCGCGGCCGAAACGAATCGGCCCCGGCGCTCGAGGACTTCGTCCGGAAGGAAGCCGAAGAGAACAGCGCGGATCCCGGCGCCCAGCAGCTCCGCGCCTGCATGGACATGGCCGACCGGACCATCCTCAACGACGGCACGCTCGAGGAGCTGCGCCGCAAACTGGAGGAACGCCTATGACACCCCCCCGAATCTCGAAGGACGAATACTATCTCGGCATCGCCCGGGAGGTCGCCCGCCGGAGCACGTGCTTCCGCCGCTCGATCGGCGCCATCATCGTCCGTGACGACCAGATCATCTCCACGGGCTACGTCGGCGCGCCGCGGAAGACCCGGGACAGCGTCGAACACGGTTTCTGCCTCCGCGACCGCCTCGGCATCCCCCACGGCCAGCGCTACGAGCTCTGCCGCAGCGTCCACGCCGAACAGAACGCCATCATCAACGCCGCGCGCGCCGGGGTCAGCATCCTCGACGGCGACATGTACATCTTCGGGTCGGCGGTCGACGGCGGCGCCGTCATCAACGCCTTCCCCTGTTTCATCTGCAAGAAGATGATCGTCAACGCCGGCCTGAACCGGATCATCTGCTCGACGGCCGACGGGAAGCATCTCGTCTTCACCGTCGACGAGTGGACCAAGGCTTGGCGCGAGGGAGACATCCTGGATGACACGCACCAGTACGGATAAGCGGCCGGCGCCTTGGCTCATCCTCCTGGTGATCGCGGCCGCCTTCGCCTCGCCAGGGGCCGTCCCCGCCCGCCAGGACCAGGCCGCGGCCCAAGCCGACGTCAACCTGCTCAAGCTCCTCGGCCTGACGACCTCCCCGGAATCCCTGGATTACGTGGTCAACAAGACCCCCTTCCAGCTCCACACCCTTCTCACCGAACAGCGCCACCCGAAGACCTGGAACCTGAGCGAGAAGATCAAAGCGAACACCGAGGCCGGGCTGCGCCTGCTCTTCTCCGTGGACGAGGACATCGCCGCGCGACTGGATAAACTGGCCGCGGACAAAGCGCTCCTCGATCAGCTCGTGAGCGAGATCGAATACGCGATCCTGGCCAAGAAGAAGATCTATGTCTACGGCTGCGGCGCGACGGGGCGCCTGGCCAAGCAGATGGAATCGAGCTTTTGGCGGCCGTTCTGGAAAAAGGTCAAAGCCCAGGCCGACCTCTGGTCCAAATGCCGCGGCCGGCTCGATCCCCTCATCGAGGACGGCCTCGTCGGCGAAATGACGGGGGCGGACCGGGCCCTGATCAGCTCGCTCGAAGGCTTCGAAGATCTCCAGCTCATCGGCCGGCTCCAGCTCAAGGACCGCGGCGTCAAAAAGGGCGACCTCGTCATCTGCGTCACGGAAGGCGGTGAGACATCCTCTGTCATCGGCACCGTCCTCGGCGCCCTCGACCAGTGGAAGGCCGAGGCGGACTATAATCCGATTGAAAGCCGGAAGCGGCTGTATTTCGTCTACAATAATCCGGACGACAAGCTCAAGCCGTTCGAGCGGAGCCGGAAGGTCATCGAGGAGCCGGGCATCACCAAGATCAATCTGACCACCGGGCCGCAGGCGATCACCGGCTCCACGCGGATGCAGGCGACGACGATCGAAACGTTCGTCGTCGGGAGCGCGCTCGAGACCGCGGTCGAACGGGTCTTGCGGCGGGTGCTCGGGAAAAAGGACATGGCCCGGCTGGGGTTCACCGCGGAGACGGAGCTCGCGGCCAGGCTGCGAAGATTCACGGCCCTTCTTCAGGAAGTCAAAAGGAGCATTCCGGCTCTCGCGGCGTTGACGGATCTCGAGGCGCGGACCTACTCCGAGGCACATTTCTCGACCTATTTCGCCGGCTCGGGCTTGATCACGGTCTTCATCGACAGCACGGAGCGAAGCCCGACGTTCCGCCTCTACCCGCTGGACACGGTCAAGGAACCGCAGCAGAAATGCTGGATCCAGGTCTGGACGGAAGCCCCCGATCCCAGGTCCGCCTGGCAGGCCTTCCTCGGCCGGCCGTTCAGGGGCCTAAGCCCCGCGCTCTATCAGAAGCCGTTCGAGGACGAGATCGACGACCCTTACCTCAAGGCCAAAGCGCTCGAAAGCCTCAAAAAGGCCGGCGACGACCAGCAGGACCTCTACGATTTCTCGTTCTCCGCGGCCGGCCTCAAGAGGCGGGGACCCTCGGCCGGCGATTTGGGCTTGGCGGCCCTCTTCCCCTTCGAGATCGCGGGCCTGAAGGATCCCAACTCGCCGTTCCGGAAATTCGGAGAGATCTTCGTCAAGGCCGGGGCCGGGCTGGGACTGATCCTGATCACGGACAAGCCGGCCAAGGGAGCCGTGAATCCCCTGCCCGACCTCTCCTTCACCGTTGACAAGACGAAAAAACCGGCCGCCGTCGTCCGGCTGGAGATCGCGGACGACAACGATCCGTTCGGCCTCGAACGGCACATCGCCCTCAAGGTCCTTCTCAACGCCCATTCGACGGCGGTCATGGCCAAGCTCGGCCGGGTCATCGGCAACACGATGACGAACGTCAGCCCGACGAACCTGAAGCTCATCGGCCGGGCGACCTTTCTCATCCAGCTCCACGTCAACGATGCCCTGGGGAATCCGGGCTGGGTCCGGCAGTTCGGCACACGGCGCCCCATAACCTACGGCGAGGCGAACGCCGTGCTTTACGATTCGATCGCGTACATGAAGGAGCGGATCGAGGACGTGGGGCAGGCGGCCGAAGTGCCGCTGTCCATCATCAGGATCCTGGAAGCGCTGCGCCGGAAGCACGATTTCACGGCCGACGAGGCGCTGGAGATCGTCCGCTCACCCGGCTTGGCCGCGTATCTCGCCGGCCTGAAATAAAAGATTAGGGTCGCGTCTACATTCTACCGCTTTTTATTGGAAATTGTAGACGCGACCCCAAGTCTTACCCGATGGGCGGGACGTTGGTCACGCCGTAACAGGGATCGACGTAAGGCTGCTTTTCCTTCCGGGGCCTCTTCTTGGGAGTTCCCTGGGCCTGCGGGTAGGCGTAGAGCTCGCCCGCGTAGTTGCGCATGACGACCTTGTTCTCGTCAATCGTCTGGACGTACTTCGGCAGGACCGGGATCTTGCCGCCGCCGCCGGGCGAGTCGATGATGTAATACGGAACGGCCAGCCCCGAGGTCCAACCGCGCAGGGCGTCGAGGATCTCGATGCCCTTCTCCACCGTCGTCCGGAGGTGGTCCGTCCCCTCGACGTAATCCGTCTGATAAATGTAATACGGCCGGACGCGGGCGATGAGCAGCTTCTGCATGAGCCGCCGCATGATCACCGGGTCATCGTTGACGCCCTTGAGGAGAACGGTCTGGCAGCCGAGCGGGATGCCGGCGTCGGCCAGCAGGCCGAGGGCCTGGTTCGCCTCGGGGGTGAGCTCGTCCGGGTGGTTGAAATGGACGTTGACGTAGAGCGGGTGGTACTTTTTCAGCATGGCCACCAGCTTGGGCGTCACCCGCTGGGGCAGGAAACAGGGCACACGCGTTCCGACGCGCAGGATCTCGAGGTGCGGGATGGCCCGCAGTTCCTTCAATATATATTCGAGCCGGGCGTCGCTGAGCATCAGCGGGTCGCCGCCCGAAACGATGACGTCGCGGATCTCCGGATGGTTCCGGATGTAGTCTAAGCCGTCCTCGATGTACCGCGGGTGGATCTTGCTCGGGTCCCCGACCTTCCGCTTCCGCGTGCAGAACCGGCAGTACGAAGCGCAGCAGTGCGAGACGAGGAACAGCAGCCGGTCCGGGTAGCGGTGAATGATGCTCGGGACGGGCGAATCCCGGTCCTCGTCGAGCGGGTCGGCCACACCGTTGGTCCGCTCGAGCTCGGCCATGTCGGGCACGACCTGGCGGTAGAGGGGATCGCCTTTGCTTTTAATCAGGCTCGCGTAATACGGCGTGATCTGCGTCTTGAAAACGCGGGCAACCTTGCGAATCATCTCCTCGTTCAAGCCGAAGCGCGCGGCGATCTCCTCGGCGGTTCGCAGGCTGCCCCTCAATATTTGCGGCCATTCATCCATCGTCCTGTCTCCTTTGTCCTTCAAGCCACGTGCTTGATATAAATGACCCGGTCATCTCCGGGCTGGTAGTAGTCCGGGATGCGGGCGGTCTCTCGATAGTCCAAGCCGAGATAGAAGCGGCGGGTCGGTTCGTAGCGCGGCGTCGATGAGGTCTCGATGATGATCAGCCGTCCCTTGAGCTCGGCGACCTTGGCCTCGAGCCAGGCGACGAGCCGGCGGCCGTCGCCGCGGCCCTGGTGCTTCGGCGACACCGCCATCCAGTACAGGTCGTAGGCGCCGATGGTCATCGGCGTCGGACCCCACGTCATGTATCCAGTCACTTCGTGCTCCTCGTTCTCCGTCACGACGATGCCGTAGTCCTTCTGGTCCGGATGGTTGAGATAGACGTCGATCAGTTCCTCGGCGACGAGGACCTCGTCGGGCCGGAAGAATTCCGTCGCCGCGATCAGCTCCATGACCACGGTCTTGTCGGACCTCGACATCGGCCGGATCATTTCTTCGCCTTCCGGGACAGGGCCTTCTCGATCATCTTCTGCCAAAAGACCTTGTATTCGATCCCGGCGGCCGCCAGGGCCCGGGCGTAGCCCGCGTTGAGGCTGATGTCCGGGTTGGGGTTGACTTCGAGGACGTAGATCTTGCCTTTCTTATCCATCCGGAAATCGATCCGGGCGTAGTCGCGGCAGGAAGTGGCGAGAAAGGCCTTGACCGCCGTTTCCTGTAACTTCGCTTTCAGGGCGTCGTCGATCTGGGCCGGGCAGACGGGCGGCGTGCTGGTGTAGAGGATGTCGTCGGTCAGCCATTTGGCCTCGTAGCACAGGATGTGCTCCTGGCCCTCGGGCATCTTGGCGAAATCGATCTCCGAGACGGGGAGCGCCTCGGGCTTGCCGTCGTCCAGAACCCCGACGTTGAACTCCCGGCCTTCGATGTACGCTTCGACGAGCGCCGGCTGTTCGTGGATGTCGATGATCCGCTGGACCTGTTTCTGCAGGTTTTCCTGGTCGCGGACCACGGAATCGGGATGGACGCCCAGGCTGGCGTCCTCGGTGTTCGGCTTGACGATCACGGGGAACGGGATGTCCAGCTTCGCGTCTGGAGAGTCGAGGAGCTTGGCCGGAGCGGTCGGCAGGCCCCACTGCTTGAGGATCGCCTTGGTCTTGAACTTGTTCAGGCAGAGGGCCAGCGTCCGGGAGTCGTTCCCGGTGAAGGCGACGCCGAGCAGTTCGAAGGCCGCGGCCACATTGGATTCGAGCTGGGGGTAGCCTGCGAAAGCTTCGCAGAGGTTGATGATCACGTCGGCGTTGAGGTCCTTGAGCCGGTTCAGGAAGGCCATGAAGCTTTTGTGCAGGGGCAGGATGAAGGCCGTATAGCCCAGTTCGGTGACGGCGGTCAGAGCCTCTTTGGCCGTTTGCTCGACGGACTCCTCGGACGGCCGATCCGTCTTCCGGCTGGTGATCGGATCGTAAGCGTTGAAGGCGATGCCGACCAGGATGTTCTTTTCTTTTACTTTGCCCATCGATTGTCCATCGCCCGGTCGCCGCCCTTTTCTGTCTTCTCCGCGGGTGCCCGTCCGGCCGTCGGGCCGCCGAGACCGTAGCGGATCATCGCCTCATCGACCACGCGCAGAATGAGTTCGTTGTATGTATAGCCGGCCGTGCGCGCCGCTTTGGGCAGGCAGGAGTTGTCTTCGGGTTTGGGGAGGATCCCCGGCAGGGGGTTGATCTCCAGGATGTTCGGCTCGCCCGTGTCGTCGAGCCGGACATCGATGCGGCACCAATCTTTGATCCGGAGAACCCGGCAAGTTTCGGTGACCAGATTCTCGATCTTCCCGACCAGCTCGACCGGGATCCGGGCCGGGCATTGGAAGATCTCGAGCGGGTTGTCGGGGGTGTCCCAGATCCACTTGGCCTCGTAGGAATAAATGGGCCGCGCCCCCTCGGGCAGGAGCCCGTGGTTGATCTCGACGATCGGCAGGACCTCGTAGTGCGGATAGTTCCCTAGAACGCCGACCGTGAATTCCCGGCCGCCGAGAAAACGCTCGATGATGACGGGCTGTTTATAGAGTGAAATGATCTCCTTGACGCGGGCGGCCAGGTCATCCCGCGTGTCCACGACCGAGTTGTCCTTGATCCCCTTGCTCGATCCTTCATAAAGCGGCTTGACGATCGCCGGCAGGTGGATGTCCGCCGGCAGATGCGCGCCCGGTTCGACCACCCGGAATTCCGGGTTCCGGATTTTATAATACGAGAGGATCTCTTTCGCCCGGGATTTGTCGAGGCAGAGGCTGAGCGTCATCGGGTCCGAGCCGGTGTAAGGGAGGTCGAGCATTTCGCAGAGCGTCGGGATGTGGGCTTCGCGATTCGGGCCGAAAAGCCGCTCGGCGATGTTGAAGACGAGGTCCGGCCGGACGTCCCGGAGCCGTTCGTAGGCCCGGTCGTCGGATTCGATCGGGATGACCTCGTGGCGCGTGCGGAGAGCGTCCGCGACGGCCTTGATGGTTTCATCGGAATCGCACTCGGCGAGTAGATCGGGTGGAGGTTTGTCGTCCTCCGTCGCCTTATCCTCGGGATAAGGGCGCTTCAGCGAAGAGGCCATTCCTGCTTTCGAGCTGAAGAGCAAGGCGATTTTCATCGCAGCCTTTCGAGGCTTCGACTCAGGTTCTCAAAGGTCCCAAGGAAGGTAATCATGTCAGTCCGAATATCTCATATCAGGTTTTTTCTCTGTTCTATTTTTATATATATACCAATTTCAATAAATGTCAATACTTTTTCGTAAAATTAATACAACCTGTGGTGGAAAAGGCATTTTTGACCCCCAAGGAATTGAACTGTAAAGTTGTTTGACACGTCACAGCATGAACGCCGGGTAGAGGTAAAAGCTCCGGGGGTCCGGAGATTGTCGCGCGGCCCGCAGCTCGAAGGGCTTTTGCGGCGAGCGGTAATCGCTTGGCGGCGTTTGAAACAGGACGACCGCGCCGGCGGCGAAGATATCGGAGAGCCAGGCCAGCGGGAGCGGATTCTCGACATGAAGAACGATGTTCCCCCGCCCGTCTTGCGCAGCCTTGGCCAGGTCGCAGAGGAAAACGGCTTCGTCCTCTTTTTGAAGAGCGGTGCCGGCGACATGGATCCATGGGCCGAGGCGGGCGAGGCCCATGAGCGCGGGATCGAGCGGTCCGTGATGATAATAGACCAGCCGCGTGCCGCCGCTCGCGCAGGCATAGGCCAGCTCCTCGAGCGCGTCGAACTCGCGCTTGATACGGGCACTGGAGAGGTAAAGCAGGATCCCGCTCCGGCCCATCTCTTTAAGGGATTCGAAGGACAGGCTTCGTTCTTCTCCGGCCGCTTCGAAGGGGCCGTGATGAAAGCAGGCCGCGGCCGCGCCGCCGTTCTTCGCGGCGTTGTTCATCAGGATGAGTTCGCGGAGACGCGGCCGGGCCAGGTCGGAGGTGTAAAGATCGGTCCCCGCTTCGCCGAGCCATTCCAGCTCGGACGCCGTCAGTTTCCCCGAATCGACCAGCTTCAATCGGCCGCCGCTCCGGCGGCAGGCCTTCGCCGCGTCCAGAAGGGCGGGGACATCGAATTGGTCGTCGCGGACGATGACGCCTCCCGCGTCCGCGGGACTTCCTGAGTCGGCTTCGCTTCTCGTGTCCATCAAAAAATGTTCTTCGATCGTCTCGCTTGAAAAAAATCGATCATGAATTTTGCTCAAGTGTAGCGCCCTCCCGTCGTTCTGTCAATAAGAAACGAAAAATTAATCGTTGAATTCAGCGGCGGAAAAGCGTATATAATCAAGGTGACGGAAGAGACAGCAAATATATCGGATAAATAGGTTAAAGGGGAGAAGATCGTGCGGCTGAAAACAGGGTTGAACGCGACGCCCGGCGCGCGCCGGTTCCTCGTCCTGGCCGAACTCGTCCCGCTCCCCGGCCATGATCTGAGCAATTTCGAGAAGTTCCTAAAGGGATACGCGGAGAAGAAGGCCGCCCTGCCCGCGGACGTCGTTCTCGCCGGAGTCACCATCCCGCAAAGCCCGGGCGGCGTCGCCTCGATGAGCCCCGCCGACATCTATTCCCTTCTCCGCGCCAAGGAGCTATGGGCCGACCTGGATGTCATTCCGCACGTGACGGCTAAGGACCACAATATCGAAGCCGTTAAAACCTATCTCATCGGCCTGCAGAAATTGGGACTCGAATCCGTCCTGGCGCTGACCGGCGACAAACCGGCGGGGGGAACGGGCGTCTTCGACGTCGACTCCATCGGGCTCATCGAACTGATCGAGGAGATGAACGGCGAATCCCTGCAGAAGGCCGAACCGGGGGCTTTTGACCGCGCTCCCCAGTTCCTTATTTTGGCCGCCGTGTCGCCGTTCAAATACACCGAAGCCTCCCAGATGCAGCAATACCTCAAAATGGCCAAGAAGGTCCGGGCCGGGGCAAAGGCTCTGATCACCCAGATGGGCTGGGATTGGCGCAAGAGCGAGGAGCTGTTTTGGTATCTCCGGGAAGAGCGGATCGCCGCGCCCGTCTTCGGCAACGTCTACCTCCTGACCACGGCGACGCCCGCGCCGCGCCTGATGCATGACGGGAAGCTGCCCGGCTGCTTCGTCTCGACGCCCCTTTTCGAGAAGGTTTCGAAGGAGTCGTTCTCCGACCACGTCGAGCGCGCCGCCCTGCAGGTGGCTATGTACCGCGACTTCGGGGCCGCCGGCGTCGACATCGGCGGCCTCGCCGATTTCGAGACCCTGCTCAAGATCATGGACCGGGCCAGGGCCATCGGCCCCCGATGGCGGGAACATAAGGACAACCTGGATTTCGGCCTGAGCGCCCATCCGGACGGCAGGCCCGGATTTTATCTCTATAACGAAGCCGGCCGCCGGAAAGCCCCCTCTCGGCCGAAGGCGACGTTCCATAAGAAGCATTTCGATGTCATGCACCGGAACCTGCTGACGCCGGGCCGCGGCCTGCATCCCGCGGCCAAGAGCGTTCTGGGAGCCAGCGCCTCTCTCCGCAAAGGACAGGGCGGGCCCTACCGGATGTTCCTGGCCGCGGAAAAAGCCCTGAAGACCGCCCTCTTCGAATGCGAGGAATGCGGCGACTGTTTTTTGCCCGAGAATTTCGGCCGCTGCACCCTGGGCGAGTGCGCCAAGGGCCTGCCGAACCCGCCCTGCGGCGACGCCGATCCCGCGGGGAAGTGCCCCCACGACCCGGACCGGCGCTGCGTCGGGGAGCTCATTTATGAGGAGGCGGCGAGCGAAGGCCCGTCCGGCCTGAAGAAGATGGAGCGGACGATGAATCCGCCGCGCATTCCCTCCCTTGAAGGAACGGCCTCCCTTTTGAACTACCTGTTCGAGAAGGACCATACCCAAAAGGCCGCTTTCATCCAGATCGGGGAAAGCATCCACGCCAGCATTCCCCGGCCCGCGGCCGCGATGGGCGAGCTTTTGGCCATGGGACCGGGCGCCCTGGAACGGTCGAGCGGCGCCCGGGACTACATCATCTCCCTGATCAAGGACCAGATCAAACACGGCGCGGATTATCTCGAAGTGAACGTGGACGCGTTCGGCGAGCCTGACCCGGCGCTTCCGGTCCGGATGATGCGGGATTACGTCCGTCTCGTCCGCGCCCACGGCGGCGGCGTGCCGATCTGCGTGGACAGCGGTGCTCCGGACGTCCTCGTCGCCGGGCTCGAAGCCTGGTACGAAGACGCGCCCGCCTCGATCGCCGCCCCGCTCCTGAACTCGATCAAGACCTACACCATGGACCAGCTCCTTCCCCTGCGCGCCCGGTTCGCCTTCAAGTTCATCGGCCTGCTCGTGGACATCCATTCGACGGGCTCGGAAGGTTCGTATTACGGCATCGACGAGCTCTTGGCCCTGGCCCGGACGATCTTTCGGGCCGCGACCGGGAGGCACGGTTTCAAACCGGACGACATCTTCTTCGACTCGACGGTCTTCCCCCTGGCCATCGACCTGCCCATGACCCCGGACACGCCGGGATACACATACCGGACGTTCGAGACCATCCTCCGGATCAAGTCCGATCCGGAGATGAAAGGCGTCCACCTCTCCCTCGGCGTCACCAACGCCGTCCGCGACCTGCCCGGCCGCCGGACCGGCGTCTGCCGCGCCTATCTGGCCAAAGCCCGGTCTTACGGCCTGGACGCGGCGATCGTCAACGTGATGCACGATTACGGGAAGCGGCCGGCCGCTCCCGACCTGCTCGCATTCGTCGGCGCTTTCGCCGGCCAGGACGGCTCGGCCGAGGCCGGACAGAAGGCCATCAACGCCATGATGAACTTCTGCCGGGCCAACCGGAAGCTCAAGGGCCCCGTCTGCGGGTGAATTGAAGGGGGACAGTGAAGGGGGACGACGCATCCAGTTTAATCCCTCATCCGGAATCCCGGCTATCTTCAGCTTTTTGCAGATTGATGATGAGCCGAGTTCGGGATTTGTCCCCGAATGCCAATCTTTTTTAATTCTTACGTTTACGATCTATGTAAGATATATATTTATTGACATACGTTTCAATTTATGTTATACTTTAGCCAGATTTAGGAGGTCAATATGACTACCACGGTCGTCACCACAAAGGGGCAGATCGTCATCCCCTCTCGCATCCGGCGCAAGCTGAATATCAAAAAAGGGACCAGGCTCTATATCGAAGAAAAAGAACAAGAGATCATCCTAAGGCCGGTCACCGCCGCCTATTTCGAAAAAATATCAGGCATCCTTCCGACCAAAGGAAAGCTGACCAAAGCCCTGCTCGAAGAGAGGGCCCGCGACAAGAAGAAGGAAGCGTGAGCATGATCAAAATCCTCGATGCCCATGCTCTGATGATCTATTTGGAAAAGGAACCGGGGCATGAGAAGCTGGAATCTTTTTTTGTTCAGGCCGTTGAGAAAGATGAACACCTGCTGATGACGACGGTCAACTACGGTGAAATTTACTACATCATTCTGAGAGAATGCGGTCAGCATAAGATCAACGAAATCGAAGCTGTCATCCGCACCTTGCCGATCGAAGTCATAGATGTCGATATCCATCTGGCCAAAGAAGCGGCAAGATTCA
>Ga0315294_10007542_pt1 | contig 11934 bp, 8 predicted proteins | sample YL17G13_40_MG_FD_203626 | JGI IMG/M metagenome (GOLD analysis project Ga0315294, IMG submission 203626) | Sediment microbial communities from Yellowstone Lake, YNP, Wyoming, USA - YL17G13_40 | ecosystem: Environmental > Aquatic > Freshwater > Lake > Sediment | place: USA: Wyoming | collected...
CAAGAAGGGCCGCTCCGGGCGAGAAAAGATCGCGGGCTAGCGGCCAGGCAATGGGCGCAGGCAGATTTGCTGAATGCATGTAAGAGAGCAGGCACGGTTAATGTTAAGCCGTGATGAAGATAAATGCTCACGAGGAGTTTTCTCCCCCCAAGCTGGACTTGATAACCGAAAACAAAAGCTAACATAAAGCGAGGTTTGCAAGTCCAGCAGAAAGCTGACACGGCCCTGCCGTGATAAACATAGATGATGTTATGGCTAGAAGCTCTCTCCTCTTCTTCGCTGGGTTTGAAATGTTGACGCCAAGTTGACAACGAACCCAGCACGAAATCAAACACGACGGCGTAAAGCCGTCGTGTTTTTTATATATAGACTCTTACGTTAACACGAGATAATTCTGGCATCTCAAGCGGCGAAGAATCACTTTGTTTTAAAGGGTGAAAGACGGGATTCGAACCCGCGACCCTTGGAACCACAATCCAATGCTCTATCCAACTGAGCTACTTTCACCGTATTTGGATTCGCACGGCCACGATGGTCACAAGCACAAGCAAGCGAGGCGTGTCGGGCGATAGTACAGCTTAATATTCTACACGGAATCGGATTTAAGTCAAATATTCCGTTGCCTGGGGGTGTTTGTGTGACTGGGGAATTTTTTAAAAAAGTCTTGACTTTAAATAGGGGATATGTTCTAATTGGGACATCAATCGAGGAGGGGGCAAGAAAACTCACCTGTACAAGTTATACGTGGTTAGAATTTTGCGCACGGTTGTGCGATATTTAAACGGCTGATGAGTTGCAAAAGCTTAAGGTATTTGTACTTTTGCTGCATCGGGGCTGTGTTTGCGCAATAGATGGGAGATTGTGCAAGCGTGGGCGTCAAAAATTGGGGTGGACGAAAACTCCGCAGGGAAAAACTCACTTTTATATATTCGGAGAAGCTCTGCGCGCACAGCCAACGAGCTGATGCGCGATGAGCGTTATTGCCGGGAGTTAGTTTATAAGTTGTTAGTTTTAGTGCTGGGAGGGTTGAAGAGATGAAAAGACCATTAATTTTAGCGGCGGCAGTTACAGCTTTTCTTGGCAGTCTGCTGTGCGGTATCGCTTACGGCACATCGACAGATTTGTGTGCGATGAGTATCGATAATAAGAATGTGTACAAAATCGACCCCTCGACAGGCAGTGTGACGGTTATTGCTGAGGCTCTGTACCCGTCAATTGGCGTCGCAGCCGATAAGTATTGCCTTTATTACTGGAATACAGACCGTATTGCCGACCGCGGCATTGTAAAGTGGGATGCACGTGATAATACACATACCATAGTAAACGGCGAGGACTTCACAGAGGAAAATGCGACGACAGGGAGAGATGACTCGCTCTGGGTTTTGAACAGGTCGTACAGTTATGACCCGAGTGCGAAGAAATTTCTCGAAGGCTATACGGACGAGCTTTATCAGATTGACAAAATTACGGGAACAAGGACTCTTTTTGCTCACATAGACACTTCCTGCCAGACCGGGGGTTTTGCTGTTGGGGACATTGTTTGGGGGCCTGACAATAAGCTTTATATCAGCACGCTCAACGTTGACTATCGTTTTGATAGCTATAACAATTACGTCTGGGACCCGGTGATGGGGAAGCTTGACAAGAGGGACGGCGAGTATTATTCCGGCCTTGCGTGGATTGGGGACAGGCTCTATGGGAATCGGGCTGATGGGAGAACAAGTACGGTTTTTGAGCTCAACCCAGCCGATTTTTCGGAGCTTGCTCGGGTTGCAACTATGCCAACGGGAGTAACGATTGGCGATTTGACTGTCGCACCGGTTCCGGAGCCAGCTAGTATTTGCCTATTTGGTTTGGGCGGGTTGGCCTTATTAAGAAGGCGGCGGGCTTAAGATAAGATTACTGCGGCAATTAAAAAAGCTGTAAGTCAAAGGCTTACAGCTTTTTTCATACCTATATCTTACCCTAACAAACAGGTAATAAGTTTTTGAAATTATTCTTAGTTAGAATTTCCAGAAAAGATGCATTGCGAGAGCGTCCGCTGAACGGGTGTGCTGGTATTCAATATTGTAGAAATTATCTTTTGTGAGTTCAATCTGCGTGCCGACATAGCCGCCGAAGTGGCTTATATCACCGACATCGTAGGAGGTTTTATCGGTGCTGATATCCTGTTGTTCCGGCCAGAGCTCGGTTCGTTTGCCGTGCGAGTCGCTGCCGTGGAGGTCTATAAAGTGCCAGAACGGGCCGCCGTAGATTGATATATTTTCGTCCAGTTTGTAGGTTGGGCCTATTGCGATTTGCATCTCGATTATGTCTAATTCGACGGTTTCATCTACATTTGTTGTGGCGGTGCTGTGGTATTTTGCTTTGGATGAGGCCCGGCTTATTTGAAACAGGCCACCCAGTTTGAGCCTGTCATGTTGGTAAAGCGTTACTTTGGTGCCAAAACCGACAGCAAAGCCCGTGTCGCCGTTATACTCCCGTATTGTTTCTCTTGTATTATTGGAAAACATATTGCCGCTAAACTCGGTATTCATTCCGCCCAGGCGCAGAAACATTTCCCAATCATTAAGCACGCCGTATCCAAGGTTGGCATAGAGTTTGTGCATTTTCAGGTGTTTGAGTTTGGTTCTGTTAACTTTGCCGGAGGTGGAGGTGGTGGGGGGCTGGCCGACTTTGCCAATTGTGTACGAGTAGGTTCCGTGCTCCAGTTCGATGTCCATTCTGCTTTCCGAGCCATCGACGCCGGCTCTGGATTGCCCCTGCAGCAATTCAGCGGTTGGAGGGCCCATCGGGTCCAGTGCAAAGGCAGTTGAACTGTAAAAACCGACGACCAGGAGTAAAGCCGTCAATAACGATATTTTCCGTTTCATAATAATTACCTTCTCTTATATCAGATTTTTATATGCACTTATCGGTAGTGCTTTAGTTGCGCATCGCATCCTGCTTTATGCCGATAACCTTCTGTTGTTGTCGGTATTTGGACGTAGGCTCTTTAAAAAACTATTTTGCGTGAAGAAAGCGGCAAAGCTGCCGGATTATTGAGGCTGAGAAGCCTGTTTTTTTCGGGCGTAATAAAGATAGGCCTGACGAGTTCGGCGTTGAGGTCAAAATAAAAAGGTGCATCGGCAAACGAGTTGATGCACCCGAAGCTTCGCTAAATTGTTTGAGGGGTTGGCTTCCTACTTATTTCTTACCGCCGCCTGTGCGGCTGCCAATCTTGCAATCGGCACCCTAAAGGGTGAACACGAGACATAGTTCATTCCGACACGGTGGCAGAAGTCGATGCTTGCCGGCTCGCCGCCATGCTCGCCGCAGATACCTACCTCCAAATCTTTGCGTGTTTTGCGTCCGCGTTGGATGCCCATTTTTATCAGTTCGCCGATACCTTCCTGGTCAATGGTCTGGAAAGGATCATTTTGCAGGATATTCTTTTTGATATAGTCTGGCAGGAATGCGCCCATATCGTCACGGGAAAACCCAAAGCCCATCTGGGTCAGGTCATTGGTGCCGAATGAAAAGAATTCTACCTCGCGAGCTATCTTATCTGCTACGATGGAGGCGCGAGGAATTTCAATCATCGTGCCGAGCATGTGTTTGATTTTCCTGATTTTGTACTTTGCCAGGACTTCCTGATAAATCTTCCTGGCAATTGCCAGCTGGTCTATCAATTCTTTGACGTCACAGACCACCGGGATCATAATTTCGGGGTAGGGTTTTTTACCTTGCTGGATAAGTTCGGCTGCCGCCTCAAATATTGCGCGGATCTGCATCGAGCTTATCTCGGGGTAGGTAATCCCCAGGCGTACTCCGCGGTGTCCCATCATTGGATTGGATTCATGCAGGTTTTCAGCGCGTTTGGCTAATTCGTCGAGGGATATATTCAAATCTTTAGCCAACTGTTCCAGCTTAGCGGGGTCTCGAGGAACAAATTCATGGAGCGGCGGGTCGAGCAGACGAACCACGACCGGCAGGCCATCCATTGCCTCGAGTGTCCCTTTTATATCTTTTTTCACATAGGGGAATAATTCATCCAGGGCTTTCTTTCTCTCCTCTTCGGTTTTGGAGACAATCATCTTGCGCAGGACAAACAGCGGCTCGTCAGAACCCTTGCCGTAGAACATGTGCTCGGTTCTAAACAAGCCTATGCCTTCTGCGCCGAACTGCCTTGCTTTTTGCGCATCATAGGGAGTCTCGGCATTGGTGCGGATACCCAATTTTCTTACAGAGTCGCAGATCTTCAGAAAGCCGCTGAGGAGTTTATTTTCTTCGGCAGTATCAATCATCGGCAACTGGCCCATGTAGACGTTACCTTTGGTGCCGTTTAGGGTAATCCAATCACCTTCTCTTAAGATTTTTTCGTCGACGCTAATCTGTTTTTTAGCGTGGTCGACATGCAAAGCCCCGCAGCCGACGATGCAGCATTTACCCCAGCCGCGTGCGACTAGAGCGGCGTGTGAGGTCATGCCACCCCTTGCGGTCAAAATTGCCTGTGCAGCCCGCATACCCTCTACGTCTTCGGGGTTAGTTTCTTCGCGCACGAGGATTACTTTTTTGCCCTGTTTTGTTGCTTCTACGGCATCGGGAGCTGAGAATACGATTTGTCCGGTTGCTCCGCCGGGCCCTGCAGGTAAACCTTTTGCTATAGGCTTGTGTGTCAATTCTACTTTTGGGTCGATGATTTGGTGCAGTAATTCGTCGAGCTGGTCGGGCGTTACTCTCATTACCGCTTCCTCTTTGGTGATTAGTTTTTCTTTAAGCATGTCCATGGCCATTCGCAGTGCAGCTGGGCCGTTGCGTTTTCCGATACGGCATTGCAGCATGAACAGACGGTCGTTTTCAATTGTAAATTCGATATCCTGCATGTCGTGGTAGTGTTTTTCCAGGCGCTTCTGGATACCAAACAGCTGCTTGTACAGCTTCGGCATGGCCTTTTCCAGGCTCACCAGGTCTTTATTGTGTTCCGATTTTGAGGATTCATTTATCGGTGCAGGGGTGCGGATTCCAGCGACGACATCTTCGCCCTGAGCATTGATAAGGTATTCGCCGTAGAATTTATTCTCGCCGTTTCCAGGGTTGCGAGTGAAGGCTACGCCTGTGGCGGAGTTGCTGCCCATATTGCCGAAGACCATAGCCTGAACATTCACTGCTGTGCCCCATGCATCGGGTATACCTTCGATACGGCGGTAGCTTACCGCGCGTTTGCCGTTCCAGGAGGCAAATACGGCATGAATGGCGCCCCATAGTTGTTCGTTCGGGTTATCCGGGAAGTCCTTCTTTAAGACCTCTTTTACCTTGGCTTTGAATGAGGAGCAGAGTTTTTTCAGGTCATCGGCGGTCAGGTCGGTGTCGGCCTTACAGGCTTTTTCTGTCTTCATCCGGCTCATGATTTTTTCCAATTGTTTGCGGATACCTTCCTCATCCCTGGGATCTATTCCTGCTGCTTTTTCCATTACCACGTCAGAATACATCATAATCAGCCTGCGATATGCGTCGTAGACGAAGCGGGCATCTCCGCTGCTCTGTTTTATTAGGCCTGGTATAGTTTTTTCGTTTAGCCCAACGTTTAGCACCGTTTCCATCATTCCGGGCATCGAACGCCTCGCGCCCGAGCGCACGGAGACCAGTAGAGGATTATCCTGGTCGCCGAATTTTTTGCCCATGATCTTTTCAATTTTTGCAAGGGCTTCCTGGGCCTTTTCCTTTAGTCCAACCGGGTAGGTACCTTTATTCTGATAGTAATAAGTGCAGACCTCGGTAGTAAGCGTAAAGCCCGGTGGCACGGGCACACCAAGGTTGGCCATCTCTGCCAAGTTTGCTCCCTTACCACCCAAAAGCTCTTTCATCTTTGCGTTGCCTTCGGCTTTTCCGCCGCCGAAGAAATAAACCCACTTCTTTGCCATTCTGAGAATCTCCTTTTAGAAAGTAGTATTTTTTAAGTACGCGTAGCCCTAGGGCTTCGCAGGAAAAAGAAAGTCTGATAGTATATTGCGCAGAAAAATGGATGTCAACGATTAAAACCTTTAGCTGGCATGTGGAGGATAAGCTGTATTGAAATCTGATACTGATATGGGTTGCTTAAGGGCAAATGCGCCAAATTTACCTAGCAGGCAGAGGTGGGCGGCAGGATTGTTGTTCAGCAGCCAGCTCCGATTTTAGCCGAGGTTTTTTCCGCTTTTTTACGGCACATGTCGCAGTCGCATATTCCGATGTGCTTTAGATGTGATGTACCGGCAATCTTTTTGGTCTCAATTAGTCTTGCGCCTTTGGCTTTCATTTTGCGAAATGCCAGCTCGGCCTCTTTTTTGTTTAATGAACCTACCGCATCGACCACAACACACACTTTCTTGCCGCGCTGCAGCAGTCCCAGTGCCGTTGCCTTGACAGCGGTTTCGGCGCAGGCACCGATCAGGATAAACTCATTAGCCCGCACTTCACTGAGCAGCCTTTCGATCCGAGGTTCCTCAAATGGGTCGACGCATCTTTTGTGGAGAATAATCTGTCTATGCTGCTGCAATATGTCTCCCGGCACATCAGTGCTGCCATCTGCAGGGAGACTGGCCCGATTGTTCAGTATGGTATAATGGATTTTTTTCTGTCCTTCTGTGCCATCGACACAATAATTGGGGAAGGTGGAGCCGTTGTTAGCTGGGTAGACCTCGCAGGTGGAGATTACAGGGATGTTTCTGCGTCTGGCCCATGCCATTACCCTGCGAATATGCGACAGAACCCGCCGGTGGTTTGTTATAGCTGTTTTTCCCCCGGGCAGGAAAAAGTCCTTTTGCGTGTTGATATCTATTAGAATCCACCTCCGTCGCCTTCTGAGTAATTGCCGAATCATTTTTTCCTCGTAAGTGTCCAAGATCGAATCTTTATTAGGACTTACTCCTAAAGATGCGTACGCAACGACCGGCTATAGGTTCACAAGTTGTTATCGAATAACCCCTGCCCGGACTTTAGGTGGTGCAGGCTGGAAAGCAATTTCTATCTTTGTCCGAGGGGTTGGTTTTCGATATAATGCTGGTGTATGAGCACTATAATATTGGTTTTTTGAGATAATTGAGCAATGCGGCGGATATTGAAGGAATACCCGGAAGTTGCGTTAAAACCCGAAGAACTGGACGGCAAGATTGATTTTGTTCGGATTTTCGGACGTGCAGGGCCTGTTCATATTGAAATTGGCTGTGGTCGAGCCACTTTTTTACTCAACCAGGCAATTGCACAACCAGAGGCGAATTTTCTTGGTATCGAACGAGCCGGCAAATTCTATCGCCATGCCGTCGACCGCATCGGGCGATGGACTGTGAGGAATGTGCGGATTATCCACACCGACGCGGCTGTTTTTCTGGCTGAGTTTGTGCCGAATGATTCTGTTGATTGTTTTCACATCTATTTCCCAGACCCCTGGCCGAAGAAGCGCCACCGCAAGAGGCGATTTTTCTGTTCGGCAAATTGCCAGCAGCTGCTTCGCTGTTTAAGGCCTGGCGGGGCGATCAAATTGGCTACCGACCATGCTGAGTATTTTGAACAGATGCAGGCCGTCCTGGCGGCTGAAGCCAACAGGCTTGAGGAAACCGAATTTTTACCCACTGCTGGTGCCAAGATGGGCGAATGGGTCGGGACGAATTTTGAAAGAAAATACCTCAAGGAGCAGAGACCAATCTACACGAAAGCGGCAAAAAAACGCTAAGGCGACGCGTAAGACCCTTAAATTCTGTGTAAAAAACCTGTTTTTTAAGAAAAACATGGACATTTTAAATAAAATTGTGGACACAGAGATCATTTTGGTCTACACTAATCGCGGTTGATGGAATTGGTTATGTGTAATGGCGACACAGGAAAAACTGGCGGGGGAGAAGGTAGAAGATGCCTCCGATAATGCGGTAATCATTGTCAGCCGGGAAGTTCCGGCTTAATTTTTTTAAAGAAAGGAAAGAATAGGAGAACAGAATGAACATTTATGTAGGCAACTTGTCACGAGATGTAACTGAGGATGATCTGCGTCAGGCTTTCGAAGCATATGGCCAGATCGAGGGCGTTAATCTGATAAAGGACAAGTTCAGCGGCGAATCAAGAGGATTCGGCTTTGTGGAAATGCCTTCCAAGACAGAAGCCCAGAAGGCCATCGATGAGATGAATGGCAAGGATTTGATGGGACGTGCGCTTAACGTCAATGAAGCTCGCCCAAGACCAGAACGTCGCGGTGGTGGCGGTGGTGGCGGCTATGGCGGTGGCGGTGGTGGCGGTGGGCGTGGCAGGCGTGAAGGTTTTGGTGGCGGCGGACGTCGCTAGAACAAAGAGACAGCTTAGCTTAGAATCAAAAACGAACCAAATCGTGAATACGCGGTTTGGTTCGTTTTGTTTATTCAATCACTTTCTGTGTTCTAGAAAACACACAGGATATTAAGCCAATAAAAGGCCAATTAAAGCTTCCACAGACAGCTGTCGGCGGTTAAACTTTTTTGCTCGTACAATTGTGGTTTGCTGCCGCAAGACAAGAAAGGAATTTTATGCATTTGACTAAGGTGCTGTTTGGGGAAAGCAAGCTGATTATGTTGCTTGCTATTAGCTTATTGGCTGGGGGGTGCAGTGTTTTTCAAGGGGGTCGTAGTTTTGTGCCGCGAGAAGGGGACTTGCTTTTTCAGGATATGGATGGCGGACCTCTTTGCGATGCAATAGAAAGGGTTACGACAGGGTATCTCGGAGCAAAGTTTACGCATGTGGGTATTGTTGCCAAGGGCGATGGTGGTAATTTTGTTGTGGTAGAGGCCAGGTCAGATGGTGTGGTGGTAACGCCGCTATCGGTTTTTCTCAGCCGCAGTTCGGATTCGAGGCAGAGGCCGAAAGTTGTGGTGGGGCGGTTGAGTCGCCGATATCGTCATCTAATACCTGGTGCAATCAAAGAGGCCTTTGCTTTGAAGGGCAGAGCTTACGATAAAGCATTTGTTATCGATAACGAAGCCTACTACTGCTCGGAGCTTATTTATGAAATCTTTTTACGAGCCAACGCAAACAATCCTGTTTTTATATTACAGCCGATGACATTTAATGACCCTGATACGGGGTCTGTTTTTCCTGCTTGGCAAGAGTATTTTTCCCAGTTAGGCGTTGCTATTCCCGAAGACAAACCTGGCATCAACCCCGGTGGTATTTCGCGTTCGCCGGTTTTAAGTATTATCCATGCATATGGTATTCCGGATGGGTGGGACGAGAAAACCCTCAAATAGCGGGCGGTCTGTGCAGGGCCGGCTGGGGAATAAATAGTCTAATCTTCTGCGGAGATGATTGCCACATTGCATTTTGGTATCGCCGCCAGGAATTTGAGGCCGTAAGATTTGTTGACTATTCTGCTGTCTAGTATGACGACGATGCCCGTATCGGTTTTGCTGCGAATTAGTCTGCCGAAACCTTGCTTGAATTTAAGGATTGCTGATGGCAGTTGATAGTCATGAAAAGGGTTTCCGCCGTGCTCTTTTATTTGCTCCAGGCGTCCGGCGAGCAAGGGCTTATCTGGGACTGCAAAGGGCAGCCGGACTATAATGACGTTGCTGAGTGCTGGTCCGGGCACATCAACTCCCTGCCAGAAACTGTCGGTCCCAAACAGGACGCTGTTGTCGCTGCCCTTGAAACTTTTCAGCAGCCTTGTTCTGTCAATGCCGGCTCCCTGCTGAAGCAGGTTGATATCATTCTCAGCGAGCCAGGCGGCGATTTTTTCCGCTATACTTTCGAGCATCTCGTAGCTGGTAAAAAGCACAAACGCTCTGCCCATAGTTTTGAGTATGTATTTTTTCAGCGCTTCGCCGGCAGCTTCAATAAATAGCGGTTCATTTGGGTCTGGCAGGTCTTTCTCAATATAGACTGTAACCTGCTTTTGATAGTCGAATGGCGAACCGAGCTTAAGGGCATCGTAATCGCTCAGGCCTATGGAGTCAGCGAAGAAATCAAAGCCGGTTTTATCTTCCATCGGGCTGGTACTCAGAGTTGCGCTTGTGAGTATCATCGATTGGTACTTGTCGAACAAACATCTTTTCACATCGGGGCCAACATTTACCGGGGCAGTTTTCAAACTGATTGTTTCTCTTCCATCACCAGCCAGTTCAACCCAGTAGACATGGCCGGGCAGTTTCTGCGTCAAGAAGTGGTCTAAATTTTGTGTCAGTTCTGTGCAGCGGTCGATAAACCGCATAATCTCAAATTTTTCGTCTTCCTCTTCAGCTTTTTTTGCCAGCCTGGCCAGTTCCAGCCGCAAGTTGTTGAGGTGTCCCGACATGATGTCATCGACGAAATTCGTGTAACACCTGCCGCCGGTTTCGTTTTTTGCCCCTTGGTACCAGTCTCTGACCTGTTTGAAGAAACTCTTGGCATCTTTAGCTGTTTGGAGGACAGCGTCAATTGCTTTTTGGGCGCCTGTATAAGCCAAAAGTCCTTTATGCGTCCGCGGATTGTAAAGGCTGTCGCACAGAAATCTGATTCTATGATTGCTTATATCTATTCCGAAGAGGCCTTCGGCCACCTGTTCGATATTGTGTGCCTCGTCGACAATAACATAGCGGTAATCCGGAAGAACCGAGGCCGCCTGTTCCTTGAGGATAAGGTCACTGAACATTAGTGCATGATTTGCCACGATAATGTCGGCGGTGTCCAGTTGCCGTCTGGCTCGCCAATAGAAGCAGTCGCGAAAATGGGGGCACATTCTGCCGCGGCAGTTGCCGTGTTCGCTTTTGACCGCGTCCCAGGCCAGACTTTTCGGCTGAAACGGGATGTCGCTTAGTGAGCCATCTTTTGTCTGGCCGGCCCAGTCTTTTATAGCCACCAGAGTTGAGGTGAATTCATCGAACAGTCCCGCCTGTCTTCGCAGTGCAAATTCAAGCCGGCGTTTACAAATATAATTATTTCTGCCCTTTGCCAAAACCGCCGTGAAGCCGTGCGGCAGACAGCCGGCCAGGAATGGGAGGTCTTTATTGATTAGCTGCTCCTGCAGTGTGATTGTAAAAGTGCTGACCAGTGCCTTGCCGCCTCGTTGGTGAACCAGCTCTATTGCCGGGACAAGGTATGCAAAGCTTTTACCAACGCCGGTGCCGGCCTCGACAGCCAAATGCCGACTGTCCAAAAATGCCTGGTGGACCGCACCAGCCATCTCTACCTGTTGAGGTCGACACTCAAAACTGGCGAAGGATTGTGCAATGAGTCCGCCGGGGCTAAAAATCCGGCGGATGTCTGAGGATGTATCGGCTTTTGTCATTAACAGCGTCTGGCTCTTAGCGTACAGCGTTTGGCTCTTGGTTTTCTATTCGCTGTTGGATATCGGTTGTTTGGTGTTCTTCAATGGCTTTTTTGAGTGCGATTACAGCTTGTGAATCCGGCATCTTTTCGAAAGCTGCCTGGATTGTTTTTTTAGCCGGCTCGAGATTGCTCATCTGGTAATAAACGTAGCTCAGCAAAAACTGCAGTTCAGCGGCATCGTTTTTCTCCAGCAATTGCCTGATCTCAGCTATTCTGTTCTCGAGCTTGTCTTTGTCGCCCACCATAGCCTCGATATCGATTTTGAACTGTGCGTATTGCGGAAAGATTTCCAGCGCCCGGGAAAGGAACAGAGCACTGCTCATATACTCTCCGGCGGCAAAGAGCGCGTGGCTTTTGCCGGCATAGGCAAGCGGGTCGTTCGGCTTGTAAATCGACGCAAGAGTATAGATGTCCGCTGCCCGATAGTACTTGCCCTGTTTTAGAAACCCCTCTGCGGCTCTGAGATGCTGATTAAATTTGTCTTGCGAGTAAGAAGCAAAGGTCTTGTACTTGCTTAAAATGGCTTTGGCTCTAACAGACACCTCATCTTTTGAGAGTTCGCCCAGTGGTGAAAATTTCTCTTGAGGGCCTTTCTCCTCCGGCTTCTTGCCCTCCGGGGCAGTTTCCTTGGCCGGTTTTGCAATCTCGACA
>Ga0315294_10007543_pt1 | contig 11932 bp, 10 predicted proteins | sample YL17G13_40_MG_FD_203626 | JGI IMG/M metagenome (GOLD analysis project Ga0315294, IMG submission 203626) | Sediment microbial communities from Yellowstone Lake, YNP, Wyoming, USA - YL17G13_40 | ecosystem: Environmental > Aquatic > Freshwater > Lake > Sediment | place: USA: Wyoming | collected...
GGGTTTCACCCCTTCTGGGGGTCCATTCTGGGCGCCCCCCCGCCCCATCCGGGGCGCCGAAATGGTTTTACCTTAATCGAGCTCATGATTGTGGTGGTGATTATAGGCATTCTGGCGTCTATGGCTATTCCCCGCTTCATGCGAGCTACGGTCAAGGCAAAACAGACAGAAGCAAAAGGTATATTGAAGCAAATATACGTTATGGAAAGGGCCTATCGCCAAGAGAAGGAGTGTTATTATCCCAGCGACGGGAGTTCCATTACCGTCCAGCCGGGCGAGAATATCCCGCCGTTATACATAGAAATAATGATTCCGGCCTACTATAGCTACACGGTTACAGGAACAGCAACCAGTTTTTCCGCCACCGCAGGATCAAAAAGGGCAACTGGATTAGATGACGATCCTACTCTGGATGTTTGGATCATTGATGATACGGGGGTTCTAACTTGTCTCAGCGATGATTCCAGTGATTAGCTACGTTATAACATTTCAATATTTGCATTTTGCAAAAGATCAAGCGAAATACTCAACCAGATTCAGGTTGAAACAGAGTGGTTAAATTTTGAGCTACGGGATAATCATCATATAAATCAGCAACTTAAAAGAAAGAGAATAAAGAGAAAATAGATGGCACAACTCTTGCAGTAAAGAAGATGGAAGTTTTTCGGAGATCCCCCGTACGGGGGAGGAAGACTGTTGAAGATTTAAACAGATAAACCTAAACCAATTGAAGGGGGTGAGAGAAGATGTTGAGCAAATTTCACCGAAGCCAGAAGGGTTTCACCTTGATCGAGTTGATGATCGTGGTGGTGATCATCGGAATTCTGGCGGCTTTAGCTATCCCTCGGTTCATGCGGGCAACCACCAAAGCCAAACAGGCTGAGGCCAAGAACATCCTGAAGCAGATATATGTCATGGAGCACTCCTACAGGCAGGAAAAAGATACCTATTTTCCTCCCAGTGGGACCGTCACGGTGCAGCCTGGTGGCGCCATCGCAGACTTAGGCATTGAAATCATGCTTTCTGCCCGATACAGCTATACCATAACCGGTGGAACCAATACTTTCACAGCTACTGGGGGATCAAAAGGGGCTACTGGATTGGATGACGATGCCACATTAGATACCTGGCAAATAGACGACACTGGAGTGTTATCTTGCACCTCGGATGATGCGGCTGGCTAGTCGGGGGTCTGAGGAAAGGGAAGGAAAGAAGGGGACTTACCCAAGTCCCCTTTTTTGTTTGGAAAATCCCTTATTCGTAACGAACGCCTTCGTCCGTCAATAGCCACTTCTCTGTCACGGACGAGACGTCCGTGACAAACAAATGAGGTTAAATGTTTAACTCCTTTTTCCGACCTTAATAATATGCGATGGTTCGATAAACTGAGCAATAGGAGGAACATAGTCATCGGTGAGGCAATTTTTATAGTAAGCCTCGGTGTATACCTTTTGACTATATGTCCCACTATTTATTGGGAGGATTCAGCGGCATTTTCAGCCGTTCATTCTGTTTTAGGAATCCCGCACTCCCCTGGTTTTCCAATATATGTGATCCTGGGCAAAATCTTTGCACTGTTCCCCATAGAAAATTTAGCCTTCAGGTCAAATCTTATGTCCGCCTTTTGGGGAAGTTTATCCCTGGTGATTTTATACTTTCTAATGCTTGAGATTTTCAAAAAGACAAGACCAATCGGTTTCACTTTACCCCTATCAATTATTACCGGTGTGGCGTTCTTAGGATTTTCTTCAGCCTTCTGGCTTCAGACCACCAGGGCAGAGGTTTATAGTTTAAATATTTTTCTTACTTTGCTGTTGCTTTTTCTTTTGATCAAATGGTCCAAAAAGAAAGAGGTCGACTATGGCTTCAAGATTCTGATTTCATTTTCATTTGTTTTAGGACTCTCTTTTGCTAATCATCCGCTTTTGATGATCACCTTAGTGCCTGCTTTCTTGGTATTTTTATTACTCCATGAATTCCGTTGGGGCGGGGGTTCAACCCTTCAGGGCGAGCCTTCAGGGCGAGCCCCTGCCCCAACAGGAGATTTTAAGTGTTTTCTAAATTCGAAGAAGATACTGCTGTTGTTGTCCTTTTTCTTACTTGGAATCTCGCTTTATCTTTTTTTGCCCATAAGATCAAACCTTTCGCCCGTTATCAACTGGGGAAGACCAGATAATTTGGCAAACCTTTTCTCATATTTAACCCGATCATCTCAGTCCACTTCAATTACCACAAATTCCAATGCCCCCTATTTAAATAGATTCTGGTTCACCTTGTCATTTCCGGTGAATCAATTCGGTTTAGGTTTTTTCTGGTTAGGAGTGTTAGGTGCATTGGTAATGTTTAAAGGATCCAAAAAGCTTTTTATCTTTACGTTTTTACTTTTTATCTTTAATCTTTTTACCGCCACCTGGGCTTGTGATTTCTCATTAAGAAACTATGACCTTTTAGGCTATCTTCTGCCTTCATTGTCTATCTTTGCCATCTGGTTTGCTTTTGGGATATTTTTTATTTTCGGGATGGTGAGGAAAAATACAGGGGAGGGGCTTGTCACCTTCCTTAGGTCGGGAGACCACAAAGGTCTCCCCTACATTTTTAGATTCTTTTTGTGCGGAGTAATTTTACTATTACCACTCTTTCAAATAGTCAGAAACTGGGATCAATGCAATAAAAGATCTAACATCTGGGCTTATCAATATGCTGACCAAATTCTAAATTCGGTTAAAAAGGGTGCTTTAATCTTAGTGGGAGATGACAACACTTTGACCACGCTGTGGTATCTAAATTATGTAGAAAAGAAAAGAGCAGATGTCAAAATCGTAAGCGGCAGTGCCCTCACTCAAAAAAGTTATCGAGATCAACTAAGGGAGCAATACCCAGAAGTCCGTTTGCCCAAAATCGATTTGCAAAACTCAGCTAAGCTCACATCAGATCTTTGCCGACTTAACACGGACAAAATGCCGGTGTATTGTCAATATTACTCAAGCGATACAGCTTTTGCCCACCATCTTTCGCCGGCGGGCTACATTTTTGAATATCATCCCCAACGGGTGGCATTATCCGATTCAGACATAAAAATGCAGAAAGAATTTTTAGAAAACAATTTTAAAAACAAAAAGTTTGATCCTATCACTAAAGAACATTTTGGAAATGTAGCCTTCAACATAGGCGTATTTTACAATCAATTAGGTATCTTCCCCATTTCTCTGGAATACCTGCTTATGGCTTTGGATGTTGATCCTTCAAATTCAAGGATCTATGCTCAATTGGGAAAAGCCTTTTTAAAAATGGGTGAGATGAGCAAAGCTAAGGAATTTTTTGAGGCGGCTTTAGAATTGGATCCATATAATCAAGAGATACGGAAAGCATTAGAAAATATCTGAGCGAAGCGATGAAGAGACAAAGTGAAATCGACATTTCCGTAATAGTCCCCATGTTCAATGAAGAGGAAAACGCTATCAGAACTTTGGAACGCCTTTCCTCGGCCTTGGACTCCACTGATAAGAGGTGGGAAATCATTGTTGTGGACGATGGGTCGACAGATAATACCAAAAAATTGGTAGAGGAGTATTCGCATTTCAATAGTGGTATCAAATTGTTCTCTTATACTCCCAATCAGGGACGAGGGAAGGCATTAAGGGTCGGATTCCAAAAAGCACATGGGGAGATAATCTGCACCACGGATGCGGACTTGAGCTATGATGAAATACATATAGAGAAGATGATAAGGCTATTGGAGAAAAACCAAGATGTTGATATAGTGATCGGCTCTCCCTATGTTCAAGGAGGCAAAACAGAAGGAGTCCCTTTCTTAAGACTCCTTTTGAGCAAATTGGGAAATAGAATACTCGGTTTTGCCATGAAAGGGAAACTTTCCACAGTTACCGGGGTCTTGAGAGCTTATCGTAAAGAATGCATTAGATCGTTAGAACTTGAATCAGATGGAAAAGAAATTCATCTGGAGATACTCTCCAGAGCCTTAAGCATGGGCTACAAAGCCCTGGAGATGCCTGCCGTCCTAAAAGCCAGAAAAAAAGGCAAATCGAAGTTCAAATTCAAAGCCACCGCCCTTTCTCACATCATCTTTTCATTTTTTGAAAAGCCCATAATCTTATTTGGGCTGGTTGGGCTTTTTATGCTCTTTTTAGGATTTTGTGGAGGAGTTTATGTGATATATCTTTGGCAAAAAGGAACACTCAATCCTAATCGTCCCTTAATGACTTTGATCGTCCTTTTGGTGGTGAGCGGAATTCAGGTTTTGCTCTTCGGCTTTCTGGGAACCCAACTGGTTCATTTAAGAAAAGAAATTTACAAGATACAAAGAGAAAACAAAAATTTGGAAGAGAAAATTAATAATTTGCCCACAATGATTGAGGTGGGAAAAGAGGAATTGGAGTGTTTGCCTTTAGGCAAACCTAAATGATGAAAAAAAATAGCCTCCCAACAGATGCAACAGATTAAAAGATAAGAAGTTTGTTTCATCCTTTAATCTGTTGGGAAAAGTCAATCAAAGACCAAATGCAATCCCCCCAAAAAATCTGCCTCATCACTAATCGTTATCCAGCTCATCCTGACGATGTAGCTTCGCCTTTTGTGAGAGATTTCCATTTGGAACTTAAAAGAAAGGGTGTTGACGTTTTTGTGTTCACTCCTTATTATGAGACCGAAAAGGAAAGCACAGATGAGAATGTGATCAGATTTAAATGGGCTGGAGGAAAAAAAGTGGTGGGGGCTTTAAATCTTTTTAATCCCAAAGAGATTTTTCAGCTTCTTTCCTTTCTTAAAAATGGTAAACAACAACTCCTGGAGCAACTTGAGAAAATAAGACCTGATTTTTGCCTTGCCTTTTGGGCTTTGCCCTCAGGTTGGTTTGCATATTTGGCAAAAAAGAGACTGGGCATTCCATATTCGGTATGGTGTCTGGGATCGGATATATATGTGTGGGCAAAAAGACCTTTCCTGCGGGGGATTATAAAGAAGGTATTGATGGAGGCTGATTTTCTTTTTGCAGATGGCTTGGATTTAAAAGAAAAGGTGGAAAGATTATCTGGAAAGAAATGCTTATTTTTGCCCAGTATGAGAAAACTGCCTGAACCATTAAACGAAACAGTGGGATTAGACAAATCAAAAACGAATTTCTTGTATCTGGGACGATGGGAAAAAAAGAAGGGGTTGGATGAATTAATAAAAGCATTTTCTTTGGTCAAAAAAAAACTACCTCATATAAATCTTAATATCTTAGGCTGGGGGAATTATGAAAAAGAAATGTGGAAACTTGTAAAAGAGCTTAAGCTAAAAGAAGAAATAAAAATTGTGGGTAAGGTTTCCACAAGTTTGGTGTCCGTGTATTTGAAAGAATCCGACTGCTTGGTGATTCCCTCTAAAGGTGATAGCATACCCTTAGTCTTCTCCGAAGCGCTCCAGATGAGGACTCCTTTGATAGTGACTGATGTTGGGGATATGGGATATTTGGTAAGAAAATTCAACTTAGGTAAAGTCGTCCCCTGCGGCGATGTTCAAAAATTAGCTGACGCAATGATAGAGTTTATAAAAGAAAGAAAAGATTATTCCAAGAACATGCCAGAAGTTTTAAAATTCCTCGATATCGAAAGGGCGGTGGATGGCTATCTAAAAATAATCCAAGAATATCGTTGTCCACCGTCCGCAGTCAGCCGACCGCCGCAAGAGATTATCAAAAAAAGCAGATAAAATTGACCAATCTTAAGGTTGGTTCAGGGTAGCTTTACCTTGAACCAGAAATGTTGCGGGGTATGGGTACCCCGCAACAACGGCGGCCTCCTCACCCTGTCCATATCCCCCATGGGGAGAGGGGAGAGGGGACCGAGGACAGCGGACTAAGGATATTTGTCTTGCTTTGTTTTCTAGATTTGTTTATTAATAACTATTGTAATATTGAGAGAAACTGAGTTGAACATTAAGAATAAAAAAGTTTTGGTCACGGGTGCGGGGGGCTTTATGGGAAGCCATCTGGTTGAAACCATGGTTAAGTCTGGAGCGAAGGTAAAAGCCTTCGTGCATTATAATTCTCGCAACGACTGGGGAATGCTGGAGGATCTGAGTAAGAATATCTTAAAGGAAGTTGAGGTGATAGCTTCGGATTTAAGAGATGCGGATGCGGTGCGAAAGGCGGTCAAAGACCAAGAGGTAGTTTTTCATTTGGGTGCATTGATCGGCATTCCTTACTCTTATGTTAATCCGAGGGACGTGGTTGATACCAATGTTAATGGAACCTTAAACGTTCTAACCTCTGCTCGTGATTTTAAGGTAGAAAAAGTTATTCATACGTCAACCAGCGAGGTTTATGGAACTGCTCAATATGTGCCCATGGACGAAAACCATCCGGTAAATCCTCAGTCACCTTATGCGGCTTCTAAGTTGGCGGCTGATCTTTTGGCTTTGAGTTTTCATCGCTCCTATGATCTGCCCGTGGGGGTGATAAGACCTTTCAACATTTACGGTCCGAGACAATCAGCTCGAGCGGTCATTCCTTCTATAATTATCCAGGCATTGCTCAAGAAGGCCGTTAACTTAGGTTCGATTTTCCCTACCCGGGATTTAACCTTCGCGACCGATTCAGCCTCAGGCTTTGTCGCCTTTGCCGAGTGCGAAAAAACGGTGGGTGAAGTGGTGAACTTGGGATCAAATCGCGAGGTGTCGATAAGCCAGTTGATCGAAATAGTCTCAGCTTGTTTGGACAAGAAAATAAAAATTATAAAAGAGAAGAAAAGAATCCGTCCTGAAAAAAGCGAGGTAGAGAGACTTTTCTCGGATTCAAGCAAAGCCAAAGCTCTGTTTGGCTGGAATCCGAAAATAGATATAGAAGAAGGAATAAGAAAGACGATAGGCTGGATAGAAAAGAATATTGACAGATATAAGGAACAGATTTATAACATTTGAGAGTATAATACAAACGTCCAAAATTTTTCCACATCCTTCTTTATTTCCCCCTCTCTCTAACCCTCTCCCCTCGGGGGAGAGGGTTAGAGAGAGGGGGTAACATCGTATCAAAAATAGTTGCGTTTGTATTAGTTCGATAAATGTGGAGTGCCCGGCTTCAGCCTGGCTTTATAAGGCTTGCCTAAGGGTGAACACTCCAAAGGTGGGAAAAAATTCGATATGAAAGTAGTTATCTTGGCGGGGGGAAAAGGGAGAAGGCTTTATCCTTACACCGTGGTCTTGCCCAAACCACTTATGCCCATCGGTGATTTTCCCATCTTAGAGGTCATATTAAGACAACTCAAAAACTGTAAGCTGACCAACATCACCATAGCAGTAGGACACCTGGGAAATCTCATTCAAGCATATTTTGGTGATGGTAAGAAATTTGGAGTAAGCATACAATATAGCTTCGAGGAGAGACCTTTAGGGACGGTAGGTCCTCTGACTCTCATCCCTGGATTGGACAAAACCTTCATGCTGATGAACGGGGATCTATTGACCACTTTGGATTATTTAAAATTAATAGAGTATCACAAAAAGCAAAAGCCCATTGCTACCGTGGCCACCCAAAAAAGATTTGTAGATGTGGACTTCGGGGTGATTCAAAGAAATAAAGCTGATCAGATGGTCAAATATATAGAGAAACCAAAGCTTTCTTATACGGTAAGCATGGGGATTTATGTTTTTGAGCCGGAGGTTCTGGACTTTATCCCAAAAGGAGAAAAATTCGATTTTCCGGATTTGATGCAGCTTCTTTTGGAAAAAGGAGAAAAGGTGGCGATATATAATTCCACCGATTTCTGGTTAGATATCGGCAGACCGGATGACTACCAGAAGGCAGTGGAAGAATTTGAGAAGAATAAAGAAAACTTTTTGTACAATCATTAGGTCTCGGACGCGAGACAAGTCTCGCTACTCCCTAAATTTGGGAAGATAAATGAAATGGAAGGTTGCGCTCTCTGATTTGAATTTTGACCATCGTGAGGAGAAAATTGTGAGCCAAGTAATCCAGAGCAAATGGCTCACCATGGGAGAGATGGTCAAAAAGCTGGAGAGAAATTTTGCTAATTTTCTTGGGGTCAAACATGCCTTCGCAGTTTCGAGTGGGACCGCAGCGCTCCACTTAGCTTTGCGAGTTTTAGATATAGAAGCAAAAGATGAGGTTTTGGTACCTTCCTTAACCTTCGTGGCTTCCTCAAATGCCATTCTTTATGTGGGGGCAAAGCCGGTTTTCGTGGATATTACCAGCCTTTCTGATTTCAATTTGTCTTGCGATGATTTGGAAAATAAGATCACCAGCAAAACCAAAGCTATCATGATAGTTCACTATGGGGGATACCTGGCGGATATGAATAGGATAAAAAAAATCGCCAAGAAACATGGGCTTTTTGTGATCGAAGATTCCGCCCATGCCATTGGAGTAAAATTTAAATCTAAGATAGCTGGGGGGATCGGCGATTTCGGTTGCTTTAGTTTTTTCTCCAATAAAAACATGGCTACTGGGGAAGGGGGGATGCTTGTAACCAACCAGGATAAGTTTGCCGAAAAGATCAGGCTCCTCCGTTCTCACGGAATGACCAGCATGACCTGGGACAGACACATAGGACATGCCTATTCGTATGACGTGACTGAGTTGGGTTATAATTACCGAATGACCGAGATGAATGCGGCTTTGGGGATCGAACAGTTAAAAAAGCTAAGCAACTCAAATCGCATCCGAAGAGCTTTGATCAAAATTTACATTGAAAATTTGGAAGAAACAACAGGGCTTTCCATCCCATTCTTGAACTACCCCCGTGACTCTGCCTTTCATCTTTTTCCCATCCTTTTGGACAAGGATATAAACCGAGGAAAATTCATGGAGACCCTGAGAAGAAAAAAAATTCAGACCAGCATCCATTATCCCCCCATTCATAAATTTTCTTATTACCAAAAGAATTTCAGAGCCAGCCCAAATAAGCTTCCTTTGACCGAGTATGTAGGCGAGCATGAGGTGACCCTCCCTCTGCATCCTCTATTGAAAGAAAAAGATATACTTTTTGTCTGTGATCAGATAAAAAGAGCTCTGCCTTCGCTTAAGAGATGAATCTCATTACACTGGAAGAACCAGATAAAAGCTGGGATGAGTTTGCCTCCAAGCATTCAAGCTTAATCTTTCACACCTCTCTTTGGGGGGAAGTTTTAAAGAAGAGCTACAGCTGTGAAATGAAGTATCTGGTATTAGAAGAGAACGGCGATTGGCTTTTAACCTTGCCGGGAATGATGGTGGGGAATCGATTTTTCAAAGTCTTCTATTCGCTTATTCCCTATGGAGGATTTATTGGGGATCGAGAAAACATCCATGAATTTTTAGAACTTTTGAATGATTGGGCAAAGAAAGAAAAAATTCAACGCATTCAGATTGTCGATTTAGCCATTAAGAAAAAAGAGGAAATGCCCGATTTTAACTGTGTGGAGTCCTATCGACACCTTTTGGAGTTGAAAGATAAATCTAAGGATGAGATCTGGAAAAATTACAAGGATAGTCTAAAAAGGACTATAAAGACTGCCTTGAAGTCTGACCTTTGTTTTGAAAAGATAAAATCGAGGGAAGAAATAGACCAATTTTATCAACTCTATCTGGCTTCGATGAAAAGAAAGGATGCTCTGGCTAAATATCCGATTGAGCTTTTTTATAAAATATATGATCTCTTGGTTCCTGAATCTTCGGATATATTTTTTGCGAAATACCATAACCAGTCGATAGCCGGGATGGTGGTAATTTATTCTGAAGACACCGCTCATTATTTCCATGGCGGATCGGACACCGAATATCTGCATTTAAGACCCAACGATCTTTTATTTCACCAGGCCATCCAGATTGCCAAAGAAAAGGGAAAAGCATGTTTCGATTTCTTAGGCTCGGACAAGAGATTCATATCTTTAATTCAGTTCAAGGATAAGTGGGGAACACAACGAGAGGAGCTTTTCAATTTTCAAAAGGACCTGGGTATGATACGACCTTTTCTCTTTAAAATGGCTTTAAACTTGGCACAGACTTCCTTTGGCTCTGCCATTTATAGAGGATTGAAATCGATACATAAAGGAAACGGGGCATGAAAACGAGCCTTCGAGAACAGATTTCTTTACCCATGGTTCAGAAAGATAAATCTTCTTCTGGAAAAACAGAAACAGTTTTTGCCTCCGATGAAGAAAAGAAATCTTATCTCCTTAGAAAAGCTGTCGCTTTTTTGGTTATTTTAATTATTTCCTTTTTTCTGGGGAAAACCCTTTATCATAACCTGGGAGAAATAAGCGTTCACCGGTGGAGTCTGAAATCACCCTTTCTTATCCTTTCGTTCCCTTGTATAGTAGTAAATTTAGCTATCGCCTCATATGCTTGGAAAAGGGTTTTGTCTTTTTTTGAAATTAATGTGCCTTTTGAACAAAGCTTTAAAATAATGTCCGTCTCCGGCATGGGGAAATACATACCCGGAAAAATCTGGCAATATCTGAGCCAAATCTATTTGGGACAGAAGGTGGGGTTACCGAAAAGTGTTACCTTTTTCAGCATGGTTCTGCTTTTCGTCGTTTATAATTTAGCGGGGATTTCCTTGTTTCTCTTCTCACTTTTTTTCTGGCACACGTTTTCCCCATTATTGATTTCCACTTTGTTACTTATATTTGTTTCAATCTCTCTGGTTATTCTTTACCCCCCCATTTTAAACAAAATCCTGAAAATTCTTTTGCGCCTATTCAAAAAGGAGGCTTTGACCATAAAGGTTGGATTTAACCAGATAATAAAGATTCTTTTAATACTGGTTGCGGATTGGGTCATATTCGGCATAGGGGTCTATCTTTTGGTCAATTCTTTCTATTCGATCAATTTTGATCAAACTGTGATTTTGTGCGGCATCTTCGCTGTTTCGGTGATCTGCGGGATTTTAAGCTTCTTTGTGCCAGCGGGATTGGGAGTAAGAGAGGGGGTGCAAAGTTATCTTTTGAGCCTTTTTATTCCCATCTCCATATCCATATTGATCTCTTTGATTATGCGGGTATGGATAACTTTGGGGGAGTTGGCTTGTTTTCTTGTTGCCTTGAGGATCAAAAGACCGAAGTTGACTTGATGGTTTGATTTTTTTTTCAACGCAGAGCAAGCTCTGCTACTCCAGATTCTGGGGGCTGGAGTAGCGAGATGCGAAGTATTCATACGAACTTGTCTCACGCCCGCATAAAAATATGAAGACTCAAGAATTGCAGCATTTTCAAACCGATGGTGAAACCTGGGAAAAACGGGCGGAGAAAGGGAAACTTCCTGCGGTCATCGACCCGGGTGATCTTAAAGGGAGAAAGAATCTTTACATCGACACCCTTCAGAAGATGGCGATCCAAAAAGCGTTAGATCAGGGGGAAAGAGAGATAATCATAGATTTTGGTTGTGGAAGTGGAAGATTCTCAGATATATTGTCGCAACATTGCAAATTTTTAGTTGGTCTGGAAATCACTCCACAGATGTTAAGAATCGCTAAAAACGAGTGTGGAAATTCAAACATCAGTTTTGTTTTGTATGATGGGCTAAATTTACCATTGCAGGAAAATAAAACGGATCTGGTGGTTTCAATAAATGTGTTTCAATATATAGCTGACGAGGTCGAGCTGGAAAAAGTGTTAAAAGAGATCGGAAAGTGTTTGAAACCACAAGGGGAGCTGATCTGCATAGAGCAAGTGACAAAAAATAGGAAGAGATGGCAAAGAGGCTTTAAAACCTATTTGAATTTATTCAAACAAAATAATTTTGAAAAAATTGTCGATTATCCGATTAGGAAGGGACATTTCTTGTGGCTTTATCCCGTTCTTTTGGGCTTAATACCCAAGAGATTTTTTAAAATCCTGGCTGAATTTGAGATGTTCTTAAGGAAAATCTTATGGCACTCAGTCTGGGATTATCATGACCATTTTTTCAAAATGAAAAAGATTTAGCATTTGGTAGCGG
>Ga0315294_10007546_pt1 | contig 11927 bp, 17 predicted proteins | sample YL17G13_40_MG_FD_203626 | JGI IMG/M metagenome (GOLD analysis project Ga0315294, IMG submission 203626) | Sediment microbial communities from Yellowstone Lake, YNP, Wyoming, USA - YL17G13_40 | ecosystem: Environmental > Aquatic > Freshwater > Lake > Sediment | place: USA: Wyoming | collected...
TTTAGTCGTCCTTCGTTTCAGAAAATTTAGCATCAGGGTCAACTTGCAAACGCTTGAGTTTTTTCTTTGACATAGTGTTAAGCACTTTCAACTGATAGGTGCCATCCAACAATTTGTCACGACCGCACAAACAAATCGGCACGATTTTTCGTGGATCATTAATTTTCAATACATCCATGCAAAACTTCACGGTAGGTTCAATCCATTCCAGTCTGCCGTTCACTTTTGCAACTTCACGCTCTAAAATCTTTTGCATTGTAGCTTTGTCCGGTCGAGGGCAAAAGATTTCATGAGCAAATCGAGAAAACAACGCACCGCTCATCACTTTTCGAAACAATTTAATGTCATTAACTGTTGCCAGACACAACATTTTAACATTTCTTGCACGGTGCCCAATATTAAAATTAGTTTTTCTAATTTCAGCACGATGATCCAAAATTCCCAACAACCACCGCAAACTTTTCTCGTCAGTCTTTTCGATTTCTTCCATAATCAATACTGGTGGAATGTGCGGTTCTTCCAACAGAATACGAATGGCACCAGCTTCCGTTGTGCTGGTGGCGTCAAGTTTCAAATACGCTTCATTTTCTTTGCCTAACATTTTGCCAATGGCTGACAAAATCTCAGATTTACCGCAACCCGGTGGACCTTGCAGCACACAATGGAATCGATTGTGAAAAGCAGATTCCTTTGCGGCTTCAATGGCGCTATGAATAATAGAAATCTGGTCGTCACGCCCAAAGATATGATTGAAATGTGGACCTAAATCGGTGTTGATGTTGGCATAATCTTTCAACATGCCCGACTTCCGCTTAGCGGAAGGCTCGCCTTCAGACTTATCGCCTACAATAGCAGAAACACCCCCACCAGTGATAGGCGAAATTTTGCCTTCGATAGCTAATTTGGTGTATAACTCTTCTGCACCGCTACCCGTGATCCACCAAGGATATTGTTTAAAGCTAGATGATTGCCCTGATCTGACCAATACTTCGCAGATTTGCTTCCAATGTGCAGGAGCTTTTGCCAAATGTCCTTTGGTCTTATTGAAAGTCACCTTACGAGTAAAAACCCACATGCCTTGGGCGTCTTGCTCTGGTGGTAGTCCTCGACTTACCGTATGATGCCAGCTTTTACCACGTTGACCCTTCAAAGCCAAGCCAAGAAGTTTATCGACTTGCTTTTTAATGATATCATCGCTGGTGCGTTGTCCGACTTTGCGTGTCAGTGTAACCGTGAAATGCATAATCGAGTCTCCCGTGGTTAATCGAACTCATTTGCCGTGAGTGGATTATACCACGAAAAACCCAATTGTGAATTTGCTTAACCTAGAATTGTGACGCCTTCGAGCGGGTCTTCAGTCAATAAAACTTCTTTCTTGGGCTGATTAGCCTGAGCAGGGATTTGCTCCTGTAGTTTTTTGTCTTTCTTCTTTTCAGGTTGAACGACAACTTGTTCCACAGCGCCTTTAGTAGTGACGGTGGCAGGTTGATCTAAAATCAATTTTTCTTCATTTAACATTTTCTGTTTCCTTTCCTCTTCTGGACTAATAAGTTCACGAATAAATTTGAGCATATTGGTTTTAACTAAGCTCATATAATAATTGTCGCCTTCGAATTCGGCATTTGCTTCAATTCGGGTTTGACCTTTAGGCGTAGGTTTTGGCAAACACAAAGTTCCACTAGTGTTGTTGCGATAAACAAATAGTCCTTCGCCGTGCAAGTGATATTCCATCGTTTTCTTGCGATTAGCTAAAGACTCATATTTGTTCATTCGCTTTTTCTTGTTGTATTTCGACATAAATAATTCAGACCTTTCTATTGACTAAACCATAATTAAATATTATAGTCCACACTATGTTAGTGTTGTAATCCTATTATTTAGTGGAGTTTGGAGAAAAAAGATGAGTAATAAACCCAAGAAGTGGACCGATGTTTATCCCCAAGGCACCAAGGATGGCGACGAAGAACAGCGATTTTTTATTGCGCTCGCTCGTCACAAACAATATACTTGGCGTTCTGTAGCGTCTTTGGTCAAAGAATCTAAATTAAGCAAAGAACGTGTTGAACAAATTATTCAAAAGTATTACAAGAAAAATATGGTTTTTGCAAATCCCAATAGTGAAGATCAATGGGGTTATTGGGAACGAAATCCAGAGATGCTAAACAGTGATAAAAAGTCAATTGCTGCTAGCGATCAAAAGAAACGTATTGATAAAGCATCTCCATAAAAAAAGCCCGCATAGCGGGCTTTCTTGCAATCCTTGTCCATTGCTTAGTTTGCGGCAGTGTTTGGACCGCCAGGACTTCCCTTGGCTGCCAATTTAAACAATACGTCAGCATTTGCTGGAGCGAAATAAGAACCTGTTTTTCCATCCATATACTGACCTTTTTTATAAGCATCAGGATATTGTGGTCCAATGTTCCGAATCGCCTTTTCTTGCATTGCTGGCTTCTTGTTGTCTTCGTCTGCATCTGTAAATACGGGCAGATCAAGTTTATGTTCCTCGACCCATTGCAAAAATGTTTTCATATTATTTCCTCAATACTGGTAAACCTTAGTGTATATAGGGACTAATTCCCAAAAATGTCACTTAATTTATTAGAGTGACACTTGTTTAAATTTGATCTTCTGGATTATTTATGCAGCAAAACAAGATAAAATTAAATCCCATCAAAGAAAAATTAGATGGGGAATTGTCCGAAATAATTTATTACGAATGCCATTTTTGCCAAAAAACGTTGGGATTATTTCCAGAACAACGTAAATTATGCGAAAAATTGTCAGGAACGCAATTTTATTGCCATTATTGCCTACAAAATAATTTCAACACAAAAAATAATCAACACATATTAATGTTGAGTTTTCGCAGTATTATTGGGTTTTATTATCAATATATGCACCTAACGACTCTTGTGGGCAATAATGGACATAAATTATATCTTAGTCAAATTGAAGACTATGTTGACGCACATGAAGTTGTTGGTTTGAAAAATCCTGTTTTCAGATACGACCCAGAAAGTTTTATTTGGTTTATTGATTTCTCCCGTATCGGCAAAGGCAAAAAGAAAATCCCTTTACGAGAGGTCATGAAAAGTATAGTCAATATATTGTCTTGCTTTAATTTGCCCGGCAACATCGACTTTATCAAAACCAGCAAATTATTCGAAAAATACGAAGAAGCTGTTGTCAAATTTCATACGGAAAGATATAGACCGCAAAATAAAAAGTTGCTGGTGCCAACACTCGTAAATTGCGGCGGCATTTGCGATAATAAAGTTGTAGATCACGATTCATTAAAAAACTTTAATCGATCAAATTTTTTGATTAAAAGCTATTGACACTATTGATAAACTAAGTAAAATTAACTTTCAAGCAAATCAATTGCTATCTCATTAAATCTATAGAAAGGAATATATGAGCAAGAATTTAGAAGTTAGAATCAGTTCCAGAAGTGATAACGGAACACAAATTTGGGAAGGTACTGTTACTCTTCCTGGCACTCGTCCTACCAAGTTGGTTCGTCGATCCACAAACACCACTCAGTTTGCAAGCCGCTCGGCTTTGTTAACTTCCGCCCGTAGCTTTGCTAAGAACGTTGGTTACAGCACTGTTTCGGAACCAGTGGCAAAGAAAGCTGCTAAGAAGTCCAATAAGACTTCGGTCAAGAAGACCAGCACACCAAAGCAAAACTAAATAGATTTATCTATTTAGACGCCGTGGATGGTAAGAAAAGGCTCGTCATTTTTGACGAGCCTTTTCTATTTGATGATGAGCCAATAACATCAATCGACGCCAGCCTTTAAAATTATCATCTTTAGGGACGTTTTCCCCGCCTAACTCCTGCTCCATCAAATCTAACACCCACGGCTCAATCATTTCATCGACTAATCCTTTTTGCAAGGGGTATGTTAGATCAGTATGATACGCCAAACCTGGGATGGAAACAGCTAAAATGCGTCCTTTTCTATGCAATTCTGTAAATATCACATGGTCGTGAGGATGCAGACTAACAGTATGTTTATTCCAAACACCTAAATCAGATTTTAAAGCCTTGGCAGTCGTGGCAAAAGTCATACATGTAGAAATCGTAGTTCGCCAATGGGTTGATTTTGTGCGATAAACAACACATTGTTCCCCAAAATTATATTCAAGTTGATATTTATCAGGATGGTCAAATAAAGTTACATAATCGCATTTAATCAGCCCTTCTTTGATTGTTTCCATCAAATTCAAAGCTTCTCGATGCAGATAATCATCTTCTACGAAATAAACAATTTCCTCATCGGGCAATGTTATTGCATGTTTCAATGCATAATTAAATGAACCAGCATTGCTTAATTGAGTTGATATGATTTTAGTGTAGCTATAATTTGTTCTAACCATTTCCAATGTGCTAGATTGACACTTGTCTGCAATGATTGTGATTTCTTCATCACCAAAACATCGAAGAAAGTTTTTCAAACAAGCTTCTTTAGTGGCTCCAGGTAATTTGACTTTAGGATAACTATTGTCGCTTATTCTGTAATAAATCATTGACTTTACTTTCTATTGTGCTAAAAACTGAAGCCCAATCTCCTGGTTCTTCTTGGCGAAACAATGTAACTGTAGGATACCAAACGTTATCGCTACCACTAATTCCCCAACGCCAATCTGGATTATAAGGGATTAAAGCGTATGTTTCTTTGCCAATGGCTCCAGCTAAATGTAGCACTGATGTATCCACTGTGATTAACAAATCCATATGCGATAATAAATTAGCAGTGGCTTTGAAATCCGCCATAGAAACGGAAAGGTCTACCAATCGCATATCTTCACAATTTTCAGTCAAATCAATTTGCACATCAGAATGTGCATAAACACGCTTGCCTAATTCTTTCTGAAAACTAAACAACTTAACACCAGAAAGCTGAGCGATAGATTTGAAATTAGATAAATAAACAGATCGATTGGCATCATTAGGATGACCAGGATTGCCTGCCCATACAATTCCTATCTTGAAAAATTCATTATATTCTTCTGGAAATTCGTTGGATTCAACTTCCAAATAAGGTTCTTTGGCGTTTAATTGTTCTTTGGACAATTTAAGTAAAAAAGGCAGACTTAAAATAGAACAATGATAATCATATTCTAGACCATCGTTATAATTGGTTCTAATAGTGCCAAATCCATCAAATAAAGCCACTAATTCTTGTGGAGTGTCAATAATGACTGCTGCCCCTAATTTGACTAATAGTGGCACAAATCGAACGAATTGGATCATATCCCCATTGCCTTGTTCGCAATAAACAACAAGTTTTTTCCCTTCCAAAGAAGCTTTGCCATCCCATTTTTTATCTGGCTTGTAAATATCATAAAATTTACCAGGATTACGTCCTTCCTTATACCAATATTCCAAACGAGCTTCATATTCCACCCATGCTTCTTCCCAATTACCGTTAAGATGATAAGCATAAGCTAAATCCACATGCGCCCCCAAATTGGTTGGATCAAGCTCAATAGCCTTGTTGAAACAATCTGTTGCTTCTGCTAGCATTTTTTTCTGTCCATAAAGGCTGCCTAAATTTTCCCATGACCGACTGTTATTTGGCTCTGTTTTAATCGCTAATTTGAAATTACTAATGGCTTCTGATAAGTGCCCCATTGATCTCAAAATCAACCCTGCATTATTCATGAAGTTGAAATTTTCAGGGCTTAATCGTTTCGCTTTAGCGATATGAGTCAAAGCTATTTCAGATTGCCCAGAATGAAGATAACACAAAGCAATGTTGTTGTGATTTTCGGCATTTGAATCATCTAATTTAATGGCTCGATTAATGATTTCAATTGCCTCTTTATATTTTCTATTTCTGAATAAAATTAATCCTTGCAGTTGTAACGCTGGCAGGTTATCAGGATCAACTATCAGTATTTGTTTTGCTATAATTTCAGCTTCTATTATGAAGCCGCCTTTCAACAACTCTTCTGTTTTGTTAATTGCAGACTCTAATAGTTTATTGTAATCAATATTCAAAGCTTTTAATTGATTGTTGAAATCATCATCTAATATTGGCATTTTTACCTTCTTTGTTTCAAATAAAAGAGAAATAATCGTATATATTTTATGCAAAAAATCAACGTTAAGACAAAAACATTGGTAGACATGGAAGCATTAGTCGATAAATTATCAGCCAAACCTATAAGTGGGGGCTGTGGTTGCGGCAAATCTACAACCACTACAGTTAGGGAAACTCCTAAAAAGAATATTAAAACTAAATTTTTATAAGAAGCTTTATGGGAAATTATTGGTTAAACCAAGAAAACAAAAAGGAATATAAAATGGGCTGTGGATGTAGCGGCGGTAAAAGCAATCTATCTAGAAATAGTAGACCTACTATTTTACCAAGACAAAATACAATTAGATCAACACCAATTACCTCTCAAAACGTAGTTCAAGCACAAGCTTTAACGGCTAGTGGTTTAACTGCCGATCAAAGATCAATTGAGAAAAAACGCAGAGAAGCAATTTTCAGAAAACTGGGACGGATTTAGGAATATAACCTTTTAGGTTAATCAATTCTTTATTTTTTAAATCACAATCCCAATTTGTTGAGTCTATTTGACAATTAATGAGTGGGGTATCTAATTCCCAATTAATTTGAATGTTTTCTTCAACCCAATTAATGGTCATTGATTTGGGAAGATGATACCCAGCAATTTCTTGAAAAGTGTTGATTTCAGCACTAACGACAAGCTTGCCGTTAACATCATAAATATAATGACCAATAAACGCTTGTTTAACAGGGTCTACAAGATAGATTCTGACAATGGGTTGTCCCAACACACTCAATTTATGTTGAACAATGGCTAAATCGTGACCATGTTCAAATACTGTTGAATTTTCTAAATCTATAGTGTTGACACCTATAATCTCCATCATCCACAAAGGGTGAAAAGGGGTTTTCAATCGAGTTTTATACAAATCTTCATGTTTTGCCCAATACACGGCAGGCGGGCTCATTCTTTTTGACCAAAACCAAAAAAAGCTATCATTAGACCCGATATCTGTTTCTTTGCCTAAAATGCTCCAATTTATCATTCTAAATCGTAGACTCTTTTCATAAAATAATTTGGAATCTAAGTTGAACCCCTCTACTTTAACTTTGATTTTATTGAAAACTATATTCTTAATAAGCTGATTTCTGGAGTTTAGTAAGACTAGAGCTTCATAGGTAGGGGTAGGCGGACGGGCAGTTATTTTTTCTAAATTTAACAAAACAGGCTTAAATACAATAGGTTGACTTTTCTTCATAAAAGAAAGACATACCAAAACTGCTGTGAAGATCAATAAGAAATAGATTTTTTTAAGCATAAGTAAATCCACAATTTTTGTGGTTTATCTATATATACAGGTAAGATTAGACTATTATTTTTTCTGGAGAAGAAACATGCTTTCATATAAGAATTGGAAATCCCTCAATGAATCTTACGATCATTCATTGGGTCTTGCAGTCCCTCAATCACTTGGGATTTCAAGCAACACTGGCTCGACCCTAGAAGAACTTCTAGCTGAGCGTAAAAAAATGAAGAAAAAGATGTTGGGTAACACCGATATGGGCAATGAAGACGACGATGAAACCGGCGACGGCGAAATGGTCGAACCAACATCTCTTAAAGATAAATTAAAAGATCGTGGCGACGACGACATGGATGGCGACGACGATGATATGGATGATGACGACGGCGACGATCATGGTGATGAACATGGCGACGACGACGAAGATGCCCACGATGACAACGAAGGCGGCGACGAAGAAGATGGCTTAGATAAAGCCAATCCTTTGTTGTCCAAAATTCAAATGATGAAGAAAAAGATGAAGAACAAGATGAAAAAGAAATGTTCGACTGGCATGAAAAAGAAAATGAAAGCAGAAGAAGTTGAAGTTCATTCCAATGAACAAAACGATTTCATTCAATCTATTTCTAAAATGATGTCGGGTGGCGATGGTCAAACAAATTGGGACGGTTTAGGTGTTAGAAATGAAGATCAACTTCTTCCTTACATCGATCCAAATACTGGCTATGCTATGAATAAAGAACCCGGTCCTGGCGAAGTCGGTTATGCCCCTCAAGGCAAAGTCGGAGATTTCTTCGGAAATTAAGAAAGGCATCTAATGATATCGTTTACGGAATGGTTGCAATTTAAAGAAAACACTGATTTAGTACGTGCAGTTGAAGCTGATTTAGAACAACCTGATTTTTCGAATTTACCAGATGGTCAAAAAGTTTTTGAACTACAAAAAAAATACGGAGTATCAAGATCGGCAGCAAAACAATTGCTCTGGCAAGCGGGTTATAAAACTCAGCTTGGAGCAGGCACAGATATGGATGCCGTTCATCCTAGCCATTTAGATAGAACTCATAGAATAATGGACCCTATCAAACGAATCTTTTAATGAAAAAGCCCCGTAAGGGGCTTTTTTTATGTACCAATAGCCTTTCTCAGTATCTCAGCAACGACTTCCGTTCCATCCTCAGAAGGTGGCTCCCAAAAATTACAAGACCCATTCTTGTAATAATCTGCAATTCCTGATTGGATGTCAAAATCAACTGTAAAGCCTAGCTCTGCTTTAATTTTATCAATATTGCAGCAAGTTACATTTTGATATGTATCAGCAATAGGATTATCAATGTAATTCGCCGCAACGTTACTCTGCAACAAAGCATTGGTGATTTTCAAAATATCATTAAAAGAAGTAGCGACACCTGTCCCGCAATTATAAATGCCACTTCCCTGATGTGTCATTGCAAGCAAATTCGCTTTGACTACATCTTTAATATAAATCCAATCTCTACTTTGTTCCCCATATTTAAATAATGTTGGGGATATATTCAAATCCACCCTATCCATTATTTGGAAAATCATACTAGCTCGACGATCTTTATGATGTTCTCCACAACCATATACATTGCAATATCTTAAACCAATGACGTTAGTTCTAGGTCGTTCCTTAGCAAAAGCCATTGCGAATTCATCAAACATTGCTTTTGTTTTTGCATAGGGCGTCAAAGGATCGAGTGGCGTTTGATCTTCAATATAAGGCGAGGGCGAATTGCCATAAACTGCTGTGGAGGAAGCATATACAAATTGACGACAACCAAAACGGTATAACATATTAAATAAATAACATGGAGCATCGAAATTAGCCGCTATCATGTCGGCTTCATCTTGGTCTTGGGTATCATTATTTGCCGCTTGATGAAAAACAACGTCAATGTTTTCCTTAGCCAGAGCAGTCCAATTTAAGCCAGTTAAATGGGTTTTGTAAAATTTAACATTTTCAACGTTTACTTCATTTTTAGTTCCTGTGATGCATACATTATGACCTTCGGCTAAAAGAGCTTCGACAATATTGCTACCGATGAAGCCTGTGCCTCCTGTAACTAAAATATTCATATTTACTTTCTTTATATTTTTTGTAAAATAAAGTTTATAGGAGATTTTATATGTCTAATTTTTGGCTAATTAAAGAAAAAGAACCTGTTTATCTTCGCATTGTTAAATGGGCACAAAAGAACGATATCAAAGTAGAATCTGTCACTAAGCAACAAATATTAGAAGTTCTCAAAATGAAAGATAATTAATCGTCGCCATATAATTGACGATGCTGTGCCATCCATTCCTCTGAATATCCTAAACGTCCTGCAATAATTTTAGCGCTGCATAGGATGTCATTTAAATCAATTCCATGACCGCCCCATTCATTTTCTACTAAATACGTATTGTATCCTGTGCGATCCAATGCATCTGTCATTGGCAGATATCTTTCTTCCCAATCAAAAACATCATCATCTTCACAATGTGTCAAAACAATTGGCATTTCTTTGAATCGGCACAATGGCAAATTTTCTGGTTCTAAAATAGCTCCAGCATGACAGACGGCTCCCGCTAATTCCTGCTCAGCATGTGCAGCCACATTAATTGCCATCACACCACCAGCCGAAAATCCAACTAATGCTATTTTATTTCTAGGAATATCATATTCCTTTTCAATTTTATTCAATACTTCTTCGATAGCATCTCTGGCTATCGACAACCCAGCAACAGCTTCGTCTTGATCGGTGCTGCTATATGGTTGCGGATACCATTGTCGTTCATTAGGAGTTACCGCAATTATAACGGTATCTTCCAATTCTGTTTTCAGCCATGCCCGAGCCAATTCGATTCCATGTTGAGAACGTCCTGGTAGGACCAGGATACAACTAGTAGGAATGCCTTTAGCTGGGAAAACACACCATCTATAATCAATCATGTTAAACCCCATTCTTTATAAAGATCAAATTGTTTTGCCCCAGCCAGCTTAGTAAATTCAGCATATAGTTCAGCGGGCCAATGCTTTTGAATTAGAGGCAAAAATTCTTTCGCTCCCTTAACATCAACTGTATCGACTGCTTTTCGTAATTTGCTGCAATTGTAAGTGCTGGTGTAGCATTTTGAGGGATGATAGTCAGCTTTAGACCATGCTTCTCGATCTTCGAGTTGATCGACATCAACATCCCAAAAATTCTTCCAACGATCATCAGCCAAACATTCTAAAACAAAATCGCAAATATCATAGGTCAATTCGACTAATTGCGGGCTTGATAACCAAAAATTACCAACGCTACGATATTCGATGCCATATTTAGGCATTCTCCAACGACCAGCTTGACCATAAAGTTGTTTGCGAGCTTTTGTAGTTGGATCGTGATCTAAAAAGATCGATGGTATTCCCAAAAACAAATCGAGTAATCGCACGGCGACATTGCCACTGTATTCTTTTAGAATCGGATGATCCAATAAAATCGGATTTCCTAAATGAATATGTCCGCCAGCGGATCGCAGGGCTGTTTTTTGAAACGTTTCTTCATCGACTTCTACCCAGGAACTAGAATACGCACAAGCTTCTGGATCGCAACCGATTTTAAAAGCATCTTTATGTTTAAGCTGGTCGGGGGTGAAAACATGAGATGCCCGAGCCTCTAGCTTGTAGGGTGCTGTTAATTCGGCATATGTTTTCAAGCAATCTTTAATGTTGCTAACTGCTTCTGCTTTAGTGTCACCTGGAGCTACGGCAGTTTCTGCTAGCACATTGTCATAGTAAAACTCGTGTTTGCCAATCTTTTTTCGTCGTTCTTTGGTGCCTTTAACAATGCCAATTGCACTGTAAATCTTGCCATTTTTGGCAAGCATAAATTCAGGATCAGTGCCGAATGAAAATCGCATATTTTATTCCATTATGTTATCGTGCCAAATAGGAACATATTTCTTGGTCTTTTCAGCAGAAAAGCCAATAATTCCACAAGTATTGTGCATGGTGTTGACACGCACGCTCTTTGGATAATTCTTCTCTATCTTATTATCAAATATCTTCCGATCCCCCAAGTCCAAAATTCGATTTATTCCTTTAAGAGCTTCTTTTAATCTCATTTTGTCCACACTTTGATATGCAGCAAGCTCTCCAGATAATATTTTGTCAATTGTTTCACGATATGGTGTGCCAATAGTACTGCCAAATCCCAATCGAATTAACAAGGTATACATGGAAAGCATTGGAGGGCTTTTGACCCAACGAGGACTTCCTTCAAACAACCATACGCCACAACGAATGTATTGTTTGGGAGGATTTGCACAAAGAGCAGCAGTGGTTTTACTGATTTTTAAGTCGGATTCAATTTGATTGATGAAATCTAAACAATTCCTGATTTTGCTCCCAAAATAAATGTCTTTGGAGTTAGTGACCAACAATTTTGTTTTTTTCAAAGAAATGGCAGCATGTTCTTTAGGATCATATGTAAAACCAAAAATCGTTTTCTTTTTATTGTGAATAAAGCCTTGCACTGCATCTTGGAGATAATCTTTACAAAAAGCAAAAGGCGAGACTTGTTGGTTGTCGGGCGAGGCAAAAGAA
>Ga0315294_10007550_pt1 | contig 11924 bp, 10 predicted proteins | sample YL17G13_40_MG_FD_203626 | JGI IMG/M metagenome (GOLD analysis project Ga0315294, IMG submission 203626) | Sediment microbial communities from Yellowstone Lake, YNP, Wyoming, USA - YL17G13_40 | ecosystem: Environmental > Aquatic > Freshwater > Lake > Sediment | place: USA: Wyoming | collected...
TACCGGCGGACCCGGGGCCACCAGATCACCGTCGTCTTCGACGGCCGTGAGCGGGGCGGTGGTTCGGAGGGGGCGGAGCGCGTGGCCGGATTCGCGGTGCGATACTCGCGGGCCGGCGAGACGGCGGACGCCGTGATCGCCCGGCTCGCCGCCGAGGGCGGGGCGGGGACCGTGGTGGTCAGCTCGGACCGCGAGGTCAGGGAGGCGGCGCGGCGCGGCGGCGCGGCCAGCATCTCCAGCGCGGAGTTCATGGCACGCCTCGAGACGAGCCGGGTGGCGGCCGCCAAGGGCGGCGAAGAGGAAGAGGAGCGGGCGGTGAAGTCCAGCAAGGGGGTCGCGCGCCGGCTGCCCAAGGCGCAGCGGCGGCTGACCAGGCAGCTCCGGGGGCTTTGACATGGACCAGGAAACACACGGGGAGTCGAGCGTCTATTACAGCACGTGGTACGAAGAGGAGCGTGTGATGACATCCGCACAGCCCGAGAGGATCGTGGATCTGCGCAGTGACACCGTGACGAAGCCCACGCCCCAGATGCGGCGGGCCATGGCCGAGGCCGAGGTCGGCGACGACGTCTTCGGGGAGGACCCTACGGTGGCGCGCCTGGAGGCCATGGCGGCCGAACGCCTCGGGAAAGAGGCCGGCCTCTTCGTGACCTCCGGGACCCAGGGCAACCAGGTCTCGCTCCTGGCCCACACCGAGCGGGGCGACGAGATCATCCTGGAGGAGAACTGCCACATCTTCAACTACGAGGTGGCCGCCCTGGCGGTTCTCTCCGGCGTGCAGTCCCACACCCTGCGGGGCCGCCACGGGATCCTCGACCCCGACGAGGTGCGGCAGGCGATCCGGCCGCCCAACATCCATCACCCCAAGGACACTCTCGTCTGCGTCGAGAACACCCACAACCGGGGCGGCGGCACCATCTATCCGCTGGAGACGCTCAAGGAGATCCGGCGGATTGCCAGCGAACACGGGCTGGCCGTGCACCTGGACGGTGCGCGCCTCTGGAACGCTTGCGTGGCCAGCGGGACCCCGGCGAAAGAGGTGGCCGCCCAAGCCGACTCGGTGAGCTTCTGTCTCTCCAAGGCGCTGGCGGCGCCCGTCGGGTCGGTGGTGGTGGGGTCCCGGGCCTTCATCGACCGGGCGCGGCGCGCCCGCAAGATGCTGGGCGGGGGCATGCGTCAGGCGGGGATCATCGCGGCCGCGGGGATCGTGGCGCTGGAGACGATGGTGGAGCGCCTCCGCGAGGACCATGAGAACGCGCGGATCTTGGCCGAAGGGCTGGCGAAGCTGCCCGGCATCGAGGTTGACCTCAAGCTGGTGCAGACGAACATCGTGATCTTCGACGTGAAGCGAAAGGATCTGGACGCGCCCGGCCTGGTCCTCAAGCTCGGCGAGCAGGGGATCAAGTGCTTCAACATCAACCAGGAGCGCATCCGGATGGTGACCCACAAGGACGTGGACCGCGCCGGCGTCGAGCGAACCCTGGAGGTGCTGGGGGAGACCCTGCAGTAATCTGTGGATACCGAACACCACGAACGCCCTGGGCAATTCGCCCAGGGCGTTCGTTCTTTGGTGAGAATCTGCGGGTGAATGTTGGCCTAGCGGACGGCGTCCTTCAAGGCCTTGCCCGCCTTGAAGCGGACATTCTTCGAGGCCTTGATCTTGATGGCCTCGCCCGTCTGGGGATTGCGGCCGTTCCGGGCGGCCCGGCGGCCCACCGAGAAGGTCCCGAAGCCGACCAGGCTCAGGCGCTTGCCCTTCTTCAGGGCGTCGCGCACGCAGCAGATGAATGAGTCCAGGGTTGCCTCGGCTGCCTTCTTGGTGATCTTGGCGTCCTTGGCCATTCGTCCAACCATCTCGGCCTTTGTCATGGGATCACCCTCCTGTTCGCTGTTCACACATACGACGCCGCACGAGCAAAACAACCCGATACGGGACGCATTTACCAGACGCGCCCGAAAAGCGCAAGGCAAAAAAAATTGCGACCTCAGGCCTTCCGCCGCCAGGCGCGGAGCCGCTTCTGGATGTCCGCCTCCAGGCCGCGACCCGTGGGCCGGTAGTAGGTGCGTCCCCGCAGCCGCTCCGGGAGGTAGTCCTGCTCCACGTGCGCGTCCTCGTAGTCGTGCGCGTACTTGTAGTCCTTGCCGTAGCCCAGCTCGCCCATGAGGGGCGTGGGCGCGTTCCGGATGTGGAGCGGCACGGGCTCGGCGGGGGCCGAGGCCACGTCTGCCTGCGCCTCGCCGAAGGCGATGTAGACCGCGTTGGACTTGGGCGCCGTGGCGAGATAGGTCACGCACTGGGCCAGGGCCAGCTCTCCCTCGGGGCTCCCCAGGAAGTGATACGCGTCCTTGGCCGCCACGGCGAGCGAGAGGGCCTGCGGGTCGGCGTTGCCGACGTCCTCGGAGGCGAAACGGATCAGGCGCCGCGCAAGGTAGAGCGGGTCCTCGCCCGAGGCGAGCATCCGGGCCAGCCAGTAGAGGGCGGCGTCCGGGTCGCTCCCGCGCAGGCTCTTGTGCAGGGCCGAGATGAGGTTGTAGTGCTCCTCGCCGGCCTTGTCGTAGAGGAGGCTCCGCTTCTGGGCGGCCTCCTCGACGATCGCGGCGGTGATCTGCCCCGGGTCGGGGGACGCCGCCGCCAGGCGGGCCGCCAGCTCCAGCAGGTTCAGGGCCGCGCGCGCGTCTCCGTTGGCCCAGCGGACGATGGCTTCCATGGCCTCCGCCGCCATCCGCAGGCTGCTGCGCCCCAACCCCCGCTCCACGTCCTGGAGGGCGCGCTCAACGATCGCCCGGATCTCCGGATCGGTGAGCGGCTGCAGGACCAGGACCTTGGCCCGGGAGAGGAGCGGCGCGATCACCTCGAAAGAGGGATTCTCGGTGGTGGCGCCGATCAGGGTGATGGTGCCCCGCTCGACGTGGGGGAGGAAGGCGTCCTGCTGCGCCTTGTTGAAGCGGTGAATCTCGTCCACGAAGAGGACCGTGCGCTGGCCCCCGCCGCGCAGTCTCCGCCCGGCCTCGGCGATGACCTCCTTGATCTCCTTGATCCCCGACGTGACGGCCGAAAAAGAGATGAAGACCGCCTTGACGTGGGCTGCGACGAGCATGGCCAGGGAGGTCTTGCCGGTGCCGGGCGGGCCCCAGAGGATGAGGGACGGGATCTCGCCCTGCATGAGGGTGACGCGCAGGATCTTGCCCGGGCCCAGGAGGTGAGTCTGGCCGACGACCTCCTCCAGGGTGCGGGGGCGCATCCGGTCGGCCAGCGGTCCGCTCTTGCGCGGCGCGGACGATTCGCGGGGGAAGAGTTCCAGGCTCACGGTGTGCCTTATCCCCTCACCCGGTCTTCGACCACCCTCTCCCACGAGTGGGAGAGGGGAGGGGTGAGGGTTAGAATCGGACGGTCGCGATGAAGTCCATGCACCGGGCGTACTGGTCGGGCGCGAGCCGACCCGCGTCCTTGAGGTGGGCGAGCACGGCCGAGATCTTGAGGACGCTGTGCAGGGCATAACCCTGCTCGCGCAGGCGGTCGGCCCCGCCCTGTTCGCGATCCAGGAAGATGGCGAAGTCCCGCACCACGAGGCCCGCCTGTATGAGCGGCTCGGCCGCCTCGAATTTGCTCGCCCCGTCCGTGATCACGTCGTCAATCAGGACCACGACCTCGCCGGGGGTAAACTTCCCCTCGATCACCCGCTTGGTGCCGTAGTCCTTGGCTTCCTTCCGCGCGTAGAGCAGGGGGATGTTGCCCGCCAGGGAGACCGCGGTGGCGATGGGCAGGCCGGCGTACGGGATGCCGGCGACCCGGTGGAAGTGGAGCGGTCGGATGATCTCGAGGATCCGCCGGGCCACCGCCTGCAGGATCTCTGGGTACGAGATGATGACGCGCAGGTCCACGTAGAACGGGGAGAGGGCGCCGGACTTCAGCTTGAACTCGCCGAACTTGAGCGCCTGGATCTCGTACAGGTCATTGACCAACTGCTTGTCGGCATCGGTGAACATTCAACACCTCGTGTGACATTCGGTAGCGATCCGCCGCGCGGCCTCCACCGGGTCGGATGCCGCAAGGATGGGGCGACCGATGACCACGTAATCCGCGCCGGCACGGACCGCCCCACCGGGCGTCAGGACCCGTTGCTGGTCGTGGAGCGCCGCGTCGGCGGGCCGGACGCCCGGGGTGACGATCAGGAAGTCGGATCCGCACGCCTCACGGATGAGGCCGATCTCCTGCGGCGAGGCGACCACGCCGTTCAAGCCGGCCTCGCGCGCCTGTCTGGCGAGATGCCGGACCTGGTCGGGGAGCGTGCGCGTGGTGCCGAGGGTCGTTTGGATGTCGGCCTCCGAGAGGCTGGTCAGGACCGTCACGGCCAGGACCAGGGGGCGCTTCTCGGCCGGCGCCTTCGCGGCCGCCTCGGCCGCAGCCTTGAGCATGGCGGGGCCGCCGCTGGCATGGACGTTCACCATCCAGACGCCCAATCCGATCGCCGACGAGATCGCGCCAGCCACCGTGTTCGGAATGTCGTGGAACTTGAGATCCAGGAAGACCCGGAGGCCCTGTGCATGCATCGCCTGCACCGCGCGCGGCCCCTCGGCGGTGAAGAGTTGGCTGCCGATCTTGACGGCGGCCAGGTGCGGGGCGATGCGTCGGGCGATCTGGGTCGCCTCGTCCAGGGTCGGCACGTCGAGCGCCGCGATCACACGATTGGCGATGGCAGTCATCGGTTTCCTCAGATTGCGCGGCAATCGAATGAGTGATCTGCGAGCGGGGCAACCGGTGGATTAGTGGATTAGGCGGGGCACGCCTGCGATCATCCGACGTCCGGCCTGGTTCACCGATCCACCACTCCACCAATGCCCCATGTCCGCGAAGGCTATCACGGAGGCGGAGCCAGCGTCAATGCAGGCGCAGGGCCGGCCGCTCTTCCCATCGTTGACATGGACACAGGCGTCGGCATAGAGTACCGCATGGTTCGTATGGGGACGATGCTGGCCGCCGTCCTGGCGGCCTGGGTTCTCGCCCCGGTGGCGTGGGCCTTCGACGGGGCGCCGGCGGTGCGGGCCGCCGTGCTGCGCGCCAGCGACCTCATCCTGGACCTGGATCTCGACCGGGCGGAAGGGGAGTGCCGGCACCTCCTCGACCTCCCCCAGGGTGAGGCGGCGGGGCGGTTCTGCCTTGGCCTGGTGACGCTGGCCCGGGCCGAGGAGGCGGACGACCCGGTGCCCGAGTTGGATCGGTTCCTCGCCGAGATCGCGGAGGCCGTCCGGGCCGCCGAGGCGCTGGAGCGCGCCTACCCCGCGGATGCCGAGGTAACACTGCTCCTGGGGCTCGTGCACGGCAGCAAGGCCCTGGCCGATGGGGCGCGCAAGAACTACCTGGCGGCGTGGCAGGCTCTGCGCGACGGGCACCGCCGGTTCCAAGAGGCCCTCCGGCTCGACGCCGCGCTGGTGGATGCGTATTACGGGATCGGGCTCTACAATTTCGCCCTGGGGCGGCTGCCGGCCCTGCTCAAGCCGCTGGTCACGATCGTGCTGCCTCCCGGCGATGCGGCACAGGGCCTTCAGGATGTGGAGCGGGTCGCGGAGCGGGGCACCTATCTCAAGATGACGGCCCGGGTGGCCCTGCTGCGCCTGTATGCGGGGCAGGAGGAGAAGTACGCCGAGGCCTGGCGGCTGGGCCAGGATCTCCTCCCGCGATACCCCGGCAACCCGGACCTCTACTTCGCGACGGCCCATGCCGCCTCGGAGTTGGGCCGGTTCTCGGAGGCGCTGGAGATTGCGCGGCGGGTCGGGCGGCACCTGGCCGAAGGGCGCCCCCACTTCGGCGGGGATCTGGCGGCGCGACACCAGCAACTCATGGGCAAGATCTACATGGACCGTGGGGAGTACGCCACGGCCCTGACCTTCTTCCGGCGCGCGATCGAGGCTCCGACGCCTCCACGCTACCGGTGGGTCACCGCCTGGGCGTGGACTCGTTCGGGCATGATCCACGACCTCAGCGGTGATCGGGACGAGGCCGTGCGGCGCTACCGCGAGGCGCTCCGCGTGCAGACCGAGGGTCTGGCCAAGGATCTCGCTCGACAGTACCTGGAGGTTCCGTACCGCGGACGTTCCCGCGTGCGATCGTAACCACGCTGCACCACCGAGAAAGGACTCCTATGCCCAAACGATCCGCTCATCCTCGCCACGAGGAGCACGCCGAAAAACCGACCGGCCGACCGGCCGGCAGCCGCTGGCTGCTCTACACCGTGGTCTTCGTCTGCGGCGCCGTCCTGATGGCGCTGGAGATCGTCGGAAGCCGGATGCTGGCCCCGTTCTTCGGCAACTCGATCTTCGTCTGGGGCAGCCTCATCAGCGTCGTCCTGGCGGCCCTGAGCCTGGGGTACTGGCTGGGCGGGATCCTGGCCGATCGGCGGCCGCGCCTGTCGGTGCTCGCCGTCCTGATTGCCGTCCCGGGCGTCTTGGTCGCGCTGCTTCCCCTGATCTATCCCGGGTTGAATCGCGCCATCGCGGCGAGCGACCTGGGGGCGCGACTGGGCCCGCTGCTCTCCTGCCTCCTCCTGTTCCTCGTGCCCAGCATCTTCCTGGGGACGGTCTCGCCCTTCGCCGTGCGCTTGCAGGCCCAGGCGGTCTCTTCGGTGGGGGAGACGGCCGGCGGACTGTACGCCGTCTCCACGGCGGGGAGTATCCTGGGCACGCTGGTCACGGCCTTCTACCTCATCGCGGTGGCGGGGGTGGCGAACATCGTGCACGGGCTGGGCCTCACCCTGCTCCTGGTGGCGATGGGGATCTTCCTGATGCGCGGCCGCGTCGTGCGGGCGGGTGTCACGGCCGCGTGCGTGCTCGCGCTGCTCGCCACCATGGTCTGGTACGCGCGGACACAGGCGCGCGAATCGGGCCTCCTCCTGGAGATGGATTCGTTTTACAACCACATCCGCGTGGCCGAGTCCGACGACACCCGCTACATGGACTTCGAGAACCTGCGCCAGAGCGCCATGCTGATCAAGGACCCGTGGGAGCTGAAGCTGCGCTACTCGCGCTTCCTGGCGGTGGCCCTCACGCTCACGCCCGAGCCGAAGCGCGCCCTGATTTTGGGGCTGGGCGGCGGCTCGTTCCCCAAGCGTCTCCACCGCGATTTTCCCCAGCTCACGGTGGACGTGGTGGACATCGACCCCGAGGTGGTCCGCATCGCCAAGGAGTATTTCAAGGTCCCCGAGGATGCCCGGCTGCGCCTGCACGCCAAGGACGGGCGCCGCTTCATGCAGGAGACCAGCGAGAAGTACGACCTCATCTTCCTGGACGCGTACAACTCGGACACCATCCCCTTCCACCTGACGACGAAGGAGTTCTACCGGGAGGTCGCGGCCCGGCTCGCCCCCGGGGGTGTCGTGGTCTCCAACATCATCGGCAGTCTGCGCGGGCCGCAGAGCGCGTTCTTCCGCTCGATGTACCGGACGCTTGCCGAGTCGTTCCCGACCGTGTACACCGTCCCGACCTATGACATGAACGCCGGCTGGGCACTCGGCGAGATCAATATCATCCTGATCGCCACGCAGGACAAGACGGCATTCGACCGGGGGGAGCTGGTGGCGCGGGCCGGGCGGCTGGGAGGAAAGCTCGTGCCGGCCTCCGATCTGGCCGAGTACGCCGCCCACCTCCTGGAGTTGCCCATCGAGGTGTCGGACGTCCCCACCCTTACGGACGATTTCGCGCCGGTGGAGATCCTGCGCGCCCTGTGAGAACCCGGGCGGATAGCCACAAGAGGCAGGGTGAATTCCTTGTGCGCCTTGTGCCTCTTGTGGCCATTGTATCTTTCGCTTGACGCAGCAGCCTGAGTTCTGGTAAGAATACACCACCTTTTAAGCGGACTCTGCGAGGTCTGCAAAGGAGCCGATTGTGATTTCGCGGACGCCGATAGACATCAACAACCTCCTCGCCCGGAGTGGCGAGGAGGTTTTTTTGTGCCTGGAGGCCGTATGAACGAGCGACGCGAGAAGGCCCAAATCCTTGATGCCCCGGGCATTGCCCGGGCCGTGACCCGCATCGCCCACGAGATCGTCGAGCGAAACAAGGGGGTGGAGGACGTGGTCCTGATCGGCCTCCGGAGCCGCGGGGTGGAGCTGGCGCAGCGCATCGCGGCCAAGCTCACGGAGATCGAGAAGGCCACGGTGCCCGTGGGGACGCTGGACATCACCCTGTACCGGGACGACTTCGGGCGGGCGGCGACGCAGCCCATGGTGCGGCGGACGGAGATCGCGTTCTCCATCGACGACAAGAAGGTGGTCCTGGTGGACGACGTCCTCTTCACCGGGCGGACCACGCGGGCGGCCCTGGACGGCCTGATGGACCTGGGGCGGCCTCGTGTGGTCCAATTGGCGGTCCTGGTGGACCGCGGCCACCGGGAGCTCCCGATCCGTGCAGACTACGTGGGCAAGAACGTGCCGACCTCCCACCAGGAGGCGGTGCAGGTCTTCATGGCCGAAGAGGACGGAGTGGATAGGGTCGTGATCTACGAGGCGACGGACACGCCGGGCGAGCGCGCCCGCGTGACGCGGGCCGCGACGGATGCGACGGATTAGGCGAATCGGCGAAGCGGCAGGGCGATCCCGGTCCGGAGGTGACCCATGGGGTGGACACGCAAGGATCTCTTAGGCGTGCGCGAGCTGGAGGCGGAGGAGATCGGCCTGGTCCTGGACACGGCGACTTCCATGAAGGAGATCGCCTCCCGGGACATCAAGAAGGTGCCGACGCTGCGCGGTAAGACCGTCATCAATCTGTTCTACGAGCCCAGCACGCGGACCCGCACCTCGTTCGAGATCGCGGGCAAGTGGCTGAGCGCGGACGTGATCAACATCTCGACGTCGGCGTCGAGCGTGGTGAAGGGGGAGAGCCTGAAGGACACCGGCCTCACCCTCCAGTCCATGCACCCGGACGTGGTGGTCATCCGACATCCGGTGCCGGGGGCGCCGCACCTGCTGGCCCGGCTGCTCAAGGCGTCCATCATCAACGCCGGCGACGGGGCCCACGAGCACCCGACGCAAGCGCTCCTCGACCTCTTCACGATCCGGGAGCGGCGGCCGACCCTCACGGGCCTCAAGGCGGCCATCGTGGGGGACATCCTGCACAGCCGGGTGGCGCGCTCCAACATCTTCGCCATGCAGAAGATGGGGATGCACGTCCGGGTGTGCGGGCCGCCGACGCTGTTGCCGCGGTACGTGGAGTCGCTGGGCGTGGAGAAGTCCTTCCAGATCGAGCAGGCCATCGCCGACGTGGACGTGATCATGATGCTCCGCATCCAGCGCGAGCGGATGGGCGCCGGCCTGTTCCCCACCCTGCGCGAGTACTCGAAGCTGTTCGGGTTGAACCTGGACCGGATGAAGCTGGCGCGGCCGGATGTCCTGATCATGCACCCCGGCCCCATCAACCGCGGGGTGGAGATCGCGCCTGAGGTGGCGGACGGCCCCTTCTCCCTGATCCTGGACCAGGTGGAGAACGGCCTGGCCATCCGCATGGCGCTCCTCTACCTTCTGACCGGCGGGCAGGGAACGAACAACTAGCCTCGAACGGTCCCGAACCGGAGCGTTGAGCGGAGTGGCCCATGAGAATCCTGATTGAAGGCGGGCGGGTGATCGATCCGGCCAACCAGCGGGACGCGGTGCTGGACCTGCTGATCGAAGACGGGCGCATTGCCGCCCTGCGCGAGCCGGGAAGCGCGCGAGGCGGCGGCGGGGCACCGCCCCAGACGGATCGGCTCCTGGACGCGCGGGGGAAGGTGGTTTGCCCCGGCTTCGTGGACCTGCACGTCCACCTGCGCGAGCCGGGACGCGAGGACATGGAGACGATCGCCACGGGGACGCGGGCGGCGGCCTGCGGTGGCTTCACGTCGGTGTGTGCCATGCCCAACACGTCCCCGGTCAACGACAACCAAACAGTGACCGACTTCATCATCGACCGGGCGCGGCGGGACGGCCTGGTCAACGTCTTCCCCATCGGGGCCATCAGCAAGGGGCAGCACGGGGAGGAGTTGGCGGAGATCGGCGAGCTGGTCGGGGCGGGCTGCGTGGCGATCTCGGACGACGGCAAGCCGGTGATGAACGCCGAGCTGATGCGGCGTGCCCTGGAGTACGCCAGCCTGTTCCGGATCCCCGTCATCCAGCACGCCGAGGACGCGCACCTCACCGGCAAGGGGGTCATGCACGAGGGCCGGGTGAGCACGGAGCTGGGGTTCAAGGGGATTCCGGCCGCCTCGGAGGCGGTGATCGTGGCGCGCGACATCCTCCTGGCCGAGCTGACGGGCAGCCACTACCACGTAGCCCACGTGAGCACGGCGGAGGCCGTGCGCATGGTGCGCGAGGCCAAGGCGAGGGGGCTCCACGTCACGGCCGAGGCGGCACCCCATCACTTTGCCCTGACGGACGAGGCGGTCATGAGCTTCGACACCAACACGAAGATGAGCCCGCCGCTCCGCTCCTCCCGGCACGTGGAGGCGGTCAAGGCGGGCCTCGCCGACGGGACGATCGACGCCATCGCCACGGACCACGCGCCCCACACCATCCAGGACAAGGAGGTGGAGTTCGACTACGCCGCCAACGGGATCATCGGGCTGGAGACGGCCTTCGGACTCACCATGACGGTCCTGGTCGAGGGCGGCGTCTTGAATGTGAGCCAGGCGATTGCGCGGCTCACCTGCGATCCCTGCCGGATCTTCCGGCTCCCCAAGGGCACGCTTTCGGTGGGGGCCGATGCCGACGTGGCCATCGTGGACCCGACCCGCGAATGGGTCTATGACGTCAAGCGGTCCGCGTCCAAGAGCCGGAATTCTCCGTTCCACGGTTGGAAGCTCAAGGGGCAGGTGCTCTCGACCATCGTGGGCGGGAAGGTGGTGTGGGAGCTGGAAGGGTAGCGTGGCCTTGGCGGTTCAGAGTCTTGGAGCGGGACGCATGAAACCGGCGATGCTGGCCCTGGCCGACGGCACGGTCTTCGGGGGATGCGCGTACGGCGCGGACGGAGAGACCGTCGGCGAGGTCGTGTTCAATACCTGCATGAGCGGCTATCAGGAGATCCTCACCGATCCGTCCTACAAGGGGCAGATCGTGACGATGACCTATCCCCTCATCGGGAACTATGGGGTGAACCCGGAGGACGTGGAATCCCATCGGCCCTTCGTCGAGGGCTTCATCGTCCGGGAGGGAAGCGTCCTGCCCAGCAACTGGCGGTCGCGGAAGTCGCTGGAGGAGTATCTGCGCGAGTACGGGATCGTCGGGATCCAGGGGATCGACACCCGAGCGCTGACCCGCCACATCCGCGACCAGGGGACGCAGGAAGGGGTCATCTCCACGGTGGACCTGGATCCGAAGCGCCTGGTGGAAAAGGCCAAGGCCTCGCCGGGGCTGATCGGGCGCGACCTCGTCAAGGGGGTCTGCTGCGAGGCGCCCTTCACGTGGAGCCAGGGGGTCTGGCGGTGGCCTTCTGGCTACGCCGAGCCACGAGCCACGAGCCACGAGCCACGAACAGGCGAGGACCAGATGAGCCTCTTCGGAGGGACACCCACGCCGGCCTCTTCGCGGCTCGCGGCTCGCGGCTCGAAGCTCTACAAGGTGGTGGCCTACGACTGCGGCATCAAGTGGAACATCCTGCGCCAGCTTGTGGCGAGCGGCTGCGACGTCACGGTGGTCCCGCCCTCGACCGATGCCGAGCAGGTCCTGGCCCTGGACCCGGACGGGATCTTCCTCTCGAACGGGCCGGGCGATCCGGAGGGGGTGCCGTACCTGATCGAGACGGTGCGCCAACTGCTCGGCAGGAGGCCGATCTTCGGCATCTGCCTGGGACATCAGATCATCGGCCTGGCCCTCGGCGGGCGCACCTTCAAGCTGAAGTTCGGGCATCACGGCGGGAACCAGCCGGTGAAGGACCTGACCACAGGCAAGGTGGAAATCACCTCG
>Ga0315294_10007552_pt1 | contig 11922 bp, 5 predicted proteins | sample YL17G13_40_MG_FD_203626 | JGI IMG/M metagenome (GOLD analysis project Ga0315294, IMG submission 203626) | Sediment microbial communities from Yellowstone Lake, YNP, Wyoming, USA - YL17G13_40 | ecosystem: Environmental > Aquatic > Freshwater > Lake > Sediment | place: USA: Wyoming | collected...
TCCAGTGGCGGGAGGCGCGTTTTAAGCTGCCAAACTGAGTGTTCACTAGAACAAAAAACGAATTTGGAGTCAAATCCCCTCAATAACAACATCGGGACTATAAGCTTCAAATTTCATAGATTGAAAAATTTTACGTTTAGTTCTATATTTTACACTTGATTTTATAATATATGCCGGTATAATTTCCTGGTAATTCTCTCCTGGAGGAGGAATGAAGAAGGATTTGAAAATGGAGGTTAAAATGCAGCAAGCATATATTCGTAATATATCGATCTTTTTACTCATTCTATCACTCTCCCCGTCATTTCTCCATGCCCAAATAGGCTGGGGGCAGCCCGTCAATTGCGGTCCGAACATAAATACCCCTGATCTTGAGGATGGTCACTGTATATCCAATGACAGTGCTAAATTCTATTTTTCTTCCATTCGTCCGGAAGGAAGTGAAAATCCGGACATCTGGGTTTCCGAATACTCAGGCGGATGGCAGCCGGCAATGAACCTGGGCGATTCGGTGAATACCGAATTATATGAATACGATCCGTTTATTACGCGCGATGGAAACAAACTATATTTTGATTCTGACCGTCTCGACGGGTATGGGAATTTTGACATCTGGGTTTCAGAATACGTCGATGGTCATTGGCGGCCGGCTACAAATTTATCCGACATCAATACCGGCCACCATGAGATGTGCCCTTTCATTTCCGGCGACGGCTTGCATCTTTATTTCGCGAGCGACCGTACCGGCGGCCAGGGCAACATGGACATCTGGGTCTCCGAATACAGCGGCGGCCACTGGCAGCCGCCGGTAAACATGGGCGCTAACATAAACAGCATTCAAACTGAATATTCTCCCTGCTTAACGCCGGACAGCTTGACCCTTTACTTCGCTTCCGACCGTCCCGGCGGATACGGGTATTACGATATTATGTTTTCCCAAAAGAGCGGCAACGTCTGGCAGCCGGCGATAAATATCGGGAACATAATCAACACGGCGAACAACGATTTATGCCCGTATGTATCGAGCAACGGGATGAAACTATATTTTTCGACTTGGGAGCGTCCCGGAGGATACGGGACTAATGATATATGGGTTTCCGAATGGCAAGGTAATGTTGAGGAAAATAAGGCCATAAAACCGGCCATATCCGGGAACATTATCCCCACGGTCATAACCCAATCATCGCAATTGCCAAAGGACAATAAGTATAAAGTTATTACGATAACCGGCCGGATAATAAATCCATTAAATCTCGTTCCCGGAATTTACTTTCTCGAACAAAATGGGAAAATTGTTCAGAAATTTCTCATGATCAGATAGTTATTCTCTACGGGATGCGAAATTGAATCAAATCCCCTCAATAATATCATCGGGACCATTAGCTCTATATTCTACATGGAAAACTTATCCCTTCGGGATTGAAGGGAGACTCTGTCTGGAAGGAACCACTTCGCGTTGGAAGGTAGCGCTAACGCGCTGGAACGGGTCCTGTATTGCGGGATTAAGAATTCCGACCAGGGCGGGTTTTGAAACTTATATATGCGATGAATCGCGCCCTTTCAAACTATACGAAAACATAATTTAACTAAGCCAAGAAAATATAGGACAAGAAGCTTGACTTACTTGATTGTCATTTATATAATATCCTAATTGGAGGAGAAATGAAGATGTTTTTAGGATGTATAATGTGTTTTATGATATGGGTAGGATGTAGTGATAAGGAACCGCCAGAAGTTCTTGTTACCAATCCGATGAATGGTCAAACGGTTAGCGGTACTGTATCAATTACGGCTGAAGCCACCGATAATAAGGGAATAAAGAATGTTGAGTTTTATATTGATGGAGTGCTTTCTTCCGCCACTTCAGCTGAACCGTATTCATATTCGTGGTTGACCACATCATGCCTAGACAGTTCAGCACACAACATATATGCAAAGGCATATGATGCGTCCGAGAATGAAGGGATTTCTTCGGTCATATCCGTCATGGTGTCGAACGGGCCAGCCTTGCCAACACCTTCCGTAACATATCAAGTAACAACCAATAATTATGGTGGAGGTTTGTCGCTGACATGGGATCAAATAGCCGATGCAGATGGATATCTGATATATGCGGATGGTATTTGTGTTGATACAGTCTCAGGATCCACCTACACCGCGTTGGTTCCCGCAAAAAAATATGAGGTATACGCTTACCGAAGCAATAATCATAGTCATCCCGGTGTCGTTAATATCGCACCGGTTGTAACATCCAATCTCGACGTCTGGGATTATTCGGATCCCGACCCATCCCATCCCTCTGGTTTTGGCTTTTATGAATCAGGGATCGCTCAGGCATATTCGGTATCGGATACAACCTACTGGCCCATGATTGATCAATATATTGATTGGCTATTTTCGTTAATTTCACCCGATCAGCATGTCCCGCCGTATAACGGCGAGGCTAATTTTACTAAAAACAGCTTAAGTACAAGTTTTGATGATAAAGACATCGCTGATCAACCTGGTTATTATTTCAATTACTCTCCAATCGCATCGGATAGCGTTTACTACTTATGGATTGATCCGACCAACGACGGCTGGGATAATTCCACGGATCACTTCAGTAAAATCAAGGTTGTAGCTATAAACGGCCTTCGTGTTACCTTAACACTTGCATACCAACCCGTACACGGACTTCGGTGGCTGGTAACACCATAGGGACAAGAATACCCACTATACTTGGGGTATTCTAACTTAAGAAAACGTTGAGGGTTAGAATATTAAAAAGAAGGAGGAAGCATGACAAAAGGTGATTTCTTTTCAAAAAATTATTATTTTTTTGTACTTTATATACTACTCTTTATTGCCGTAGGTATACATCATGTGTCTTTGGCGGCCCCCATTGAAACCCGGGATGGAGAGTTTCTCATCGATACCAACGCTTTCTACGTCGCGGAACCATCTTATCAGGGATCGTCCAGTATCGTGGCCGGCGAAAGCTGTTTCCTGGCGGTTTGGGATGACCGGCGCTATGATACCGTTCCTAATATATATGGAGTGCGTATTGCCTTGGACGGAACGATTATTGATCACTCGGGTATTGAAATATGTTCAAATCCAAGTTATCAGGGATATGTTTCTTGCGCAACCGACAGTACACAATTTTTTGTTACCTGGACCGATAGGCGCGATAACGCGTGGTCTAATATCTATGGCGCCAGGGTAAATCAAAGCGGCGCAGTATTGGATCCCCAGGGGATCCCGATATGCAAGGAATCGAATTCTCAAAATACCAGCGCATTAGCGTTCGACGGCGCCAACTATCTGGTCGTTTGGAATGATTTTCGCAACTCTCCGGGCCCGGATACGAACATAGACATATACGGCACGTTCGTTACCTCCGCGGGGATCGTCTCCGATACCATTGGGTTTCCCGTTTCCACGGCGAACAACAGGCAGCAAAACCCTTCCATCGCGTTCGATGGCACAAATTATCTTGTTGTCTGGCGTGATGAGCGCAATGACACGACTGATATTTACGGTACGCGGGTCACACCATCGGGCATTGTATTGGATACGAACGGCATACCCATATCAACCGCGACCGGGCACCAACAAGATCCAGCGGTTATATTTGGCGGGGGATATTACCTCGTGGCATGGCAGGATTGGCGTAATCAAGCCACGCTGTACGACATCTACGGCGCGCGGGTCACGCCTTCCGGCACGGTCATGGATACGGCGGGTTTCCCGATAATCAGCATCGACTATACTCAATGGTCGGTCGCGCTGTCTTTCGATGGGACGAACTATGTCGCGACCTGGGAAGATGAACGCTTAAGCCCGGGTTCCGATATATATTGCTCGAGGATATCCCAATCCGGGCAGGTATTGGACAGCGGCGGCATCGCCGTTTCCGTCCGCGACCAGTGGCAGAGTAATCCCTCGGTTGCCTTCTGTTATCCATATTACTGCATTGTTTGGGATGATGAAACCGGCGGCGGCGGATGGTTTGATGAAGATATCTGGGGAGCGCGTTTGAGTGGAGGGGGAATAATAATTGACACGGCAGGTTTTGTAGTATCAACCACGGTCAATCCTCAGAAAACCCCTGCGGCCGCCTTTGACGGAACCAATTATTTTTGCTGCTGGCGCGATAATAATAATCCCTTGTCCGATACCGCCGATATCTACGGAACACGGATAACGCCAACCGGCGTTATTCTCGACTCTATGCCGTTTATGATCGGCAACAATTGCTTGAAAGGGCAATTTTCCCCCGCCGTCGCGTTTGACGATACCAATTACACGGTCGTATGGGAGACCCTGGATACTCTCCGGGGAAATCAATACGGATATAAGATCTACGCGGTACGGGTAAATCCCGCGGGGGCAATGCTCGATTCCACGGATATTTTTATCGGGCAGTACACAGTACTGGGATCCTACGATCTCGCGCCGGATATTGATTTTGCCGATTCTAATTATCTGGTTGCCTGGGGTGATTTGGAGGTGATCTATGGGGTTTTAGTCACGCGGGGAGGGGCGGTCATAGATTCAAATCCATTGGTAATAAGTCCGAACTTTGGCGACTGCTATAATCCGGCGGTGAGATCAACTGCGAATAACTTCCTGGTCGTATATGAAAGTTGGGATAATTACCCGACTAACTGGGATATCCGCGGAACGAGAGTGACGACGGACGGCGCGATTTTAGATACGAATAGCATACCGATTGCGGTCTGGACGGATAATCAAATGAGACCGGAGGTCGGCGCTAACGACGCCGGCGATTACTTTGTGGCATGGCAGGATTGGCGTAATTCCAATTGGGATATATACGGAGCGCGGGTGACCGGCGGCGGGACAATATTGGATTCGAGCGGAATAGCCATTTGCACGTCACCGGGAAATCAAACACTTCCGGTCGTTTCCTATGACGGCACATATTACATAGTAATATGGCAAGATCTCCGCGATAGCACAGATTGGCAACTTTACGGCGCACAGATCAACTCATCAGGCACGGTAATAAGTACCTACGAAGTTTGCATGCAGCTGGGCAGTCAATTTACGCCCGAGCTCACCCGGGGTAACAATGATCAATTACTGCTCACGTATTCCGGCTGGACGGATTCAATTAATTCGCATGATGCAAAAACCATGCGAATCTGGGGTAAGTTCTATCCGTTCACCGGCGTTAAAGAAACCGAAGAAGCGAGAATGAAAGAATATGACCTGCGGATCAATCCCAATCCATTCCGCAAGGCATGCCATTTGAAATACGACCTAAAACAGGCGGCCGACGTCAACATCTTAATTTACGACGTAGCGGGTCGATGCGTTAAGGCCATAGCTGCTGAAAAACAAAATGCCGGTTCGCATTGCGTTGCATGCAACTTACAGGATATGTCGTACGGGGTATATTTTATAAAACTGGTTTCCCGAAACGCGAGCGAAATAATCAAAGTGGTTCTTTTAAAATAAAGAAAAAATTTGGGGTCAGGCCTGGAAACCAGAAATTACACCTAGAACAGCCTTGGGGTCAAATCGATAACAACAGTAAGCAGTCCCGCATTATTATCGTGATAGAGAAAGCGATTTTATTGAATTCACGCCGATCAATCCCGAATGGTCAACCAAAATTCCATATTCGATTTGGATAGTATTGGTACGGGATATGCAGTAGGTAGAAAGATAAAAATATAAAATATTGAAATATTCCCATTGACCGGAATGACTTTTCCTTCGTATATTACCTAAAGGTACAGTAATTGAACGGACAGATCCTGAAATAAATTCAGGATGACAAAAACGGTCTTGAGTACGAGACTTAAGTATTGACAAACGCCTTGTATCATGTATTATATCATAGTATAACAAAGGAGGAGTATCATGCTTAATAAACATTTCATTCGTTTCATGATCGTCGCCGGTTTTATTTTAATGCCGGCAATACTTAGCGCGCAGGAATTCAATATTGCCGTGGGCCGAGACAGCACTTTTGGCGGAGGAGCGGTCTTTGGCGGATCAGCCGGCATCGTGGCCATAATCGGCGATACCCTCAGCCAGTATAATATTACCGCCCAGCTGGTTTCTCCCCCAACTAACTTGATCGGGAACCGGATCTCGATCGGCAGGACCGGTGTTTTCCTAGGAGCGCAAGTCGCGTTTGACGGGACCAACTACCTCATGGTTTGGGCAGAGAACAATGGCGATGTTAACGGGCAATTCATCAGTCAGTCAGGCAATTTAGTCGGAACGTATTTTACCATTGGTACAAACGCTTCTTTGGATAACCCGGGATTGTTTGGCCTATTATTTAGCGATACCACTTACCTGGTAGGTTATGTGAAGGTTGATACTTGTCTCTACGGGCAGCGGGTAAACAGGAGCGGAAACCTGATCGGCGGTCAAATACAGATCAGCAATAATCATGTGCGCTCAATTTCCGGCGCATATGACGGCACGAACTACCTGGTGGCCTGGGTTGATGACGTATCCGGGCAAGACCATGATTTTTACGGCCAGTTTGTCAACAAGACGGGTACTTTGGTGGGCGGTAATTTTTTGATCGACGGTAGTTCAAACACTACCGAAAACGGATTGTCGCTTGCCTTTGGTGGCACCAGATATTTACTTGTTTATCCTGATGAAAACCCCAATTCCGGTGCCAAGAATCTTCTGGGCCGTTTTATTAGCACGACGGGAACAATTGAAGGAACGATAGTCATTTGTGATACTACAAAAAGCCCAAACATGCCTAGCGTAGCATTTGATAATACTAATTACCTGATAACCTGGGCGCAATTTACGAATTTCTCACTAATGGGAAGGTTTTATAATCCATTGGGTGTTCCGCTTGACACTCCATTCGTACTTTTTGACTCGTTAAACGGCAGACTTCCCATCGGAGGATGCGGATTCGGAGGCGGCTGGTTTTTGGTCGTCGGTTCCCGGATAAATTTTAATTTTACCGACGGCGATGTCTATGGAAGGTTCATTCATCAGACCGGAATCGAAGAGGAAAACGCTCAAAAGCCCGGCGACGTTATCCGGCTCCAGAACCATCCCAACCCCTTCAATTCCTTTACCACGGTTCCCGGATTTGAGGAGGTGAATTTTGAACTCTACGACGCCTCGGGTCGAATGGCGGGAACGTACAAAGGCAACCGGATCGGAGCCGACCTCACCCCGGGCGTCTATTTCGCGCGTAGACTTAACTCATCTTCCGCGCCGTTACGGATCGTGAAGGTCAGATAGGCTGAGAACTTATTCGGAATCAATACAAAATAAAATTAATAATTGGGTAATAGGTAGTTAACAAACAAGAACGTTGATATCGTTTAGATCGTTTTAAGACACCGATTGAGCAACCGGTTCACTCATTTATTTATTCTTTTCCGCCGCCCGGGCTTTTTCCAAATACAATGATGCCCGGTCTTTCTCGCCCATCTTATTCAGATCTTCGGCGTAAGCGTACAGGAATTTTACATAAGTATCGTGCTTGCCGATCTCAAGATACGTATTAGCAGCCCGATCCGCATGCTCTTCAGCTTTCTCAACATCATCAAGTCGGACGTAGATCCTCGTATAAAGCTGGTGGCACTCGGCCAGGGCAAACTTGGAGCCGACCGCAGCCGCCAGGGACATCGCTTTTTCGAGATACGCTAAAGCCTTGTCGACGGTTTTACCATCGGCGAGCTGAACTTCGGTCAGCTGCTGATAAGTGACGATGAGCAATTCTTTATTGTGCAGCCGGCTTAAAATAGCCTCAATTTGCAGGAGGTTCTCTTCGGCGAGATCCAGCTGGCTGGTGCCGCGATATAAGATGGCCATGTTGCCCAGGGCGGCGCTTAAGAGCAGGTCGTCGCCGATCTGCATGGATATATCGCGTGCCTTCCGAAGACATTCTTCGGCCTTGGAATATTCTTCGCGCTGGATATACAGGCGGCTCAAATTATTGTTCGCCAATCCGACCATCCGCTTGTCTCCGATCTCTTCCGCGATCGCCAAATTCTTCTGCTGGCACGACAGCGCCCGGTCGATGTCGCCGTGCTGGGCATAAAAGATACCCATATTACCCATCAAACGGTTCAATCCCTGCTTATCGCCGATCTCTTCAAAGATCGCCAGCGCGCGCTGGGTAAATTCGATCGCCCGGTCATAATCACCCCGCACATTGTATACCACGCCCAGTTGATTAAATGATGAAGCGAGTTCATGTTTGTCGCCCAGTTTTTCCAGGAGTTTAATGCTGCGCTGGTAGATCTCTCCCGCTTGTTCGAGATCACCGTGCATGCGAAAGATATAGCCGCGGATGTTCAGGCATTTGACATGCAAGATCGATCCGGCGGGCACGAGGTTTTCGGCGTCGGCCAGCCTTAGTAACGCGTTATCATAATCGCTTTGGTCGGTGTAGACATTCGCGATCTTGTAAGCGGCGCCGGCTTGCGCCGCGCCGGTTTTCCCTTTTTGATACAGGTCTTCGTACGCTCGGATCGCGGACGGGAACGAAGCCTGCAACCGGTAAATGTCGCCGAGGTTTTCATACGCGTCGAGTTGCGCGGACGTAAGGATATCGTCCGGATCCTTCGCCTTTTCCGCGATCGCGATGAGCCGCTGGAAATATTTGATGGCCTCGTCGTTGGCGTACCGCGCCTTGGCACGCGCCCCGGCTTTTCCCAGCCACTCGATCGCCTTGGCCGCATGGTCGCTTTCGGTATAGTGATGGGCGAGGATGTCACTGAATTCATCAACGCGTTGACGGTAGAGGCGTTCAATCGTTTCCGCGACCTGACGGTGCATTGCACGACGAAACTTTATGGGCAGGCTGTGGTACGCGACCTCCTGGATGAGCGGGTGTTTGAAGATGTATTCCGGTTCCGGTTCCCGGGCCAGCGGTTTCACAAATTCGAATTCCTCCAGCGTGGCAAGGTGCAGGCTGATCATCAGGCTGTCAATTCCGGCGATGTTCTCCAGGACCCGGATGAAAAAGCTGCGGCCGATGACCGCGGCTATTTGTAAAAGATTCTTCAGGTCCGGCGCCAGTTTATCCAGCCGGGTCGCGATCACGCCCTGGATGGTATCCGGTATGTCCGAGACGGCAAGCTGCCTGGTCGCGGTCCACGTGCCGGATTCAAACACCAAAAATCCCCGGTCGATTTGCGACCGCAATATCTCTTCCAGGAAGAACGGGTTGCCCTCGGCCTTGATAAGAATGTGGTTTTTCACGTCCAGCGACAGATTCGACATCGACAGAAGATGGTCCGTAAGTTTAAGGCCCAGCTCGGTGTTCAAGGGCTGCAGGATGACTTCATGCCACTCTTCGCCATACTGTTTCTGAAGGCGGTCGATCAAACGTTGGCCGGCGCTTTCCTTGTCGGGCCGGGACAGGCACATCACGAGCAGCGGAAGCGGCCGCTCCGGATCAAGGATGAATTCCAATAGATCCAGGGAGGTTGAATCGATCCAGTGATAGTCTTCGATCACCAAAAAGACCGGTCGTTGTTCAGACTCGGCGCGGAGCAGATTCTTTATCGCGACAAAGATCTGGAGTTTCAATTTCTTCGCGTCCAGATATTTTGTCTTCGCGTCCAGTTCCTCCCCAAAATTAAGGGAAAAGAGCAGGCCGATATACGGCAGAATATCCGGGTGATCGGAAGGGAAGAGGCGGGTAACATGATCGTAGATTTTTTTTCGACAAAGGTCGGCCGGGTCCTGGTCGGTGATGCCGAATAAATCCTTTAAAACCCGCAAGAACGGGAAATAAGCCAGGGTTTCACCGTACGAGAGACACCGTCCTTCCAATACCGCCACGGGCAGTTTTTCATGGTTGATATGGCTTTTCAGTTCGTCAAAAAGCCGGGTTTTGCCCATTCCGGCTTCACCGATGACGTGGATAATGCCGCCCTTTTTCTCCGAATTTAATTTTCGGGCCTGCTGGACAAGCAGTCCATACTCCGTATCCCGGCCGATCAGCGGCGAATGCAGCCCTTCAATGCCCCGTTTCGGTTCGGGTTTCTTTTTTATTCTTTTCGGTCTAAAAACATTCACCGGTTCGTTGAAGCCCTTTAAGGAAAGCGGGGGTAATGGATCGTATTCGAATAAGTAGCGGGTCAAACGGAAAAGCCTTTCCGACACCAATATTTCACCGCGCGCGGCGGCATCTTTCAGCCGGGACGCAAAGTTGACCGCGTCGCCGATTACCGTGTATTCTTTTTTCTCGGCCGAACCGATTTCGCCCGCGAAGACGGTGCCGATATTGATGCCAATATGAAGGCCGAAAATATCCGGCCCGGTCAGTTTTTGGCTCAAGGTTTCGTTGATCGCGGGAACATGCGCGATCATTTCCAGGGAAGCATTCACCGCCCGCTCCGGATCGTCTTCGTGGGCATGCGGCAAACCGAACAAGGCGATGACCAGATCGCCCTCATATTTATGGATCGTTCCGCCGTGTCTCGTGATGATCCGGTTCAACGTTTCAAAACAAATGTCGATGACCTCCCGCAGCTCCTCCGGGTCAAGGGTTTGAGAGATCGAAGTGAACCCCGAAAGGTCGGCGAACAGCATCGTCAGCAGGCGGCGTTCGGCCGGATTGTTCATGATGTCATGTCGATTTGAGTCTGTGTATCCGCTCTTGATCCATCCATGGTTTCCTGTAAACAATACATATATTCATGTTCATGTCAACCGTTGCGGATTTGGGACCGGATATTCAAATTTCAATTAATACAGAACGTAAAGAGCGTTGTAAATAACGGGATCGCCACGCCCCGCAAAGCGGGGCGCGCGATGACAAGATAGGTTTTGAGCGTTAATATCGTTCAGAGCGATGCTCCCGGGTCGATAACCTCATCGCTTGACGAAGAGAAATAATATCATATACTATGGCGGAGGTTCGAAATGGCATTTTTGATGCTTTTTATCTGCGGCGCATGGACCGAGAGTTTTGAAACCCAGAATTTTTTCCCGCCCAATGATTGGATCATCGTAAACGAAGACGCCCTGGACGCAGTCTGGTACCGGGTGACGGGTTCCGGGCACACGGGGACCAAGGTTGCCATATGCTATTTCGATACTGCCTACACCGGTCTTGATCACACAAACCTGGATTACCTTATCACCCCACAGGTCCTGCCCCAGCCTGGCGATACGCTTTTGAGTTTTTGGTGCATATCGACGACCACGGCGGGCTGCAGCCTCGATATAATGATCTCTTCCGCCGCGCCAGTATCAATGCCTTCGTTAAGCGTTCTCCAAACCATCAACGTGACCAGTACTTCATGGACGCAATATTCCGTTTCCCTGAGTCCGTATATCGGCGTCCCGGTTTACATCGCTTTCCGGATAAGAAGAGTTCCGATCAGCCGCGTGTTTGGACTTGACGATGTAACGCTGCCGAACATGACTTCCCAGCCGTATATCTGCAACGGCCGGTTGAGAACAAAAGGCACCCCGTCGCAAAAATATCTCCAGGCCTGGGGCAGCCATTATCAAATGGGCTATGCCCAGGGTTTCTATCTCGCCGAGGAAATAATGGCATCGTTCAACCACCGATGGATCGGCTATACAAGTTACCATGCGTGTACGCCCTCGGTATGGGAGAATTCATTTCTACCCCCCTTCCGCTTATACTTTTATGTGCCGCAGAAATTTCAGGATGAAGCGCAGGGGTTATGCGACGGAATTATCGCCAAGGGAGTCAGTCTCTATCATTCCGCGTTAGGCAGGGACATAACCAGTGAAGACCTTCTCGCGTTGACCGCGGCAACCAGCCCGGACAAATTCGGATGTTCCAGCGTTTCCGGCTGGGGGCAATCAACCGCGGCCGACGATACCCTGCAGGGCGGATTCATCATTGGCCGCAACGTGGACGCGGGGGTGGGTCTGTACACGATAATGGGCAATATTTCCCTGATCATCGCTTATGCCTCCAGC
>Ga0315294_10007555_pt1 | contig 11919 bp, 9 predicted proteins | sample YL17G13_40_MG_FD_203626 | JGI IMG/M metagenome (GOLD analysis project Ga0315294, IMG submission 203626) | Sediment microbial communities from Yellowstone Lake, YNP, Wyoming, USA - YL17G13_40 | ecosystem: Environmental > Aquatic > Freshwater > Lake > Sediment | place: USA: Wyoming | collected...
TGATCTCGTCTTTATATTTCTGGGTCAACTCCTTGATCACGTCGATGGCCCCCTGGACGCTCATGGTTATCTCGATTAGACTGACTCCTCCTTCTTTAATGGCATCGGCCACATCAATAGCCTCCCTGGCGGAGGTCACCCTGATCACAGGGATGAGCCCTTCAGCGATCATGCGATTGAAAACGTCTCTTTTTTCCATGGGATCCTCCTTCTTTTCAAATTCCCTCCCAGCCTCCCCTTACTAAGGGGAGGTGTAATCATTTCCCCCCTTTCTAAAGGGGGATGAGGGGGGATTATCTGCGTCGGTACTATCTCGAAATCCTCAACCCCGCACCTTTCAGCTGAGCTTCCACCTCCTCCAGGGTATTCCAGTTAAAATCGCCCGGAACCGTGTGTTTCAGCGCAGCGAAAGCATTTCCATACTGGATGCCCTTTGCGATATCCTTCTCCTTAAGCCAGGCAAACAGAAATCCAGCCGTAAAGGAGTCTCCGGCTCCGACCCGATCGACAATCTCCACCTCATACTTTCTGTCTTTAAATATCTTCCCATCCTGATAAGCGATGGCAGTCCAGTTATTCCTTAAGACCGAGAGGTCCTCTCTCAGCGTGATGGCGACGATTTTGAATTTGAAGGTCTTGGCCAACCTTTCTGCCACGGCCTCGTAGTCTTTCTCCTTGATGCCAAAGACGACGTTCGTATCTTCCTCGGTCGTGATGAGGACATCTACATTGGCCATCATCGGTTCCTGAATTTTTTTCGCATCGGCAGGTGTCCAGAGTTTCTTCCGATAGTTGAGATCGTACGAGACGGTGCAGCCGGCTTTCTTGGCCGCTTGAAGGGCTTCCACAGTTGCCTGCGCGGCAGAAGGACTCAGGGCAGGAGTGATGCCGCTCACATGAAAGTGTTTCGTCCCGTTGAAGACCTTTGCCCAATCCACTTCACCGGGTTGAACCATGCTGATCGCTGAGTTTGCACGATCATACAGGACGCTCGATGCCCTAGGTGATGCCCCGAATTCAACGAAATAGATTCCTGCCCTCCCTTTATCAGACCAGACGATATGGGAGCAATCGACGCCAAACTCCTGGGCTCTGTCTCTAATCATGTATCCAAGACCATTTTTCGGAAGTTTGGAGACCCATGCACTCTTCATTCCAAAACGGGTTACTCCAACAGCCACATTCAATTCCGCCCCACCCACATTGAGATCGAGACTTCGAGTTTGTTCCAATCTCTGAAAGTGAGGTGGTGAAAGCCTGACCATCCCCTCGCCAAAAGTCACCACATCGTACATATCGATTCCCCCTTTCGAACTAGGTCAAAAAATGAAGCCCCTAAATTGTAAGAGCATAGGGCATAGAGAAAAACCTACAACACGTCAATTCTGTCATTCCCGTGTAAACGGGAATCCATGCTGGCATGTTATAAAAAAGATCTGGATTCCTACTTCCGCAGGAATGACAAAAATGTGACAAACAATTTGTAAATTGCAGTTCTCAAATTCATAACTTATAACTTTTAACTTTTAACTTTTTACTCCTAACTCTTAACTGTTTCTTTCAATACCCCTTTGTAATACTTATTATAAACTGTACAGCCTACCTCTTTCTGAGATCTTAGAAGGATGCTGCACCCACCACAGGCGGTGCAGAAATTGACCTTATCCAAATCTCCGGAAAGGATCTTTTTAGCAAAGAGAGGATCAGCAAGAGACTGCCTTCCGATTCCCACCAGATCGACATGGCCATCCTTCAAATTTTTTTCCGCATAATAGAGGAAACTCTTTTTGGATGGATCGGGTTCCTTGAGACCGTTTTTTCCATCGCGCAAGTAGCTATATCCAGAACCAATCACCGGGATCTTCACCAGATGCTTCACTGCCTTTGCCCATCCAAAATGACGATAAACCCCTTCCGGATAATTCTTCGTAGGTCTCACGATTTCTGGAGTAATGGCAGGAATTCCGGCTGATACATTGACATAGTCCATCCCTGAGTCTTCAATCATCTTGGCGAATCGAAGGGGTTCGAAGAGTTCCTCCGTCACCTCTTCAGGGCCTGACGTGCCAAGACCTCCTGGAATCCCTTCATACACAGAATACCTCGCTCCCAGAAGGAAATCGTTTCCGCCTACAGCCTTCTTAATTCTCTCCGTAACCTCCCTGAAAAACCGGGTGCGGTTCTCAAAGCTTCCTCCAAAACGGTCTTTCCTTATATTGGCTGGACGGAGCATCTCTCCACAGAGATATCCGTGGCAATGCTTGAAGTCGATTCCATCTGCTCCGACTTGTTTCGCGATGGTGGAGGCTTTGACAAACTTCTCTCCAATCTTCTCAATCTCTTCTTCCGTGAGAAGGTGGATGTTTGGGTCCCCTGTAGGATAGAGGGAAACGACCTTTGAAAAGGCAGCCGGGCTGATCCTCCCCGAGTGATTCGTCTGGAAGAGGATCAATGACTTCTTATTAATCGCCTTCATCTCCTTAACCAGTCTTTCCAAGCCCTCCGCGTTCTCTTCAGAGATTTTTAACTGGTTCTTTCTTGACCTGCTTTCATAGCTGATCGTCATGGATTCGACGACGATGATGCCTGCGCGGCCCTCTGCCAGACGGCGATAGCGCTGGAAGGTCAGATCTGTTGGCATTCCCTGGTCGCCCCCGTCATTACATTCCATCGGCTGATTCACAATCCGGTTGGGCGCCGTTTTTTTTCCAATCTGAATCGGTGAAGAGAGGATCTCAAGATTCATTTTTTTCCCTTCTCTGTGCAGAATTTGTCAAACGATGATGAGCCTCCGCGATTTTTTCAGAACCGTAATGCTCGCCTTTTTGTTGGTATGCTTCTCGGCAATCTCCATGCCTTTTTCAAAAGAAGTCACTGCCTCCACACGCGAACCCTTTAAGTCCTTTGCCATCTCTGGATTGGTCATGAGGATCACTTTGACCCCCATTTCAACCAGGGGCTTAGCGAAGAGGTATGCTCCATGGGCTCCAAGGCTAAAGGCCTCTCGATCCTTCACCCGCCTCATCACCTCTTCTGGAGAAAGACCGGTAAGCCATTCTCTAAAGGTACTCTCTGCCCCCCAACCTTCTCGACAATCTGCCAGAAGGAGGATCGCTCCTTTTGGTTTCACCGTCTCCATGGCAGGGATGAGACCCTTCTTACCCTGGACGAGATCGCAGTCATAGGGGTATCCACCCGGGCTCGATATCACGATATCCGCCTTCTTTCTTTGACAGGTGTAGATCGCTCTCGATTTCTCACATGCGTAACGATGGGCCTTAAAAGGATCCCCTGAGATCACCTCTACCACCTGGTCTTCTGCTCCAACAACAGAATAGGTGATCCAGTGGTAAGGAAGTCTTCTGGCTGCTTCTTCGGAATCTTCGCTCAAAGGATTGCCGTCTAACAGACCAGGTGTTGCCCCTTTCTCCAAAAGAAGATAGTGATTAAGGTCAATCGATTTATAATGGGATATGCCTGGAACGAGAAGCTTCCTCCCCCCAGAGAATCCGCAGAGATAAGAAGGTTCGATGATCCCAGTGCCAAGGATCACATCATTTTCGAAGAGGGCTTTGTTCACACGAATTGGAACATCGCGAGACGTTCTTCCAATCTCTCGATGGATGGCCTCATCAAAGGGGTCATGCTCCAGAACAGGGTATTGATTCACGAGATCGTCTCCCAGGTGATTCTTGATCTCCTCCGGGGTCATCGAGCGATGTCTTCCCCTGGCAATGAGGATGGTGACATTCAATTTCATCCTCCTGCAGAGGTCTGCAATCGGTTTGATAAGGGCTCTGGGAGAGGGCCTTGTGAAGTTCACTGTGAGGATGAGGGCGCTTTTTTTCCCTTTTAAGATTTCTGAAAGGGGAGGGGATCCAATCGGTGTCTCGAGGCTCATTTCAACCTTCTCCCCAATCGCCTCGATCCCTTTCGTCTCTTTGGGCTGAAGAATGGCTAGGAGTCTATTCCGATCAATCGGAACATCTAAAATCCCTGTTCCGTATTCGAGTTGCATTTAAATCTCCAGTGTTACGGGTGCCTTCTTTTTCAGAGTCATCTTGCCTGATTTGTCTTGGATGACGATATATCTCCTCCATTCTGGGTCTCGAGGAGAGACGGGATGAGTATCCTCAAAATGTTTAAAGAAGAGATGGGGGCCTCTTGATTCTTTTCGGGAGAGGCACGCCCTTAAGACCATCTCTGCCACATCCAGTATATTCTCTGTTTCTATCGCAAACACAAAACCTTTATCGTCTATGGATACCCTCTCTCTCCTCAAGGCTCCCAGCATTTTCAATCCTTTTTTTAAACCCTCTTCTGTCCTGACCACACTGGCAAACTGGGAGGTGAGGCATTGGACGTCACCTCTGACCTCTGATGCCTTCTTACCTTCCTCCATCCTTTTTAGCTTCGCCAGATATCCTTTGATCTGATTGGAACTCACTTCTGGCCTTTGCTTAAGAGACTTTGCCTCCAGGGCTGCCTGCCGACCCGCAATCTTCCCAAACACCTGCCCATCCAGCAAGGCATTTCCACCCGGACGGTTCGCACCGTGTTGACCTCCGGCACATTCCCCAGCAGCATAGAGACCTCTGATCGAACTATTCCCCTTCTCCCGGATCTTAACCCCTCCCTGAAAGTGCTGGATGCAAGGTGCAATCTCAACTTTCTCGCCTGCATAAAGGTCAATTCCGTTCTCTCTGAGCCACTCGATCGAGTCGGGATTGATCTCCTTCAGACGATTGAGAGGCGAGGTTTCCCTCTCCTCAGAACCCAGCTCTCTCTTCATCTCCCTTCGGTACCGCTCCTGCCATTTCATCTCCAGATCCTTGAATTGGAAGCCTTTAGGGTTCGTACTGTAATCGAGAAAGACTCGGTGGCCTTTTGCAATCTCCTTGGATACCGCGACATCGATCAGATGCGTATTCTTCTCCCTCGAGATGGGCCAGGTTGCCCCCTTCTCGAAAATGAAATTGTGGATCTCCGTGAAAGAGGTGGACCGGGGAAAGTGGTTCTGCAGAAACTCTACTCCCTCCTCATTCAAAAATCTCGGAAGTGCTCTCATCAGGCTTCCCGAACAGTTCAGTTTGGTCTTGATCGATGCAAGGCCGATCTGGATAAATTCCATATTGACCAATTCAGCTCCTGCCCGATAGGCCATGGCATAACCATCTCCAGTCATGCCTGGCGGAAATACATTTACTCTGAAGACTTCTCCTGCTCCACCTGTGGCCAGAATAACCGTTCCACTCGAGATGACCTTAAGAGCTTTCTCAATCTCCTCTTCTCTCTCATCCAACCCAAAAGCACCGATCACGCTTCCTCGATATTTAATGAGATCTGTGGTCATGGAGTGGTCGATGATCGTGACATCCATTGAGGAGACCTTCTTCAATAGAGCCTCCTCAATATGGTTGGCTGTCCTCGGCCCTGTGTAGCAAGCCCTGGCATATTCGGAGCCATCGGTGATGAACTGATCTGCGCGGCCATTCTCCCTCTTCACAAAAGGGACACCCAGGCGATCCAGATATTCGAAGGCCTCTCTCGCTTCTCTTGCAAGAATTAAAGCCAGATCACCATCGGAGACATAGCCTCCGATTCGATAGATATCCTCCGCATGATACTTCCAATGATCGGACCCCCCGGGTTCCGTGTAGGGAAGGGTGGCATGGAAGGCCATTCGGTCGGAACAGGCTGTTGCTGTAACTCCTGACTTTCCCAAAAGGCCTTTCGTAATGAGAAGGACTTTTCCCTTCGGGAAGGTCTCTTTTGCCTCAATCGCTGCCCTCAGACCAGCGCCGCCACTTCCGATCACCAAGACATCGCATTTAATTCGTTCCATCTTCGTTTTTTTTAAATCCTCCCACCCTCCCTTTTCCAAAGGGAGGAGATTATTTTCCCCCTTTAGTAAAGCCTGCCTGCGGTAGGCAGGGGGGAGGGAGGGGGATTATTAATCTTTTTCTAATCATGGGGTAGCAAAACAGCCTTTACAGCTTCTTTTGTTTTCATCACACGGATGGCCTCATTCGCTTTGTCTAACGGGAAACGGTGAGTGATCAGTTTGGTAAAATCCTGAAGACGGCTCATGATAAGTTTGAGGGCCATGTGAGTATGGCGAACTTCACTCACCCATACCCCCTGGAGTCGAAGGTTTTTCCGCCCGATATCATGGAAGCAATCGAGTTCGATTGTTCCGTGAGGCTCTCCAAAACCAGCAGTGATACAGGAGCCACCTGTTCGAGCTGAGGAAATGCATTCCTTTAAGGCATCCGGTTCACCGGCCATTTCGAAGGCCACATCGACTCCCCGACCGTGAGTTATTTCCCTCATGGTTTCTTTTCGTTCCTCAAAAGAGAGTGAATTGCGATTCAAAGTGAGAGTGGCTCCAAAGGATTTGCACATGGTGAGCCTCTCCTCCGTTCCTCCAATTGCAATGATCTGAGAGGCTCCAAAGGATTTGGCAAAGGCGATGGCAAAGATTCCGAGAGGGCCAACGCCCTGAACCAGTACAGAGTCTCCCGATTCCATTTTGGAAAGGTCGAAGGCATGAGCTGCCGTAGCTCCTGAGCAGGAAGCAGGGACCAGGATCTGAAGATCGACATCCGATTCGATTTTAAAGAGATCGACATTCCGATCGAGAAGAAGGTATTCAGAATAATTTCCTGTAAGATAGGGAGGCTCAGCACAGGAGGTATGAATGCCATAGACCCAACGGTGAGGACAGAGAGAGGGCTCCATCTTCACCCTGCAGAAGTAACAGTGACCGCAGGTGACCGCTCTGTTCCAAAGGACTTTGTCCCCTATTTTAAGTGGGTTCCCATGAACATCCTTCTTCTCTCTATCCATCTCCACGATCTCTCCCGCTCCTTCGTGGCCGAGGATCATGGGAAGCCGGATGCGTGGGTCTCTCCCCTCCCACATATGGACATCGGAGCCGCAAACTCCTGCCGCCTCAACTTTTACAAGAACCTCACCCTCTTTTGGATTTGGGATAGGGAAACTCCTCAGGACCAGAGGCTCATTGAACTTCTCCAATATAATGGCTCGGGCTTCTCTTCTCATTTTTTCGTCAATTCTATTCTCTTTCCTGTCTCGGCCGAAAGGTAGGCGGCATAGATCACTTCGACGGTTTCGTATGCTAAATCAGTGCTCGAGATCGGATCACGACCTTCTATGATCGCGTTAATAAAATCTTCCATCTCCTGGGGATAACCCCTCATCCAATCCTCATCTGGGCTTGGAAACTGCCATCCTGCGGTGGTCTCGACTTTCTCGGTGATATATTCTGAGCCGAAGATGTTCCTCTCTGGAGAGTAGACTACGAGGCTTGTGTTTGGATTAATATTGACAGAAGCCACGGCATTGGACATATAGACACTTACTAGGTTCTTGACCCCTCCTAAGCTCACATCCGTAGCAAGGATAGTGCCCTTTGAACCATCCTCAAAGGTGATCAGGGCGGCTGACCAATCCTCCACATCGACCCAGGAATCGACCAGCCATTTCTTCGGCTCCTTCCGGAAGGCTTCCATCTTCGTAAGAGCACCTACATCACCGATGATTGACTTGGCCCGGATGGGACGACCGAACTTCATCAATCCCTCATAATGCTTCAAATGAAGCACAGCGCCCACGGGATGGGAACCCAATCGCATCAGTGAGCCTCCGCCAGAAGTCCTCCACTCGCGAGAGTACGCAGCATGAGAACCTGAATGGCTTTCTTCTGCCCGGATATCCAAGACCGTGCCCTGGCAGGCCTTCATCAAATTCTTCAGTTTTGTTACCGGCGGTGCATAGACAAAATTTTCAGCATAGCCGAATCTCACACGGTTTGTCTGAACCGCTTTCAGAACGGATGAAGCATTCTTAAGAGCTTCTTCCATCATGATCTTCCGAGAGATGGTTTTCCCATCTCCAAAGAACCCTGTCAGGGGTTTTTCACAGATGATGTGTTTTCCCGCATTCGCGGCATCAATGGCCATGGTGTGGTGAAGATTCGTGGTCACACAAAGGTCAATTACTTGAATGTCTTTGCGTTCTAACATTTGACGGTGATCTGTATAAATGTGAGGGATCTTAAACTTCTTGGCAAAGTCCTCAGCGCTTTCTTTCGTTTTTGAACAGACAGCTACGAGATCGATCTTCTCCCGGAATCGTTCATAAGTATGAGCGTGGAGGTCTGCTGCGAAACGGGATCCAATGATTCCAATTCCAATTTTCCTCACGGAAGATCCTCCTTAATATTTTCGTTTCCTAAATAGTCTCCCTATCTTCGCCGTGCCCAGCGACAAACCATTCTTGAACATTTTCGTCCGACTGATCATTGTGAGTATAATGAGAATAATCAAGATTAACGAGATAGGACGGGTGAAAAACGAAGAGACGTCTCCTGCCGTGCGAATCAGGGCTCGGCGCATGTTGACATCTGCCATGTCTCCCAAGATGACGCCAAGGACCAGAGGGGCGGCTGGATAATTGTAGTTCCGCATCGCGTAGCCAATTATCCCAAAGACAAACATCACCCAGATGTCAAAGATCCTTACATTAATGGCATAAGATCCAATGACACATAGCACGAAAACAATGGGCATAAGAACGGGTCTGGGAACTAATAAGATTTTTACTTGGCCCCTGACAAAAGCAAGACTTATGATAAGGGAAGCAAAGGAGGCCATGATCATCATGGCCGTGACTTCCCAGATATAATTTGGAAATTCGAGCATGAGTAAGGGACCGGGTCGCACTCCGTGGAGCCACATGGCTGCAAGAAGCACGGCGGCAGGGGCGCTCCCGGGAACGGCCAGAGAGAGGACAGGGATAATAGCTCCGCCGATACAGGCATTGTCTCCTGTTTCAGCTGCAATGAGGCCCTCCAATGAGCCCTTTCCAAACTTCTCGGGTTGTTTGCTGGAACGTTTTGCAAAATCGTAAGAGACCCAGGAAGCCACATCTTCACCTACACCCGGAATGGCACCCACGATCACACCGATCACCCCGGAACGGAGAATATGTCGGTAATGGTTGATCAAATCCCGTGCCCGGGGAATGACTCTTCCCACCTTCGATCTTACTTTTGGGAGAACGACGTCTCGCATCCCTCCGAGTACTTCAGCAATTCCATACACACCCACCAGGACTGGAATGAGGGCGAATCCACCCTTCATCTGGTCAAAGCCAAAGGAGAACCTTGCGTATGCAGTGATCCCTTCCATCCCTACGAGGGAGACCAGCAGGCCAAAGAAACCAGCAATCCAGCCCTTTAGGGGATCTGTGGGGGCTGTAAGATTTCCACAGATGATGATCCCGAAGATTGCTAACCAGAAAAATTCCCATGAATGAAAATCTAAGGCGATCTTACCCAGCAGGGGAGTGAAGAAGGCCATGCAGAAGAGGCCAAAGACCGTTCCAATAAAAGATGCTGTTGCTGCGAGACCAATTGCCTGTCCACCTTCACCACGCTGAGCTAAGGGAAATCCGTCGAGACAGGCAGCGGCATTGGCGGGCGTTCCAGGGATATTGAGAAGGATCGCAGACCGGCTCCCCCCTGTAATGGCTCCTACATAGACACAGATTAAGATGATGATCGCCATTCTCGGCTCCATCCCGAAAGTGAGGCCTGTGAGCAACGCGATCCCCATGGTGGCCGTAAGCCCCGGCAACATTCCGATGATCATGCCGATGAATGTGCTCCAGAACACATGGAAGAGGACGATTGGACTACATAACTTTAACAATTCTTTAAGGATGAGTAATGGACCGAGTTCCATTGTTAGCCTTTCATGGGAGGGGAACGAGAAAGAGACGGTTAAATACGACTGCCACTCCTATGGCAACCATCAAGGAGATGATCAGGGCTTTAATCGGACCTATGCCACGAAATGTGATCATGACTAAAGCGAGGTAAATCGTTGTGACAACAAAATAAGGGAGCCTTCTGCCGAGAAAGAGACAGTAGATAAGGCTCAGGGCAAACATCAAACCGAGGCGGCGGGTTTTAGGGTCAGTTAGATAAGCGATAATATCAGCTCCTTTGAAGGCCAACGGCAAGCCTTGTCTTCGAACCGATCGAAAGGTCAGGATGATCCCCATGATAAGGAGTCCCAATCCAAGAATGCCTGTTACCATTCCTGGTGCCGCATAGGCGGGCCAGTCCTGAAGGTGTCGGGGCATCCGCCAGCTCTCCACCATAACGAAAAGGCTGACGCCAATGATGATCAACCCTGCGTAGAAATCCTGTCGTCTGAATTCGTATTCCATATGGATTTCCTGTTTAAAGAGAATGATTTAGAAGATTAGGGAGAGACAGGGAATTTTTTGCGTCCTTCCCTGCCTCTCCCGGTTAATGCCATCCGAGCCTCTCAAGCAGGTTAATCCTTCGGCTTCGGGATGTTAAATTGAGTTGGCGAGATCTTTGCCGCACCGGCCTCATACAATAGCCAAGTAACAATAGAGGCACTCTTTTCAGCCATGGCCATAGCCTCATCTTCCTTAAGGTTGGTGGTGATGATGGCCTTCTCATCGGCAAATTTCTTGATGGCGGCGGAATTCGCAGCTACATCGAATGCCTTACTAATGGCATCTACAACCTCTTTTGGCACACCTTTCGGAACCATCAGGCCGAAATGCGAACCCGTTAAGGGGAATTTGGGATACCATTTTGCGATGGATGGAACCTCGCCGTAGCCAGAGATATTGAGCGCTTGAAGGCTGGTGTTGGCCAGAGGTTTCAGCTTCTTTGCCCGGATCATATCTGCCTGCTCCATAGAGAGCTGCATGACCACGTCGCACTCACCCGAAACAGTGGCAACGACTGCTGGATAGCCGCCTGCATAAGGGACGTGCCTGACAGTGACCCCTGTCGCATTTTTGAAAACCTCTAAACCCATATGACCTGAACTCCCGACGCCCGCAGAGGCCACGGCCACCTGACCAGGCTTCTCCTTCATCATCTTAACGAGATCAGGGATGTCCTTAGCGGGATAATCGGCCGTCACCGAGATGAGGCACGGGGTGAACAGGACGTACCACTGGATCCATTCCCGGTGAGTCACATTCAGAAGATCAAGTACGGGAAGGTTAATCATCGAGGTATCAGAGTTGGAAGTCCAAATATATCCATCCCGTGGGGCCTCCCAGGCATTCCTCATTCCGATGGCCCCTGTTGCTCCTGGCGTATTGACCACGCCAATGCGCTGGCCTAAGACCTTCTCCATCTCACTGGCAAGGATACGGACAGTCAGGTCAGTAGCACCACCTGCGGGCCAGGGAACGATGATGGTAATAGGTTTGGTGGGTTTCCATGTCTGAGCATGGCTGAAACCAGAAAAGATAAACAGCGCTGCCGTCACCATGACAAATAAAACAAGAACCTTTCGACACATACTCTTTTCCTCCTTTCTTGTATTGACCTTCGAAACTTACAAATTTCAAAATTATCACATGGAAGTATGTATTGTCAAAATAAACCTCCGAACGATCTCATTTTATTCATTTTTGACTGACCACCTCATAGACCTGGACGGTGCTCTCTTTATAGAGGGCCTTGATCTTAGGCGAGAGGGCCTTATGATCTTCTGAATCCCTCCATGCAGCAGCGGTCTCAAGGGTTTGAAAACGGATCACCATCTTGTAAACGGCCTCTTTCTCATGCTCTTTAAGAAGTGTTACCGAAACGAAACCGGGTTGCTTCGACATGGCGACGCTATATTCCTCCTTGAACAGTTTTTCAAAATCCTTCTCTTTCCCGAGAATGACGTTAAACGTAACATGCCTCTCGATCATAATCAAAGCCTCCCTTCTTCTATCGATACAATTCGTTTTTCTCGTTCGGATAATCTCACCGCATCCAAAACCCTCATCGTACTGAGCACTTCTTCTCCAGAGGCAATGGGTGTTCGGCTTCCTCGGATGGCATCG
>Ga0315294_10007556_pt1 | contig 11918 bp, 11 predicted proteins | sample YL17G13_40_MG_FD_203626 | JGI IMG/M metagenome (GOLD analysis project Ga0315294, IMG submission 203626) | Sediment microbial communities from Yellowstone Lake, YNP, Wyoming, USA - YL17G13_40 | ecosystem: Environmental > Aquatic > Freshwater > Lake > Sediment | place: USA: Wyoming | collected...
TCTTTAACTACGTATGTACATTTTGCCTCGTCTGTACCAATGGGCTCTCTTCTCTCGGCTGCACTTGGAAAAAACCTTTCTTACACCTATGCAGAGCTTTACAAGGATGGCAACTTCAAATCATCTGGGTCAGTTAATAGACTTCCATTAGGCAAGATCGAGTTGGACTTTAAGGATAAAAATTTATTTCAAAAATTAAAGACCTTATTAGATATCTTCGACTGGAAAAATTTGTCGTTTTTCAAAAAAATTAAATTCCCGGATTTAGAACCCGGGACCTATGTTGTAAAGATATACAGAGAGAACCAAAGGTTTGCAAAAGAACGACAGTACATAGGCTTTGGAATCATAGACCTTCAAAAGGATGATTCTATTCGTATCTTCTGTAAATCACAAGGCACAATTAACGTAACTGTTTTAAATCAAGAAAATAAGGGAATGGAAAATGTAAAAATCTTACTTCAGATGGACAATACAACCATCGCGGATGCAACCTCCGACAAAAATGGGTCAGCGATTCTAAAAGCACCGTGTTATGGAAATAAACCCTACACGCTAAAAATAATTTATCAAGGTTTTTTAGTAGATGAGGAAAAGGATATTAGATTAGGGCTGTTAAGAAGATTAATTCCTCTGAAAAAAACGATAGAATTTGATATCCATGATCTAAAAGTAAGTTTCAAAGATTCAGATGGAAAAGTTCCCTCCTTCAATTTAAATTTAGATCTTACCAGTGATGAAATGCAGGAGCCCGTCGAGATTAGAGCGGAGGACATAACCGATGGAACCTACACTTTTAAAGGACTCTACCCGGCAAATTATAATTTAAAAATTAATTACAATTTGTTTGAAATAAAAGAAAAAATTAGTGTTCCTGACATGGACTCACTGACAATCAATCTATACGATTTTACTGCATACATAAAAGACAGTTGGAATCTAAATTCAGAAGTACCTTTAGATGTTTCTTTAACTAGCAAAGACCTTGAAAAAACTGCCGTGATTTCTGGGGGTAGACTATCTGACGGCGAATATATTTTTTCTGAATTGTATCCTGGAGACTATATGCTAAGAGTTTCATACAAAGAGTACACAATCGAGCAATCTGTCAGCATTCTTAACAACGGAAAAATAGAAATTGAATTTCCTGCCTTGTATAACGTTGCGACAACGGTTCTAGACGCACGCGGCAACCCGTTAAAAGACGCCAAAGTTCTGATGATTAGAGACGGAGAAGAAATACAAGGAACAACTGACAAGGATGGAAATGTGATACTTTCCGTTCCACCTGGAGTATATGTTAGCGAGATATATTACAAAGGAGAACTAATCGCTGAAAGAAAAGTAAATGTTTTAAACGAAAGATCTTGCTCAGTGGTAACAACTAGTCAGCCAATGACCCCTTTTATCATCATAGGTTTATCGATAACCTTGCTCATAGGAGCTGCAATTCTGAGTTATAGAAAAAAGGAATTAATGTTCTTCCTACAAATATTGGCAATAGTACTTATAATTATTGCAATTTTCTCCCCTTGGTGGACAGTTCAAGGTTCATCAACCAGTCCTCATTTTGAGACATCCACGAACTTGTATTTGGTACCAGTAAAGATGGTTACAATGACATCAAATGAAAATGTAACTGCCGGTGAGCTGGTCTCACTAGATGAAAAATTTGTATCCGTAATAACTCTGCTAACCTTGGCGATTGGATTTAGTATGCTTGGGGTAGTAGCAGGTATGATAATCAATAGATACAAAAAATACAAAACTTCGCTTCTTGTTTTTCTCTTTACAATCATAGTTCTTATCGGTTCAATTGCTGTATTTTTTTATGCAATGTCTGAACTTGCAAATGTAACAGTTGGAAGTCTTACTGGAGGCGCTAACTTGGACGTGAGCATACCTGGAGCGAATATGTATGAAACGATGTCATGCTGCTGGAGTCTAAACCTTGGATTTTATTTACTCTTGGGCGCTATCGTCGTTCTTATGTTGGTTTTTTGCCTCAATTTAAGAGGAATAATTTCTAAGAAAATAAAATAGCAAAATAAAAAAGACGATGAATGATTCTTATAACATATTTGTAGGGGAGAAGAATGGGTGAACGGCCTAGAATAATAGACATATTGGTACTGCTATGGCTTGCGTTAAGCGCTATATTTGTACTTTGGGGGATATACTCGCTTGTACTTAAATTAAAAATTCCAAGTTGGAGTAGCGACCCAGTAGTATCTAAATTGGTGCCAGAACTTCATTTTGGTTATTTGATAGCTACAATAGTATTTTTTGTTTTTTCAGCTTTGTTTATTGTATTTGCCTACGCAACATTTAGAGAAAAGATCTGGGCCTGGACATCAGGCATTATAATTTCTACTATACTTTTAGCTATCTTTAGTATCATGCTTACATCGTTTATGATAAATGCTATAATGTTCTTCGATTGGTTTTCAGTAAATGGGCTTGTAACCGTTGTGATTTCCTTTATCACAGATCTAGGAATTATATTCTTTCTTACTAGACCGGCCACTAAACAATACTTTAAAATTGTCTAGTTTAAAATAGAGAACTGCAAGTTTATATCGTTACGTTTATCTCTCTTAGCATTTTGTTGATTATGTAATTCGGCGCATCTATAAGCATGTCTTTATAGCTCGAAACAGGGATAAGATCAGATCTGCTCAGTTCTACAGCATTTCTAACGTGCTTCTGAATCTCCTCCAGGTATATTTCTTGAATTTTGTCTTTATTTCTAGCAAATTTTCTTTTAATTTCTAATTTTTTGAAAGCTCCAACTTTTGCATCTTTGCTCTCGAGTCTGTTTAACAATGGAACTACAACACTGTCTATCATCTCACCGTGAGATAAATCAACAAGATCGTCTGCTAGTTGGTACGCAAGACCTATTTCTCTGCCGTAGTCAGCAAATACTTTTAGTATATCTCCAGTCATATCTGCCCCGATAGCACCGGCCTTACATGCAGAAGAAAACAAGGCTGCTGTTTTCATGTTTATTATTTTATAATAGGCATCCAAAATTTGCGATTTAGTTGAAAAATTATTTGAATTACCATTTTTATTGAAATCGACTTCGTCAATCTCGCCGTTGATAACCTCATTCCATGAATCTACGTATAGCCTCGCCCATTCCTTTCCGTTTTTTAATGCAATATCAAAACCCCGGACGAGCATTTTGTGGCCAGTTAGAATCGCTTTTCCAATGCCTTCTTCAACGTGAAAAGCTGTTTTGCCTCTGCGCTCTGAATCCTTATCAATTATATCATCGTGAACAAGTGACGCACCGTGAGCGAGCTCAATGCCTACAGTACCCTCTAAAGAATTTTGATATTGTTCCGGTGTTTCCTTTCCACGAGTACATGCTTTGAAAGCAAGAGCTGCTAAAAGTGATCGCAATCTTTTGCCACCGTTTAGAATTTTAATTATTTGTTGGTCATCGATTGTGGTAACAATCTTTTTTTCAATATCGATTCTTGTTGAATTGAAGAAGTCTTCTAAATTAATTTCTTGTCCTTTCACATTAACCCCCCAAATCAGTTCAACGCGAACATTCACCAGGGATTTTTAGATATATATATCTTATACTATTATGCCTTGTATTTTATAACACTTTCGCTTATAGTTGTTTTTTAATTTATGAATTAACATTGTTAAACATGCCTGATTTTTAAATGTTTTGTCACGAATCTACTTTCGGAAAAGCTTTGCGATTACATAGATCTCAGAACTGCTTTTACGCGAGGCGGGTGGAGAGAAACAATTAACTGACCCAAATTTCCTTTTAACTTTATTTAGGAAGGATTGTAAATCTTCGCCGCTAAATACCTTGCACGCAAAATTTCCATCAGGTCTAAGGAAATATTCTGCTGTTTTTAGAGCCTGCTCACATAGATATACGCTTCTTGCTTGGTCAACAGAATAATTACCAGAAATATCTGGGGACATATCAGAAATAACAGCATCTGCTTTTTTGTCACGAAGAACGTTTTCGATTTCTTTTAAAGAAGCCTCTTCAGTCATATCACCCTCGAAAAAAATTACACTGCCAAGCGATCTAATAGGCAAAAGATCGATACCGATAACTGTGCCTTTTTCACCAACGATCTCTTTGGCGACCTGACTCCAACCACCGGGAGCTGCACCTAGATCAATAACGGTGCTACCTTCTTTTAAAATCCTAAATTTCTCTTGAATTTGAATTAATTTAAACGCAGAGCGGGCTCTATAACCCACCCGCTTTGCCGCTTTATAAAAAGGTTCTCTCTTTTTTTCACTATACCATCTAGTCATAAAAATTACAGGATGATATCTATATCCAGTCTCTCTGCAAGTTCCTTGTATCTGTTTCTTATGGTAACCTCTGTGACACCTGCTACATCAGCAACTTCTCTCTGGGTTCTTCTTTCCCCGCAGAGAATTGAAGCAATGTATATGGATGCGGCTGCAACACCAGTTGGTCCACGACCGCTAGTAAGCTCTTTATCTGCTGCATCTTTTAGGATTTCTATTGATTTTGATTGAACGTCTCCAGACAGTTTTAATTCGCTGCAGAATCTTGAGATGTAATCCTGCGGTGATGTTGGCATGAGTTTTAATCCTAGTTCCCTTGCTATGAAACGATATGTTCTTCCGATTTCTTTTCTTGAGACTCTTGAGGAACCTGCAATTTCGTCTAAGGTTCTTGGAACGTTACATTGCCTGCAGGCAGCGTACAGGGCTGCTGCGGACACACCTTCTATGCTTCTTCCGCGAATTAGATTCTTTAAAACTGCTTTTCTATAGATCATGGCTGCCGTTTCTCTTACGTTTCTAGGTAGACCCATACCAGAAGCCATTCTGTCTAGTTCAGATAAAGCAAATGCTAAGTTTCTCTCCGTTGCATCACTAATTCTGATCCTTCGTTGCCATTTTCTTAATCTGTATAATTGTGCTCTGTTTCTAGTCGGAATTGATTTACCGTATGAATCACGGTTTTTCCAACCGATCATCGTTGAAAGTCCTTTGTCGTGAATGGTGTAAGTCATGGGAGCTCCAACACGGGCTCTCTTTTCTCTTTGGTCAGAATCAAATGCACGCCACTCAGGACCATGATCAATAAAATCTTCATCAATAACAAGTCCACAATCTTCACAAACTAACTCGGCTCTAGAGTAGTCTTTTGTTAAATGAGTGCTGTCACATTTTGGACATCTGGTAATTTCTTCAATGCTTGGCTTTTCTTTTTTCTTTTTTGCGGATGGCATCATCTTACTCTATTCCCCCATTTTGTTTTTTAAACTTTGCGATACAATTTTAAAGGACATGATAGAACTTATATAAATAGATTTCTATGGTTATGATTTGGGTTAAAATCATCGTTTTTAAGATAAGATATGGAGGAAATGTAGAAAAATTCATGCGTAAGGTTCTTATAAGTTTTGGTGACGTGAGCTTTGCACGTTTAATCACGTTTGCACCTTTATTCCCTACACTGCACCTTTAATGCAAAACATTTTGTAATCAGTGCAATTATAAAAATTTGGACATCTCTACGAAGATGCCATGATGTAGTAATGTAGTAAACATGAACCAAAGTGGAAAATGAAAAGAAAACTTAAAGACAAAATCGAAGTTGTCCAATCCATTATAAGATTGGCTTCTTCAGTCTTGAGCTTCCTAAAGATGCTCTTGTAGAAGATGGAACGTGGATAAAAAATCCATTAGTACTATGTGGGTCTGGCACGATGAAGCTTATAGTGATGCATGCTAAGACCCAATGTCCTTTTTATATTCGTTAAAAAACCCCTAAATAAATCATATCAAGTTCTACACTTTGTTATAAATTACAATAAAACATACCTTGTTTTAGTCTAAAATATCACATTAAAATTATTAAGTAAAATTGATACCACTTCTCCAGTGAATCCTATGGAATTTGACATAGAACTAGGAAAACAACTAATGGATGAACTTACTGATCTCTGGCTAGAATGCAGCCAAAGATGTGATAAAATAGAGAATCTAATAAAACAACTTAACGAAACAAAGAAATAAGATATTAAACATTATTATCTAGGGAATAAAAATGGAATTTACATATGAACATGGTATATATTTTTTGGGAATTTTACTAGGTGTAGGTTTTACTCTTATTGGAATATGGCTCACTGAATATCTAAAAGATGAACGTGAGAAAATTAGATTAACAACGGCATTTAAAACCGAGGTATTAGCTAATTTACAAAAAGCTAATTTTAATTTAATATTGATGGATGATCCAATAGAAGAACATAAAGGCGCACGTCATGCCTTTTACACCCAAGCATACGAGCAATTAAAACTCAATATTTTGTTAGATTGGACAAAATCAGAACTTGCAACATATATTTTTGATGGATATATTTTTGCAGAAGAGTACAACAAGAGAATGTATAAGCCGAAACTCTACGAAAAAGAAATGGATGGCGAAAAAGTAATGTTGAACCAAATTAAGAAAAACATGTTTGCTATCGATCAATCTCTTAAAAATTGTAAAAATATTGAGGCAGCATTAAAAGAGGAAAAGGATTGCTAGTTCTTTGTTTGGTAAAACCTATATAAACCTATAACTTATTGATACAATTGGTCTCTCCTTAGTGCATTGGTCACCAAATCAGTGCATAATAAGACTTTGGATACTGAGGTCTTCAAGGAGAGACCAACTTGTAACGAATTTTTTTAAACTTTGTCAGAGATAACAATTCTCCATATAAAAGCTAAATAATATATCTAATACTTGGCAATATTGCAAAACTATATATACTTGGGGTTGTTACATCGCATAGTGATTATTTATGAACAAAATAAATATAGAAACATTTGAAGACCAAAAAAAAGCAAATTTTAAGATATATATAGATGAAAAGCTGGAATTTGAAGCTAAGGGATTAATCTTCAATAACACAGGCGACTTAATGGATGAAATAGGAAGATACTACGAAAAATATATTTCTGCAAAACAACCAGAAAAGAAAATAATCAAAGGTCCAGCAAAATATGCAGGATATTTCGAGATGTCACAGGCAATAGAAGCAATACCAACAAATGAACAATTCACCTCAAAAGATTTAGCAAGATTAATTGTAGATGAGACCAGCTCCAAATTCGCACAGACTCAAGCAAACATAAGTTCAGCTCTCAGTGCATTTGAAACATCAAAATGGCACCCCGATTGGTTAGAAATTGTTGGTAAACAAGGGAGATCTAGATTATACAAGAAAAACAAAGTTATTTCCAATAGGCAAATAGAAGAGGATCTTAGAAAAGCAGTTAAAAAATCATATCAATAAACTATCTAGCGGCCATAGATGGATTATCAATATATTCTTCAACTTTTTTCTTCGCTTCTTCAAGTAAAGATTTTGCTTTAGATCGTTCTTCATAGGATGTCTTAATTTTTTTAGCAATTTCGTTCTGTACATTATTTTCAATGATAGGTATATCTATTTTTTCCAGTTCATTTTTATTAATAGCCATTAGGATAGTCCCAGAACATCCCTTTTTTAATAATTCTTGGATAGGTTTTGATTTAAATAAAACAACTAAAGTCTCTGGATTTATCTCATCAGATTCCAAAACATAAAACCCTGTAGAACATAAAACATTATCATATTCTTCAGTAATTAAAGCACAAGAAGACAAAGATCCTTCAACTGAAGAGATTATTACATCGTTAGTTCTTATTATTCTCCTCGCTCTTGTAGGCAAACTATCTCCATATTCAAGCATATAATCATTTATAAAACCATCTTTTGAAATATTTGCCAGTTCAATGTATTTATATTGTTTATCGCCTTTAGGAACAAAATTCTTATCTTTAACTCGTATAACATTAACTAATTTTTTTGAGCCATATTCTTTAATTAAATTAATAATTTGATCTAAATGAGGTTGATAGTATTGAGCATCAATTCTCCTTTCTTTTAATATTTCAGAAAAAAATCTTGTATAGGTAGTTTTTTTCTGTAGAACTAATTTGTTATATTTGATTTCATCTAATAGAATGTTTTCTGCTTGTTTAAAAAGCATTCTTGAGCTTAAAAGATTTTGAAGAGCATCTTCAAATATTTTTTTTATTTGATTATGAAATGATTGATCAAATACTGGTATAAGAATCTCTTTGCTCTCAATCAGATTAAGATGCATCTGAATATTTCCTGTAAAGCATCTTTGCATTTGTAACATACCATATTTTGAGTTAAGAAATACGGTTAGATAGCTACTATCTATTTGAGATCGTTCTTTTAATTTGACAGCTATAGTATCCTGAGAACAGTTACATTCATCAAGAGTTACATAAGACGCAGCAGGATAAGCTGTTTTTGAAAGAATAATATCTCCCTTTTTAAGATGGGTCATTTTGTTTTTTTTATCTTCTTCAATCGGTATATATATCAGATCATTTTCATCGATAATCATATTTTTAAGATTAGATATTCTAACAAATGGTACTCCTGTGTCACTATAACATTCTGCTTTAATATCGAAAATACCTTTTTTAAAACGAGATGTTTCTTCAGCAATAGTTGTTGTCTTTTTTTTTAATAATTTATTTTTAACATCAATATAGAATGGTTGGTAATATTCAGCATCTATACGATTAGCTCCTTCCAAATTATTTAATTCAATCAAGCTAAAGATAGCCATGGTTCTCCCCAGAATGAAAGTCTTTCTTTCTTTGCAAATTCAATAAATTTTTCAGCTATTTCATCAAGATCATGATCAACAATTAAATGTCCATGCTTATCTATAAGAGGTTCTTTATTTTCATCTTTTTTAAATACATATTCCCCTGAATTATCTTTTCCTGATTTTTCAGAAGTAGCAAAAAATATAGGATAATTTTCCTTTTTAGGACATAGTTTTTCATCCCACTTCTGCAAAAATAAAACAGAGGTTTTCGTTCCTGTATGTGGTTTAAATGTATTTACTCCTAATCCTACAACGGCAAGTATTCTTGCTCGTTCCATGATAAATGTTCTGATATATTCCTCATTAGTATTATTGAATCGACCTTGTGGTAAAATTATAGCCATTCTGCCACCTGGTTTTAAAAAATTAAGGTTTCTTTCTATAAATAGAATATCTCTCCCCATTTTTTTAGATAGTTTACCATTTCCTTTCTCTGATAAATGATAATTTCTTAATATTGGTTTTTCATTAATCTCCCCAGCAAAAGGTGGGTTGGTCATAAGAACATTAAAATTAAAGAACTTATAATTTTCTTGGTTTTCTTTATCCAGTTTTGGATCATCTTGAAATCTTTTAAGAAATTTTTTAAATCCTGCTTTTCCTTCTTCATCCCATGATTTAGGATCTAGTGTATTTAATTTGTATACGTTTTGTTTTCCATCTCCAGCGATTAGATTTAATGCCTTTGCTATTTTTACAGCTCTATCATCAAAATCAATACCATAAACCATTGTCCCTGCGTATTCAGCTTGTTCCTTTGTCGGAGAACTGATAGAACCTTCACCCCATATCCAAAAAATTGTATGAACTGTAAAACCACAGGAGCCAGCCGCGGTATCGATAACATATTCATCATCTTTAGGGTTAAGCATTTTTACACACATGTCAATAGCATGACGTGGTGTGAAAAATTGCCCTTTTTCCCCTTTTGCAACCTGTGTAACTAAGTATTCAAAAGCTTCATCTATGATTTGTAAATTGGCATTGAATAATTTTATATCTTGTAAAAATGAAACACAGGTATACAAATGATTGTGACGTAATTCTATTTTTTCTAGTGGTTTGAATACACCTTGCCATTTTTGAGTAGCATTTTCAAAAAGACTGTTTATTTTTGTATATAATTCCTCTGGAGATTCTCCGTATATTCTAAAAAAAACAGTTTGTTTTCGATTTTTAAGATTTTTAGCAGCCCATTCGTCATAGAGTTTTGCATATATTAATTTAAATATTTCATCAAAAGCATCAACACCTGCATTAGCTAAAACTAAATCTTCAAGGTCTTGAATAATACTTTTTAATGACAATCGTTCTTTTGCAAGTTTATTTTCTTTTGTAAGTTTGTCAATAGTCCACGGTTCTTTGATAACATCAATTAATGTCTGGTCTACAGTCGGCATATCTGATATATTTGAAAAAACATTAGGTTCTTCTCTATGAAGTATTATCATTTCAGAACCATTAGACCATACTCCAATAGGAGAGCCTTCAGCATTACAATATGATTTTAATTGCTTCAAACCATCTTTTCGTTTTGGTTTTTTTACTTCAATTATGATATATGGATGTTCTAAATCTTTATGATAAACTATTATGTCAGCTGATTTTTCATGAACACCAGAACCAAACCATACTTCTTTTTCCACACCTATTCTTTCTTTGGGATAACCATATTCTTCCATTAATTTTTTTATAAAAAGTTGTCTGACTATTTCTTCTGGTTTGGCCGGCCTCTCAATATCGGAAGCAAAACATTTTAGATACGGTTTTCCATCTTTTTCAAATATTTCTAATGAATGTATGTTTTTATAATCGAAGATGATTAAACTATGTTTTACATCAGGGTTTTTAAAAATAGAATCGATTGTAAATTTTGTCATTTTTGTGCACCATCTTTATTTTTTAATCCATTTTTTACAAGATTCACTACTGCTTCATTGTTATTCTTTAGATCATTGTCAATTTTGTATTTTTGCACTTTTTTCCAGGTAGCATCATCAATATCTAAAATCAATTTTTTAGGCATATTAACAACTATTAACAGTTATTAGTTGTTTTCTTAAAAACCTTTCGCATTATTTCTATTAATAGTTATTAATAACCATTAATAACATTTAAATACTACAAATTACATATAATATATTGGTGACCAGTGCATGAAAAAGAAGACAGATGATAATATTCCAAGAAGCGAAGAAATTAGACTACAAAAAGCTAAAATTATACTATCAAGAGAAGATGCTATTAAGGAAATCACAGGAGAACTATTTCTTGTGAAATCCCAGACAGGGATTGGATCTTATCGTGTTGAGTGGAATGGTGCTCGGTGGATTTGTAACTGTCCTGATTTTATTAAAAATGGTCATATTAGACCTTGTAAGCATGTTATTGCTTTGGAGCTTTATTTTGATTATAAATTTGTAAAAATCGATAAGGAAGAGCTTAAACCTGATAAAACAACTTATTCTCAGGAATGGTCTAGATATAATCAAGCACAAGTTATGGAGTTTGAACTTTTTGACCAGTTTTTATATCAATTAGTTTCACTTATCGAAGAACAAGAAAAACATAATCGTGGTAGACCTCCGCTTAAGCTATCGGATCAGATTTTTTGTTGTATAATGAAAGTATATAGTCAACTAAGTAGTAGAAGGGCAAAATTTCTTTATCATGATGCATTGCAGCGTCAACAAATCTCATGTAATCCACATTTCAATGTTACTTCGCATACATTGAATAGAAAAGAAATAACTCCTTTGCTGCATAAGCTTGCACATCTATCTGCACAACCACTTGCAGGTATAGAAACAGATTTTGCAGTTGATAGTAGTGGTTTCCGTTGTTCCACATTTGGAGCCTATTGTGAATATGCTCATGGACAGAAACGTATGCATAACTGGCTTAAGGCACACATTTGCACTGGTGTTTATACGAATATTGTAACTGATATTGTTGTCACTGATGAGAACGTTGGTGACAGTCCACAGTTTAAAAAACTGATTCGTAACACAGCAAAAAATTTTGAAGTTAACGATGTTTGTGCTGATATGGCATATTCATCTAGGCAAAACTATGAGATTGTTGGTCAATACGGTGGAACAGCATATATCCCTTTCAAAAGTAATGCTAAGGGTTCATCTAGAGGATCGCCTCTCTGGAAACGTGCCTATCATTATTTCCAACTTCATAAAGAG
>Ga0315294_10007558_pt1 | contig 11917 bp, 13 predicted proteins | sample YL17G13_40_MG_FD_203626 | JGI IMG/M metagenome (GOLD analysis project Ga0315294, IMG submission 203626) | Sediment microbial communities from Yellowstone Lake, YNP, Wyoming, USA - YL17G13_40 | ecosystem: Environmental > Aquatic > Freshwater > Lake > Sediment | place: USA: Wyoming | collected...
GAGGGGTTAGAGCCTGCCTGCCTGCCTGCCTACAACTTCCATGCCAAGTCGATGGTAGTCCTCGTCATCCGGCAAGTCAAGACTGGATGGATCGTGACGCCCAGGGAGCCAAGCTGGTTGACGGGTCGGTGGCTGACTGGTAGGATCGGGCCATGTACAAGCGGTTGCCGCTACTCCTGGTCGCGGTAGCCGTGCTCGGGTTCATCGGTTCCGTGATTGCCCAGCTCACCAGCCCCTCCGCCCCCGCCCGTCCCGTTGAGTTCCGCGCGACGAACCTCGGCGGCGCAGTCGCCCTCGGTCAGGCCTCGACTGTCCGGTTCAGCGAGCCGCTCCCGGCGCAGGCGTCCCAACCGGCCGATCCGATCCAGCTCAGCGTCTTCGTGGACCCCCGCAGTCCCGCGGGATATATGGCGAGGCGCATGTCGAGGGTGATCGCGTACGCCTACGCGGAGGAGATCCGGGTAGAGCGTCAGGTCGTGGCGCGCTGCCGGAGTTGCTGCCGCTAACCGCCCATCTGCAGTAGACCCGCATTCGGCACCTGCATGTCTTACTTGGCTGGTTGAGCCGTCGTTCCCGCTCCGCGCCTTCCCGTACTCGCCATCGGCGGGGGAGGATTCAGTAGGGCCTCCGCCTCTTCCCGCAGGATCGTGAGTGCCGGCTCTCTGACGTGCTTCCCAGCTTGACTGTCGAGCTCATGCAGGAATGCCTCGATCTCACCTGCGGCGGCATGTCGGTTCCCGCGCTTCAGCGACCTTGCCACCGAGCTAGCCTTAGATTTCAAGCTCTGGCAGACTCCCTCTGACTCAATCAGCCCCATCCCGCATCCAATCGTGACGGATTGCGACAGATCATTCTCCTTCACAACACGGCTAATCCGGACGGCCCTGGCCGTGCGATCCGATGACACGATGAACTCCCTCACAGCCCCTGCCGCCAGGAAGGTTTCCATCTTCAGATGCGGTTCGTAAGAAGTTGAGGTGCGTGGCCGGATTGCCAGAGCGATCCCGAGCTCCCCAAGACCCTCTGCAAGACCCCTTAGCTGTACCTGGTACACAGCCGGGCTTTCATCCATAACAGTCACGTTCCACAACGTGCTCGGTCCTGGAGTCCTCGTTCCGTCCGCCTCATCGGTGGCAGTGTTCACCTGTTCAACGTCCGCCAAGGGGAATTCGTTAAGTACCGTTCCGACGCCGACGCTCGACATTGGCCTAGCTGGATCAGCACCGGCCCGTTTGCCGTCGCCTCTGATAACGAGCAGCGCAGCCGGTGGCGCACTTGTGTAGATCTCGAAAGCGTCCGTCCGCCACTTCCTTGAGAAGGGGAAGCCAGAGGAAGGAACCGTGAGGAGAAATGCGAGACCGACGCGATAGGCACTTCGCACGATCAGCCCTCCTTGGCGACTTGCCATACTAGAACTCAATGCACTCACTCTTGCAGATTACCCTTAGACGGCTAACACCATACTGGTCGAGGAAATGCTCTCCGTATATCGTGCCCGGATCAGCAACACGAAAGCGGCATCGAGTCGCACCGTCAGATTCGTGGCCGGCTACAACCACGAAATGGCCTCCAACATCTGCGATGACGGCAAGTCCCGGATCGCAGAGCTCCTGGAGAAGGACTTGCTCATCATACGGCTGATCCGCGACAGAATCCCAGCCGAGCAATCCCGCCGTGTGGTTGTTAAGAACCAAGCCGCCGTCCCTGAGAATCGCACCTTCCACGGTAAGCATCCGGTTCAACTCCACGGGATCCCAGTCCGCAATCATGGCCACGCACATCAGCAGGCATCCAGCCGCGCAAAAGGAACGGGTGCTGCACGGAGTCTTCGGACACGTCTTGTGCCCGGGGACACAGTTCACCGCCCTGCAGTCGCACATGTCCTGCGCCAAGCAGTCAAGACTCCGGCAACACCAGTCTGGATTGCACTGGTATTGATACTGCAGCGCCACTGGCTGGGAACACGCCTTGCACGACAGCAGGAAGCTCAGTGAAACCGGGCACTCCACCGGCTCACCGAGGACCACTGCAGTCTTCGTCCCGACAGCCGTCCCCTTCGTCGCCAGGACCTCATACGTTCCGGCCTCCGGAACCGTGATCTCGTAGTGACCGCTGGCGTCTGTCGTTGCCGTGAGCGTCACCCCCGGTGGCGGCTGGCCTTGGCGATTGAGCGTAACCGTCGCTCCCTCAACTACCTGGTTGACTCCTCCGTGGAACAAGACCGTCCCAGCCACGGTAAGGCACGGCTGGTCCGGCGGTTGAGTGGGACAATCCGGCGGACATCCGCCGGGCGGCTCCGGACACTTGGCGAGATCTTCCGGACAGCCGGGTGGTGGCGGACAGATGGGCGGACAGCCCTTGGGACACAGGGACGGGTCCTCGGGACACCCCGGGGGTGGCGGGCAGTACGGCGGGCACTTGGGAGGAGGAGGACACTTCGACGGATCCGCGGGACATCCCGGTGGAGGTGGGCAATACGGCGGGCAGTTGGCTGGACACGCTCCCGATGCCCGGCACTCCGCTATCGTGTGTCCGCTCCTCACGCATGCTAGACACGCATCCGACGGCGGGCAGTTCGGCGGACACGGCTGGAGGGCAATCGCGCGCACGATCAGGTTCGGCCCTGACCCGCTCCACGGATTGCCCGTATCCGCCACCATCTTCCCCTCGGCAAGACGGTCCCCCGCGACCGACGTAAGCGTAACCGCCCAGCCGGCGGCCACGTCCGGCGCGTGCATGCACCCCGCGCCCCCCACCGCATGCCACAACCCGTCTGCCTCCACGCTCCCCGTCCCCGCCTCCACGCACGACTTCGGCACGCTCCCCGACTGCTTGAGGTACTGCACGTCCAGCGACCACTGGTCCGCGCCCTTCCCGCAGCACCCCTTCCCCATGCACCGCCCGCATACCATCGGCGAGCACGCCCCCAGTATCGCCACCATCCCCACCGTCACCCCGTAGTCCCCGCTCACCGGAATACGCCCCACGAAGCTCCCGTTCGGCGATTCCCCGCTCCCCGTCTCCCCGCCCCCGCACAGCCCAGGGCACAACTGGCAACCCCCGCACCCGGACTTCGCCGTAACGTACCCCCACGTACCCGTACCACGAAACCCCGGTCCGCCCGAGAACGATCCCGTCACGTTCACCCCACCCACCGGCACGCCCGCCACGTCCCAAAGTATTACCCCGGACGACCCCGAAGGATCCAGGCAGTTGGACATCTCGGGATCCTCCCCGCAGATCACGCACCTGCCCAGATTCGTGAGTTCCACCTGCGTATGCGCACTCGCCCACATCACCCCAGGACCCGTACCCGTCGTGACAATCGTGTACGTGAACTCCACCGGGTCCGACCATGCGGCGGCCGGGAGGAAGCAGAGAAGCACCAGGGCCCAGCGGCTCATGGCGCCTCCGCGGGCGGAACAGGGCCGGACTGCGATGCCCATGCAATGGTCTCGGCCACTTCCCCTCCCGGCACCACGCGCCGGCGTGCCACCAGAAGATCACGCCCGAACAGCACCTGGTACGTCCGCGTCTCTTCCCACGCAGTCCGCTCCTGCACGTCCAGGACCCGGACCCGCGTCAACAGCCGGCTCGCCTCCTCCACCTCCCACGTCATCCGTCCCTGCCCCCGGTGCCGCACGAACTGCACCAGCACCCGGCCCCACGGCTTCCGGGTCATCTCCACCGGCGTCGCCTCCCACAAGCTCCCGATCACGGCCGCTCGCGGCCACGGGATCTCGGCCAGCCGCCGCCGCGGCCCCACAGATCCTCTCCGCCACGGCTGGGTTCCCCACCGGCTCCACTGCGCCTCCCCTTCCAGCACCCATTCGTGCGTGTCCCCATCCGGCGTAGATTCCCAGCCCCGTTCCCGGCCTCCCCCCTTCGCCCACCGCACCACCCAGCTCCGCCGCTCAGACCCCCACGTCCCCGTCGTCCGGACCGTCACCGCAACCCCGTCCAGGGATTCGGCCATGTCAGCCCACCGGGGCTCCCAGCCTTTCACCGTGGCCAGGAACCGTGCCGCCTCCGCCGCCTCCCGAACATCCGCACGGTCCCCGTCCGCACACCTCGGCGGACACTCGAAGAGCGGATTCACGGAGGAATGCGGACTCGAGAAGCCAGGGACCGGCTGAGGCGACATACCGGACGTGCCGGACGGCGCTGGGTCGGTGGGTGTCGTGATCCGCTGGCCGGGAGGAGTCCCATGCGGATTCGTGTCGCCCGAGCTGCCGGGAGCCGTGCCGCCCTGGCCGGGAGGACTGCCGTGTGGATTGTGGTCACCGGAGTTCCCGGGAGTGCCGGGCTGTGGATCGGCAAGAACGAGACTGGAGCTGAAAAGGAAGACCGCCAGGGCAGGAAACAGAGCATACTTCACGACGCGTTTGCCTCGCCGGTACGTTACACCTTTACCCCCCCTAGTCAATATGCCCGGAGACTTACAAGGCCCAAGACGCCGGGCCGCAGCAAGAGATCAGCGGATCAGGCAATTCCGGCCGACGCCAGCGCTTTCTTGATCTCGGGCTTGGGCAGGAATCCAACCAGGTTCTTGACCGGCTTTCCGTCCTTGAAGATGATCAGCGTCGGAATGCTCTGAATCCCGAAGCGCTCGGCCACACCGGGCGCCTTGTCCACGTCGACCTTGGCCAGCACGAGCTTGCCGTCGAGCTCTTTCGCGATCTCCTCGACGAGGGGAGCGATCATCTTGCACGGGCCGCACCATTCGGCCCAGAAGTCCACGAGCACGGGAACCGTGCTCTGCTCCACCTTCGCCGCGAAATCGCCCTCGGTCACATGGATCGCATCCGCCATGACGCCTCCTTAGAGTTTTTCTGCCGAACGCCTCACATGCGCTCCGGCGCCGTCACGCCCAGGAGCGCCAACCCGTTCGCTAGTGTTTGCCGGGCCGCCGCCACCAGCGCGAGCCTCGCGCGGGCGAGTTCCGCCGTCTCGGCGCCGACAACCCGGTTCTGACTATAAAACTGATGCACCGCCTGCGCAAGTTCCATCAGCTCGTGGGCGAGCAGGTGCGGAGCGCGGGTCAGCGCCGCCTTCTCCACCACGAGCGGCCACCGGGCCAGCTTGCGCAGGACGAGCCGCGACTCGGGATCGGCCAGCCGGGCGGGCGCGCCGTCCACGGCGGAAGGGCTCCCGAGCCCCTCCGCCTTCGCGTGCTCGACCACGTTGCACAGCCGGGCGTGCGCGTACTGGACGTAGTAGACGGGGTTCTCCATGGTCGTGGACTTCGCCAGCTCGAGGTCGAACTCGAGGTGGCTGGAGGGGGCCCGCAGGAGGAAGAGGAACCGCGCGGCGTCCGGACCGACCTCGTCCACGAGCTCGGACAGCGGCACGACGTCCCCCGACCGTTTCGACATCTTGACCTTCTCGCTGCCGCGCTTGAGTGTCACGAACTGCGTGATGATCACCTCCAGCCGGTCCACGGGCTCGCCGAGGACGGCGAGCGCGGCCCGGAGCGTCGCCATTTCGACTTGATGGTCCGCCCCCACGATGTCAATCAGGCGGGTGAACCCTCGCGCGAACTTGTGCCGGTGGTACGCGACGTCCGGAAGCGTGTACGTGGGCTGGCCGTCGCTCTTGATCAGCACGCGGTCCTTCTCGTCCCCGTGCGCGGTCGCCCGGAACCATCGGGCACCGTCCTTCTCGTATACGGCTCCTTTCGCCTCCAAGGCCTCCAAAGCCTCACCCACTTTGCCCTGCCTGTGGAGCTCGCTCTCGTGAAACCAGCTCGTGAACGCGACGCTGAGTTTTCCGAGATCGGCCTTCTGGCGCTTCAGCATCTCGCCGACCGATACCTGCGCCAGCCGGTCCACGATCTCGGGCTGCGCGTGCGGCACGAACGCCTCTGGAACCAACGAGAACGACGGCTCGACGAGGCTCTTGACGTACCCACCCCGATAACCATCCTCGGGAATGGCGAATTCCGACTCGCGGCCCTGTTCCTTGAACCAGAACGCCGTGACCGAGAGCCCTAGGTTCCGGACCTGCGACCCCGCGTCGTTGACGTAGTACTCACGCTCGACCTTTGCCCCGGCGGCTTCGAGGCACCGGCACAGGGCGTCGCCGAAAGAGGCCGCGCGGGCGTTGGCCACGACGAGCGGCCCGGTCGGATTCGCGCTCACGAACTCGACCAGGATCCGCTCGCCCGAGAGCGCCAGGCCATGCCCCCAGCCCGGCCCCGCGGCCTCGATGGAGCCCAGGACGCCTTCCCAGACTTCCCCCCCCAGGAAGAAGTTGAGGTAGCCGCCTCCCGCGACCTCGACCCGCTCCACCACGGCGTCGGCGGCAAGGTGCTCTTTGACCGCGGCGGCCACCTCGGCGGGAGGCCGCCTTAGCGCCTTGGCCAGCGCGAAGGCGAGCGGGCACGCCAGGTCCCCGTGCGCGAACTCGCGGGGCAGTTCCACCACGATCCGGGCCTCTTCGGGCACCGCGTCACCAAACCCGGCGGCCACCGCAGCCGCCCGGACGCGCGACCGGACCAGCGCCTTGAGATCGGGCCCGGGCCCCCGGCTCAACCGGCCGATCCCGGAATCGAACCCAGGTAGCGTAGGAGGAGGCGGCTGTTGAGCTGTTGGACGAGCCGGTCGAACTCGGCCCGGTGCTCGTCGAGGCACCAGTCGAGACGGCCCCGCTGGGCCGAATCCGGGGGGAAGGCGAGGAAGCTCACGTGCTCCTTGCCCGACTCCACGATCCCGACCCGCTCCGCCGCCCGGCAGGCCACCCGGAACTGCTCCAGCGTGAGGTCCAGGATCGCCCGGACCCCGTCGGACGGCAGGGCCACCCCCGCGAACATCGCGTGCAGGGCGACCACCTCGGGGCCGCCCTTGTGCCGCCAGAGATCCTCGAACGCCTCGTCAGGCATCCGGGCCTCCCGCCGTCTCCGCCCAGAAACCGGTCATGGCCGGATGGGGACTAGCCCCGTGCGACAGGAGCCAGGAGAGCTTGCAGGCCAGGACGTACCGGACCGCGAGCTCGAGCGACCGGCGGGCCAGCCGGCGCCCGGTGCGGGCGTCGGCGAACCCGCGACCCGGCGCGCAGAAATCGGCGACGAACAGGATGCGTCCGAGCGCGCCGAAGCCCCGCCGTCCGGTCGAATGCCAGCGGACGGCATCGAGCACCCCGGGCACCCGGATGCCGAAGGCCCGGGGCGCGGCGGCCGCCGCGGCCGGTCCGTGCCAGATCGCCGGGATCGCGCGGGTGGCCGCGTCAAGCCGGACTCCGTCGCGTTTCAGCATGGCTTTTAGCCTAGCGGAGGCCGCCGGCTTTAGCCAGTCGTGCAACCATCCCGCCGCTTCCGCGCAATCGGGGTCGGCCCCGTGGCGCTCGGCCAGCTCCCGGGCGAGCGCGGCGACCGCCCGGAGATGCCGCGCCCTAGAATCCACCTTCGCCTTCCGGCTCCGGCCCGCGGCCCCGCTCGGGCGGCCGGACCAGCCGGAATGCCCATCCGGACGAGACCCGGCGGAGCGCGCCGGGGCCGCGGAGAACGAGCTGGCACACGTACCGGCCGGCGGGCGCCGCCTGGCCGCGCTGGGTTGAGCCGTTCCATTCCAGCGACGCGGGCGGTGCTCCGTCGCCCTCGGCCGACCAGGCCACCTCGCCCGTCCCGTCGACGATCAGGACCATCCAGCCCTCGATCCGTCCCATCCGGGGAGGCCGGATCGCGAACTCGAACGCCCGGTACGGGCTCGACGCCACGAGCGTCTCCGACTCCGGCGTCACGTCGGACCCGATGACGTGACCCCCGGGGTTCGTGGACGAACCCCAAGCCTTCGGCTTCGCGGCGTCCCCGACCAGGTCGCCCTCTCCCCACCGCCACCGCGCCGAGACGACGTGCAGGTAGCCCTGGCTCCGGGTCGCACCCACGATCGCGTAGTCGATCGTGGCCCGGCCCCATGCCGCGCCGGCCCCGGCCGAGAGCGTTCCCGTACGCTCCGTGCCGTCGCGCCAGCCGATCCGCAGCGCCCCGTCCACGCCGCGCACGGAGAGCGCGTGCTCGAGCCCGAACGCCCAGATCCCCTCGCGCACCGCGGGTCCGCGCACGAAGCGCCCCTCGGCCAGAACGAGCAGGGAGCCGTCCACCCGCGCCGCCAGCCCGGCCCGGGCTTGCCGCGTCAGGTCCTCCCGGTTGCCGCTCGTCCAGGCGATGCCGCCGAAGGCGTTGTCGAGCCCGGCCGCGGCATGCAGCTCGACACCCTCGACATCAACGGGCAGGCGGCCCCGCGCCGAAAGGTCGAGCCCGAATCCGGACGCACGGTCGCCCGGGAATCCCGCTTCGAGCACCTTGAGCGCCGCCCCCAGCGACAGCCCGGGCACCTCCTCGACCGGCATCCCGAGCCCGGCGATCCAGGTGCGTTCGGCGGCGTTGCCGGCGGAAAGACTGCGGAACGAGATCCCGATCCCGAGGCCGTTCACGGGGGCGCCCGCCGAGAGCTGGGCCGCCGTGAGTCCGGCCCGGGTGGCCGCCCCCACGCTCCCGAGCGAGTCCGGCGCGCGCAGGTCGGCCAGCGAGGCCGCGCATCCCGCCGCCAGTCCCCCGCCGGCCGCGACGTCCGAGCCCGCGAGCGAAGCCGACCGCGGCGAAGCATCGAGCAGTCCGCCCGGCTCGAACGCGGCGGCCGCGGGGAAGGCCGCCAGGATCCCGGCCAGGACGAGTACCGAGGCGATCCGCGCGCGCGTCCTCATAGCCCGCCCTCCGGTCCCGCGGGGGCTTCCGGCTTGGGGCCGGGACGCATGACCCGGATCGAGGCCCCCGCGGACAGGGAGTCGGGAGCCGTCGCCCCGCGCAGCAGGAGCCGGCACCCGTAGGTGCCCGCCGGGACCGGCTCCCCCGCCAGCGACGCGCCGTTCCACGTGACCGCACGCGGGGGCACGCCCTCGCCCGAGGTCTCCCAGACCACGGTCCCGTCCTCGGCCACGATCAGGACGGTCCAGCCTCTAGTCACTTCGTCCGCGGGAACGCGGAGAGCGAGCGAGAGCGTCCGGTAGGGCGTGTCCAGCGTGAAGACGTCCCGCTCCGGTGCGACCTCGGCCTCGAGCCGCTTGTCTCGCGCCGGCTTCCCCGCCCGGGCCGGCACGCGCGGACCGCCCGCGGATCCCCGCCCCGCGCCCGCGAACCGCCACTCGACCGACAGCGAGTGCAAGACGCCTCCCCCGCTGACCGCGGCCACCGCATAGTCCAGCAACACCGGTTCCCGCCCAACCCCCACCCCGAAGGAATACACGGCGGGGCGGCCGCGATAGCCGGCCCGGACAGCGAACGGAACACTCGAGAGGGACGAGGAATACTCGACTCCCGAACTGTACACGCCCACCGAGTATCCCGGACCGCGCACCTCATACTCCCCCATGACCACTTCGAACGGGCCTTTGCGGACTGCAACGCCGAATCGTGCACGCAATGGCAGGTCTTCCTTGAGCCCTGATCGCCAAGTGAGCACCCCCAGCCCGTTCTCGATCCCCGCTCCCACGGCTCCCTCGAATCCCGGCGCCCCCAGCCCGAAGTGCCCGGCCGCCCCCGCTTCCAGAGCGAATCCGGCCGCCGAATCCCCACCGGCGGACTCCGTGATCGCATGCACGCCCACCCCCAGCGCCAGTCCTTCGGCCAGGGGGACGGGAAGCCCCACGCCCAGCACGTAATCCATCCAACGGGTACCCGAGCCTTCCCTCCTCGCCACCGATGCGGCCACGCCAAAACCCTCCACCACGCCGCCCGCCCCGGCCCTCAGAGCGTTGCCACCGTCCGGCGTCGCGATGCCGCCGCCGACCAGCAGCGATGCGCCGTCGAGGCGACCGAGGTCCGCCACCGATCCGGTCGGAAGAGGCGACCCCGCGGTGACTGCCAGGTCGGCCCCGCCTAGCGCCATCGAGCGCGGCAACGCGTTCGCCAGATTGGACGGCCCCGCAGCCGCCCTCGACCAGCCGGCCGCGGCGAACGACAGAATGAGCGCGAGCCGGCGGAGGATCATCGGCCGTCCTCGACCGCCAGCTTCATGATCATCCGATCCTTGCGGCCGCCCATCGCGCCCGCGGCCTCGACCACGACGACATAGAGCCCGGCGGCCACGCGGGAGCCCTGACGGTTCCGGAGATCCCACCGGTACGACCGCGCCGTGCCCGGAGCGTCGACCGAGAAGACCAGCTCGGCCGCGATGTTGTAGATCTTGATCTCCACGCGGCCGGTGGTGTCCGCGAGGCGGAACCCGATCCACACCGCCTCGTCCGCCGGGTTGGGCACGACCACCCCCGCCTCGATCACGCGCTCGTAGGGACGGGTGACGGCGACCGTGGCGGTCGACACCGTCTCGCGCCCGTCCGGATTCGAGTCGGAGACGCGGACGGTGTAGAGCCCGCTGGGCACGGGGAGACCTCCGGCATCCCGTCCGTCCCAGACGACGACGGTTCCGTCGGAAAGCACGATGCGGACGCCGGCCCCGCCCGCCAGCGACGTGCCGCCCTGGCCGTTCCCCGCGGACGAGACCGTGATCCCCTCCGCGGCGGTCGTCACGACGATCGTCCTGATCAGCCGGCCCGAAGTGTCGAATATGCTCACCACCACCGTGTTCGGCGCCGGCGGCGGAGGCACGGGTTCGCCGGGCTCGGTCACCGTGAACGTCGTGGAGGAGGTCAGGAGCGGTTGCGCAACGTCCTGACTGTTCCGGTATTTCACGTAGACCGTGTTCGTGATGTCGTAGTCCGCCGCAGCCACGCGCGCCATCCCGACGAGAAGGAGCAGGGCCGCCGTCCTGATCAGGAACGGCCGCGAGGACAGACTGACCCCTTGGCCTGGAGGATGATCGCTCCAGGGCGGGTCACCGCGAGGCGGAGGCCATCCCCGGCAGAGGGGATCCCCCCGGACCTTCGGCGGACTGGCGCGTGCTCGCGTGACGCTCGTCACGCGGTCGCCACCTGGACCTCAGGCGCCTCCCCTAGTTTTTGGTCGCCTTGAACTCGACGACCAGCGCCGTAGCGAGACTGCCGCACGCCGCGTCGCCCTGACCCTCGACGAGGTCCGAAAGGTTCGCAGTCACCGTGCCACCGCCGAACGAGACGTTGTATCCGCTGGCATCGACCCCGTCGACCGCGTCGGTCCCGAACGCCCCGAAAGTCGCGCCGTTGTCCGCCGAGACGCGGATCGAGCCCGCCACGTACGTGAATCCCGCCGGAATCGGGTCCGTGATGGCCACGCTCGTGGCCTTGGAGTCATCGCCGCAGATGAGCGGGATGTCCGCAATCTGGGGATACGCCACCCGAACGCGCCACGTCACAACCGTAGTGCTGGGACCGGCCGCCTTGTCACCCGTCTTGACCACCGCCAGTACGGGGTCGCTCTGCGCCGTGAACGTCGTAGAGCCCGTCACGGCCGTCTGGGCCACTGCCGCCTCGTTGTTGAAGTTTGCGGTAGCCGTGTTCGTTATCGTCGTGACCGCGTGCGCCTGCGAGGCGATGAGCCCCGCCGCCAGTACGGCCGCCGACAGTACCACCTGCGAATGCTTGTTGCGCAACATTGTCTCTTTCTCCTCCGTATCCTTAGCCCGGCCGGGTGGTAAGCCCGGCCGGGGCTCGTTTCCCCCGCAAGGCTGATCAGGCCCCGCGGTCATGCCATCTCCTCCGGGGCGGCCACACGGCCGGACCCGGAACTTCGGTTCGCAACACGAAGCCCTACTGCCAGCAGCACAGACTGATCCCTTGGCCCCGATTCCTCGCAATCGGGGGCGCCATTCCCCATTGGTGGCGACCACGGGATGTCAACGGACGGTCAACCGTCCGCCTCCTCCGACGCCTGGTTCCGCTGCGCCAGCTAGTTTTTGGTCGCCTTGAACTCGACGACCAGCGCCGTAGCGAGACTGCCGCACGCCGCGTCGCCCTGACCCTCGACGAGGTCCGAAAGGTTCGCAGTCAC
>Ga0315294_10007562_pt1 | contig 11913 bp, 14 predicted proteins | sample YL17G13_40_MG_FD_203626 | JGI IMG/M metagenome (GOLD analysis project Ga0315294, IMG submission 203626) | Sediment microbial communities from Yellowstone Lake, YNP, Wyoming, USA - YL17G13_40 | ecosystem: Environmental > Aquatic > Freshwater > Lake > Sediment | place: USA: Wyoming | collected...
CTGAAAAATTATTTTCATATACGCGCCGATGGTTTAGTGGTTAGAATACGACCTTGCCAATGCTGAAAGACAAGAAAGTTTTCAGAGCAAAGAGGTTGTGACCCGAGTTCGAATCTCGGTCGGCGCACTCCTACTTCTTACTTATTAGACGACCAAAATGAACTTAGTGTACTTAGTGAAGCAAAACATACGTACAGCCTTGTCTTTGAAGAAAAGGTTGGCTTCTTTGATTATCTGGCTTTACAAGGCTTCTCTTATGGTCATCTGGTACACTTACAATCTTATTATAAGAAGCACTATGAGGGCAAGTCTTATTCTAGCCATTTAGACCTTGAGAAATATATCTTGTGCCAGAAAACAGGGCACAGCAGCCTTGTAAAGACTGCCAGAAGCTATCTTAACTACTGTGAAAAGCACGAAAAACTGCCATTAGACATCATCTTGAAATATAGAAGTATACTCAAGCTTAAGAGAAGCCAACCAGACGTTTATGTTCCGCCAGACAGCGATGTAGTGGCTAATTACAACAGAATCAAACAGGATAGCACCCTAGAGCTTATTTTTTTGGTTTTAGCAACGTCTGGCATTAGATATATAGAATGTCTCGACTTTCTAAGGAACCTCGACAGGAACCGTCTTAAAATGAGTCCTAGCCACGTTGCCTATAGTGTTGCAAAGACTCGCAATACAAAGAACATAAACAACATCTATTTGCCATTATTCGTCTATAAGAAACTTAAGTATATTGACGAAAGCTATCCCAACCTACGAATGCAATTCTATCGAAAAGGAAGCTTATTTTCAGTTAAATATCTCAGAAAATGGCAATATAACTTCCTAATCTACAATAACGTCCCAGAAAGTGTAGCTGACTTCATACAGGGAAGAACCAGTAAAAGCATAGGCGCAAACCATTACTTAGCCAAAGCCCAACAAGCAGACTTCTGGTACTCCAAAGTAGCCGACAAGCTTGAAAGTGTTTTCTGTAACACACCAAAACGAAAAACCGTAAGGCAAATTCCCGGCACACTATCAAAGCCAAAAAAGAGAAGATTTTGAATTATTCGAGGTGATAAAATGAAAGTAGCAATTTATGGGCGAGTAAGCACCCAAGAGCAGAATACAGACAACCAAGTAATAGAGTTAAGGCAATATTGTGAAGCCAGAAAATATGCTGTATATAAAGTGTATACTGACAAAGGCGTAAGCGGCTCAAAAGAGTCCAGACCAGCATTTGACCAGATGATAAAAGATGCTTATAGACGACAATTTGATGTGCTGTTAATCTGGAAGCTTGACAGACTAAGCAGAAGCCTAAAACATTTACTAAACACCCTTGACACTCTGAACAGCTTGAATATATCTTTTGTCAGCTATTCGGACAACTTTGACACCACAACACCACAAGGAAGACTAATGTTTCAGCTAGTGGGTGCATTTGCAGAATTTGAAAGAAGCTTAATCAGAGAAAGAGTAATCTTGGGCTTGAAAAGAGCTAAATCTAAAGGTCAAAAGCTTGGCAGACCAAAACTGAAAGTCAATAAACAGCTTGTTAAACACTTCCTAAAGACGATGAGCATAAGAGAAGTGGCAAAGAGATTAAATGTTAGTCCTGCTAGCATATGTAGGATTTCAAGAACCAATAAGGAATAATCATATTTAAATAGAATTATTGATTTCCTTATGAGCGAGGGGGATTAAAATGAAAGATGGAACAAAAGTCTTTTGGTCTATTTTTGGATTAGTTATACTTTTTAGTTTTATAATGAATACTTGTTCTGGGGGATAAAATACTACTGGTTCTGCATCCTCAAATTATAAGCAATCCGGACAACTATGTTCTTATATGCAATTAAAATACTATGATGGTCGAGTCGTAGATAGAAGCACAGGTTGTTCAGCTGGTCAAACATGTATTAAGTCTACAAAATGGAGTTCTGATGGAACTTATCAGTGCACGGATATTACAGCGGATGATGGCATCGTTTCAGTTTGCGACGGCGAGTGTAGATAAAGTTTGTTTAACTTGAGTGTTTCAAAAACCCTCTAAGAAAAAGCACAGTTTCCTTTATAAATAAACAATTGTTTCAAAAAGAAGTGTTTTTTGAACAAATTCAAACACAATCGAAAGTATTACGGAAGTGGTAAATTTAGAAGTGATATTATTTCCGAAATTTACCTAATTTTTCAGCAATCCAAACTGTTAGTCCACTACCAGCGCCTAACAAAGCTACAGCTCCACTAATTATAAATAATATGAATCCGACTATTAGTAAGGGAATACCAATTATTGCACCTACAACTGTCAAAGTGAGAATTCCTCCGACAACCATTAGACCTACACCTGTCATCGACAAAGCCATTCCTCCTACTAACCCACGTCCCGCAATAACCCCACCTGCTGATGGTTTCAGTTCTTTTTCTAACTCCTGAATCTTCTCTTGTCTTTTGATGTCTCTTTCTGTAAGATTTCCGCCATTTAATTCTAATTCTGTTTGTCTCTTTATTTCCTCTTTCTGAAGTTCTTGAAGTATCACTCTTTTCATTTGTGGACTTCTGTTAGACGATGTTTCTGATATTTTAGAACCCTGTTTTTTATCTAATCCTTCTTTCTTTTTGTTGTTATATTCTTTCCCACATTTAAACCCACAGAAAGGTTCACTACTACCCCAAGGATGTGCAACTTCATACCATTTCAATTCTTTTCCGCAATTAGCACATTTGGTCATTTAATAAGTATAGAAGTGTTTTCTTCTTTAAAACCTTTATTCTTTAATGCAGCTTTCCTTTATAAATAAGCAGTTGTTTCAAAAAGAGATTTTTATTGAACAAAATTTCAAAAATTTTGGAACTGGGGGGAAATGAATTAAGTTTTACTCTTTAGTGCGATTAATATCTTGGAGGCATTATTTTTGTACATCTCATTTTGGATTTTGTCTTCGAATCGGTAAAACGTTAGATTATTTTGTACCTGCGACCAATTCGGTTTATATTTGTGGACATTCTTTTTTAGTTTTTCAAATTCAGCGGTTTTCTGAAAATCTTTATATATCCCATTATCAAAGTCAGCCTTTAGCACAATTCTTGTTTCCATCATTCGTATATTTAACATTTGTATAAGCCGAGCAATAACAAATTCTTTCATACCTGCTTCGTTATAAATTCTCTGTAAAATACCGAGCATTAATTCAAATCTTTGCCAATTCCAAACTTTCATATCTAGAGGTACGGCCTCTTCATTACGATAATCGAGAAATATTTCTTCTATACAAATAGACCTGTAATCTTCGTCGTTTTTTATCTTGTCAAAAATCAAAAGGATTGGATACAAATATGCTCCCACAAACTCAGAATTTTTCTTGGCATCATAGTACAAATACTTTCGCCCAATTTCAAAATAGTTTCGAATTATATATCTAAAGGTTTCTTTATCGTGTCTTTCCCAAGAATAATAACCCATCTTTTCAAGTAAACTGAAGGCGTATTCCAAATCCTTGTATTTATCAACTGTTTTTACAGTGAAAGAAGTTCCTTTTATATAGTCCCATGAGAATTTACTTTCATTTGATTTCACATTAATTTTAAGTTCGCCTTTACTGAATTTATTAAAAATTCTCCTGTTGATTCGTTCAATTATAGCTTGCGGTGCAAGTACGAAAGTCAAATTGCGTATGAAAATAAAAGACATTATCACCATAGACAAAGTGAAAACATATATCACTTTATGCTTAAATAAAGTGTTGGCAATTATCAACATAAGATATCCTATGAAGAAAGCTAAATTCGAGCCTGAAAATAAAGCTTCTTGGTAATACTTTGTTACTTTTGCATACTCGTTACTGCTAACAATTGCAACCGAAATTGGAAGAATTAAAGCAAAAATCGTTATATTCACTAGAAGCAAATTGTCATACCGTATAGGAAAAGCATCGTACTTCAGAAGCCCAGTACAAGTTAAAATTAAAGTAGTTGTAGTAAATATTACATTCAGAATTAACATAGTTTTAGAAGATAAATCGAATAAGGCAATTCTTTCTTTAATATTAGTCTGTAGCGCGTATGCAAATTGTTTAAGTTTACGTTCTCTTTCTATACTGAAAATCCGGTACCAAAGGTTATAAAATATTTTATGAAGTATTAAAAAAGAAACACCTGCAATAAAGATGGTGTGATTAAACAAAGGGTAATTGAGATTAATGCGAATGTACCAATGACCTATCGAAAATGAAAATTCCAACAAGTTTAACTTTTCAAAGACTATGAGCAGACCTAAAATAAGAAGTGGTGCAAATAGAAATTGGAACGTTTTTCTATAGGCATATCTAAAAATATGAACTAAACAATTAAGAAGATAAACACCAATAAAGATGGGAACCAAGTAATACCATTTCAACATAAAAGGATTTATATTTAATACTAAGAGAAAAATGATGAATATTATCGGGAAAATCAAGAATCTAACTGAAATTCGTGTTATTGTATCTAAATACACTTTAAAAAAATTTAATTTGGTTGGCTTTTTTCTTTTCTGGTTTAAAAGGCTCATGGTTTTACCTGAAAAGTATATGTTTGTTTTCCAGTACCTTTACAATTCAAACAGCTCAGAGATATTTCTAACTGAGTCTCATTTGATGCGTTGTTGTTTAAAGTTACTGTTTGATTCGTGCAATTGTACGACTTTGCTTTTATCTCACCTAACTGAACAGATTTTTTATTCATATTTGTCCCGTTCATGTCTAGATGTATATTCCCACTATCTACACTCCCTCTATTCATCACACATAGTTTAAAATGAATAGTTCTGGTTATGTTATCGAAAGATTGTATTAAACCTCCATCTGCCACATTCGAATCTGTAAATATTAGGTCTGCGCTCATACTTATCTCTTGCAAGTTTAGGCTCTGCTGTGCAATACTTGTTTGCCTTAATTCAAGGGGAAGAGTTACGGCGAATTGAAATATGGTAAAAAGAATGAGATAGGCTGTTAAACTAAAGCTTAGAATCTGAAGAGTTCGCTCTGATTCATGGTGTCGTTTTTCTTCCCTTTCTCTAATAAGTTTCGTCAACTCCTCTTTTAATAAATTGTAATTTTTAACTTCATACTCTGGAGTGTCCCACTTTATAGAAATAAATTCATAATCTTTAAAGATTTTTTCAATTTGAGGAAATGTTTTGGGAAATTTGCGTTTTAGTTTGGCAACAGAAATGCTTGCTTTTTTGTAATCTAATAAAAAAGTAAGAATCTCAATTAATATTTCCGTTTTCGACTTCTTTCCAAGTAGCTTCTGAAAAAAGTTGTTACCAGTCATCCCTCTATAGAAAGATGAATTTATTTATAAAGCTTATTCGAGAAATAGGATAAATTGACCTTGTTCAGTGATTATGGTTTTTTTAGTGGCTCCCTTTTTTAGTTAAATATGTTTATTAATCAACAAATTTGGCTGTAAAAATAATCTCCTTTGAGTCTCTTGTTGGTGTAATGTTGCTATAGCAGGTTAAGTTACATATATACCTCCCAATTTTTATTTCCTGGGGAAAATTATTGAACATTATGGTATATTCCCCTCCGCACCATTCTTTGGTTTTCATAATGATAATTTTTGTTGCATAAGCTATACTTGGATTATCCGGTATGCAACTATCGGCAGGTCCCGCGATTGAAGACCAACTTTGTTGAATCATTTCACCAACATATTGTTCGCAAGTTGGAACGCAAAAAACGTCTTTTAGTAAAGTATTCCCCGTATTCTGCACTGTAAAAATAAATGAGAGGTAGTTCATTTTGTGAGATATATCACAAGAGCCCACATAGGTGTCATTAGTTATTTTTTCAATATTTAAACAAGGTCCAGGTCCTATAAAAAGGTTGGGAATTGATATTTCATTTTTCTCCACAGTTTTTTGTGAGCATAAGACAGGATTATCTACTTGCGTTCCATCCTCGCAAAAATAGGTTGATTTTTCAGGTTCTGATGTAGTTTTTGGGCATAAGGACGGGTCTGAGACCGTTTGCTCATTTGAACAAACATATTTAATTGATTCTTTTGTGCAACTTATGAGCAATGCCGAAATTAAGACAACAGATAATAAATATATTAATTTCATACGATTTAATATTATTAACTAATATTAATGTTTTTTCGTTTTCTCTGAAGCTTTTCCGAAAAATTAGCATAGCATTGTATAAAACCCCTCTGACCTTAAAGGAGTTTATGGCTTATGAAATAATAACCAAGAGTGGAGAAGTCTATTACGAGCTGGAAAACATTCAAGAACTCTTAATGCTGATATGGTTAATACTAACCGAGCCGGAATTAAAAGGAGAAAGGGAGTAAAAGCTTAATCCCGTAAGAAAAGAATACTCCCTTCTCCGAATTTTAATAATATTTATAAGCTAAAAAAGACTTCTTACGAATAAGGGAGTTAACATGGATATTAGTGAATTTATAGATTTTAGAATCTTTATTACAACAAACATCATGAAATGGATATATGGAATAGGCTTCATGACGATAACTCTTGCCGGATTTGCTTGTTCTCTAAGTGGTATTTTCGGATTCAAATTTGGTTTCCCATCTGACGGTCAAAATATAATTTACGGAATTGCATTACTTACTTTTGGAAATGTGATTTGGCGATTGATTTGTGAGGGGGCAATTTTAATGTTCAAAATCCGTGACCTTCTGGCAGAAGTGAGAAATGAACTAACTAACAAAAAAGGCTGATGTCGTTAGGAACGACATAGAGAGTCAAACTGGCGGGTAACACAATAATTTGCAATAAGGATAGCGTAGATTGAGAATAAACTACCACATTTCAAGCTATTTTATATGATTGTTACAGCTTTTGTGCTCAAATGTCGTTTCTGCCTTGTGTTATGCTAAACTCCCAAACCACGTTTATATATGTTTGCTATATCCATGTATATGGGTTATTGTCATAACTACATCATTCCTTATATCACTGTTATGCTTCTCGTGTCCAAAGTGTATAGGGTATAGATTATATTGAATAGTTTAGTTTTTATATTTAATAGAGTAGATTATATATGAATAATCTGAACTGGCAAAAAACTCAAACAGGACTCGTTTAAAACTCATATTTAATTCTTTTGGCTGAAAAATACTTTTTGATTAGCTCATCTTTACTTATTGTTAAACATTCGCTGGCTTCAGAGTCATTTATACTTACTGCAAAGGCTCGCCGTTGGGTTTTCCTATAAACTAAGATAAATCCTGTTTGTTTCTCATTCTGTCTTTTAAATAACGGTTTCAATACCTGTATAACGCTTTTTCCGAACTGCCAAACAACATTCTCGCTCACATCAAAATCATCTGCCCCGGTTTTCGTATCCAGAATTCTATAAAACTCCACGTTTTTTAAAAACCAGTACGTTTGTTTGGCGAAGGGTTTTTGCTCTTTAGGTATATCTATTTTTTTCTTTTCTGGAATTTCACTAAAATTTACTTTAACAAGGCAAATGGTTCCTTCTTTAGGATTGCAACGAAATTCCTTTGATTTGATTTCAGGGTCATCCCAGCCTGAAAGAGCAACTTCACACTCTTTTTCTTTATACTCTTTAATTACTCTCGCTATAGGATTAGTTGTTTCTTCAGTCATTTATACCGCCCCTGCAGAAGCAGTTTCATACCATTCTGCCATGCTTGCTTGCCTTTTGCCGCTAGGATTGCTTCTCAAATCGTCTAAGGGTAAAATCCATTGCTTGTCTTCCTCGTAAGAGTATATGTGGCATTTTTCGATTTCTTTCACACTTTTTCTGAAAGTTTCTTCTTTATCACCTGTTTTTAGCTCTATCTCAACGTATTTCGCTCCTTTCTGCTTGGCAAAGTCCAGAACTTCCTGAGATATATTTACGGAGTTGCATTTTCTAAATATATGCTCTTTGCCTCTGGTTGTATAGAATGTATCCCCAGAAACATGTCCCACAACTTTCCCCTGATACCAAATGATTTCTTTCATTTTGTCGTCACCACCTTTTCAAATGGAAACTCCTTTATGCGTTCAGGATAACGGTAATTATCCTTAATCCATACAGGAATTCCTAGTTTCCTTGCTTGTCTGATTAGATTTTCAGCCCAAATTATCAAAGGCTTTTTTGCACCCTTATTAGAGTCAGCTCCTATGATAATCCAGTCCAGGCCAGTTAAATCAACTTCTGGCTCTTCAAGTAATGGTTCAAAGCTGACAAACTTAAGCTTGCCAGAACAAGCCTTTAAATAAGAGACATTACTTGCCCGGTCACTTTTGTCTATCGTTGTCCCAAGCCAGACGTTCTGGTAATCTGACCAATTAAACTCCGTATATCTTTTAGGGTTCTTTGTCAAAAGCTGAAAAATGTGCTCAGGATGAGCCTTTATTACTTCCCTAACAGCTTCTACCCATTCTCTTGGCACCCAGTCTCCAAATAGGTCTCCACTACTGACTACAAACACTTTTGCAGACCCTTTTAAGCTGTCTATCTCTTTCAGTTTTGCTTCATGGAATCTCGGAGTCATGTCAAATCCAGGTATTCTGTGCATGTAACAGTAGCTGCAGCCATGTTTACAGCCTGAAACCGGATTCCAGGTCCAATCAGTCCAATCTATCTTGTCTTTTCCTTGTTTATTTAACATCTTTTTTCACCTCTTTGTTAGTCTTCTATCTATTTCTGTTCTTATCACACAAAATGACTTAAACATCTAGAAAAATCACATGTATCTTTTCAACGCACATCCTGCTGCTTTTGATATCACCTCATTATGAATTAAATTTTTTACATACATAATATAGTATAAATTCAGCTATATAAACCTTTAAGACACAAATTTTAGTCATTCTCGGATATGTACGAAAATAGAAAGAAATATAAACATAAGGAAACTGATAAAAAGCAAATGGTTCGATTATCCTTACAAAAGAATGCATACCAAACAAAACGCCATAGAACTAGATTACAATATATGACATTAATTCTTCTCTATTTGATTCACAAAGAAGAAGATTATGCATACTCAATGAGCAAAACATTTAGAAATAACTCTAGTAGAGCCTATCCTGAGATAAATCATCCGAATAAGCTTTCCAGCCTATTGAAGTCAATGTATAATCTTAACTATCTTAACAAAGAAACGAGAAAAGTGAAGGGAAAAGAAAGAACATACTACTCGCTAGTTCTGCCGGCATTTGCACATATTTTCGCTATTCATTATAACTCGGATAGCATCGTATCAGTAAAACCTGACCCGCTGCCTACGGAAGAATGGCATAAACTAACTAGGAAAGAAATTGATGAAATATTACACGATGAAGACTTAAAACAAAAAAAAATATTCGAAAAAATAACCTATGAAAATTTATATGAACTTCTAATGAACATTCAGTATTATTCAAAAAAGATTGATGATAATCACTTAATGAAGAATATAACACCATGCGTAATATATGATTTCAACACATTTTTCTTGCACATATTAGATATATTAGAAGTGATATTTCAATACAAAACAGGAATCCATCCCCGAACGGAGTTAAAAAAACACTATTTCTTAAGAAAACAGAGTGAATCAGAGATAAATGAGATGATAAAAGTATTCGAAAAAAATCAGTTATTCTATCTTATCGAATTTACGAAAGAAACCTTAGTAAACAGTATAAGAAAAAGTAGATATTCTACATCACATTCTTTTTGATTATAGTACTTACTTTACCGAGGAGAAAACTTTATAAAGGCCGTTATCTCCGACTATATTTGGAGTTTAGAAACTTCGTTGAAAAGAAACTTTCTTAGCTTTAAACAGGTTCCTATCTATTCCTTGCCATTCTTTTTCCCGAACTAGATTTGTTGTGTTTCTTTTGGGAAGTAGTCCAGGATTGACGGAAAAGTGGCAAGGATTGCGTTCCGTAAGCTATGTTGTGACATTCTCAAGAGCAGTTATGGTTTGTTGAGCAACTTGTTTCGGCAGTTCTGTTCTAGTATCCTCTATTTGAAGTATGGTTTTTGCAAGTTGTATGGTTTGATTACCGCCGGGTGTTTGTTCGAGTCCATACCCTATTTGATAGGCAATAATCGACAAAAAGACGCCTGCGACAATCACTAACAAAGGTATCCAAATGTCATCGGTGTCTTGTTCGAATAACATATAAGCAATCCAACCTAATCCAAAAAGAATAGCAACAACTGCAAGCCAGAAAATTATCTTAAATATAGCTATTACCAAAAGGAACACTATCGCTGCAAGAACGATAAAACCCCATACCTTTTCATTATCTTGTCTTGACATATTGGTTGGTAGTCAGTACAGATATTTATATTTTTAGTATACATTTTATCGAGGACAATAGTTTTATAAAGGCAGTTATCTCCGCTATTTATACGTACAAACATGAGAAAAAAGCTGTATTTGACTTTGGATTTGGATGTATGCAGAAAGCTTAAAGAGAAGCGAATTAATATTAGCCGTTATGTCGAGAAACTTGTTCTTAAGGAATGGGCTTTTGGCACTTTTTTGCAAAGAGGTTGTGACCCGAGTTCGAATCTCGGTCGGCGCATGGAAGCGCATGCAACTCTAGGGTATGTGCGCTACAAGAAACTATAGATTCAACTTAATTTTCTAAGAGTTTTTTAAACTAAATTCTCTTACTACCCGATGAGATTTAGAAATAGTTATAAACACCTATGGCAATTTAAAAATAGAATATGCTGAAACATGAATTTTGGGAAGATTGGAAAAGAAAAACCAAGTTAGAAGAAGCGGCCATAAGATCATACAAGGCAGGCAAGAAAATCATTCTTGAGAAAATTCCTGAAGATGAGGTAATCTCGATTTATGTGAGAGGAAGTTTTGCACGAAGAGAATTGGATAAACAAAGCGATATAGATTTTGTGGTGATTTTAAACACAAGCAATTACCTTAAAAGACTCAAAAAACTTAATGAGGCATACAAAAGCGAATTTTACCCGGAAATTGAAATTAAGGGTTACTCTTGGTGGGAGTTAAAAACAGGGAGAAGATCTAAGAACAGTGTGAGTGCGACTCCTCCGTATATAACCACGAAACATCTTCCTAAATTTAAGTTAATTTATGGTAAAGATTTGTCTAAAACTAAGTTCTTCTCCATGACAGATATAGAAGATTTAAAAGGATTATTAAATACCTTTAGGAATATTTTTTTGTTCCAGTACAAAGAAAAGAAAATGGAGTTTAGAGATTTGGTAAAGCAAACATTCTGGCTAGCGGAATTGGAACAAAAAGTCAAGGGCGAAAATCCGCCACACGGCTGGAAAAAACTTGAGAAGTCTATCAAATACGAGAAACACATAGTTCATGACGCGTTAAAATATAGACTAAAACCAGTCAAAGACAAAAAAGAAAGATCAGAATACGTCAATAAATTGAAACGATACCTTGAAAAATTGGATAAGTTAGCTTAAGACTACAAGTCATTGGGCCTTTTTAGCGCATTCAACTCTGAGGTGGTGTGTGCGGTCGGCGCATGTTCTTTTTCTACCAGCTTAACAAAAAAGTTTTTAAACCTGTTATAACCACAAAAGACAATAAGCTAAATTGTGGGCCCATAGCTTAGCCTGGCTGGAGCACCGGTCTTATAAGACCGTGTTTCGAACAACACGAATTAGGGTAGCCGGGGGTCCGGGGTTCAAACAAGGTCACGGTCGTTCGTTGCTTTCAACGGCAAGCCTTATGAAAGTCCCTGTGGGCCCATACGCCCCGATGGTGTAGTCCGGTCCAAGGGAAACAAGGTTGTTTCCTTGGTTTCCTTGCGGGAACAATCATCTCGGATTTTCGAGGATTCGAAGATCAAAGCGATGAGCGGATGTTCCAAAGTCCGAAAACATCCGAGGACACGGGTTCAAATCCCGTTCGGGGCATCGAGTGAAACGAGATGCAACGGAC
>Ga0315294_10007564_pt1 | contig 11912 bp, 13 predicted proteins | sample YL17G13_40_MG_FD_203626 | JGI IMG/M metagenome (GOLD analysis project Ga0315294, IMG submission 203626) | Sediment microbial communities from Yellowstone Lake, YNP, Wyoming, USA - YL17G13_40 | ecosystem: Environmental > Aquatic > Freshwater > Lake > Sediment | place: USA: Wyoming | collected...
TCCTGGCTCTCGCTTGGCCGATCATGGAGAGCTGCTATCTCCGTATCGTACGCAACAAACTCCCGATATCCGTTCTTGTATCTGTCCAGCACCTGATTGATCGCATTGGTGTCGAAGCCATCCGTGCCGCGGAGGACGTCGAGATCGCGTCGCGTGAATCGCTTACGGACGCACAGATCACCGTCCTGGATGGTCTTGGACCCGGGAGAGGGATAGACGTCAAACGGATCAACGCGGTCATATTCCTTGACAATCTTTTCCGTAACCCCTATCTCAGACAGCATCGTGCCCTGGATCGGTCGCCATTCAAGGACTTGTCTACGCCTGAATATCGGGCCTTCCATGAACGCAGTCGGGTAAGTCGCAAAATCCTCAATCATATCACCGAGCGCTTCATACCATTTACCCTCTACCAGCTCGTCATCGACATTATTCTCGATCGCATCGGCGTCCTGCTTGGCCTGTTCCCTGATCTGCTTCAGGAGTTCGTCTTTGAACTTTTCAGCAGCTGCGCGTAAATCATCACCATTGATCATGGAGCGGTCAAAGGCCTGGCCGTTAGCTTGTGCCTGGACAGACACACGGGCAATATAGTCTTCCAGGAAGGCTTGTTGAGCTTTCTGGACGAACTGAGGCGGGATATCCGGGACCGGCGTAGGCTCAATCGAATAGGGACGCTCACCGGATGGCAGCATGATGTCTTTCAACCAGCTCTCAAGGGCGCGGCACTTAACGTCCGTGATCATCATGTAGATGTTTGTGCCGTTCTGCTGTTTGATAAGCGCCTGGATGTCGGCCTCATAGATACCGTCGCGCTGGCGAAGACATTGCAACATACGCTGCATGACCGTTGATTTCGCATTCACAGCGGCGGTAAAGGCGCCCCTGATATGGGTTCCGAGTCTCGAGACTAACGGCTGATTCTGCTTCGCCTCAAATTCCTTGAGTGCAGCTTCGCTCTTCTCCTTCTCTTGAATCTCGCTATTCGTAATGCGCCGTATCATTGGCCGCTCGGCATACATTCTGCCTGTCTGGACGAGAGGCGATGAGGGCGTTGAACTTGTGTTTAGACCTGTGGGCATTACCAAGCGTACCTCACTTTCTTAACCGGCTTCACAGCCTGGGGTAGTGCCTTCTGTTTGATGTCCGCGAACGTCTGCCTGAGCGCGTCAGCACTGTTCGGGGATCGCTTCAACAGTTCTTTGATAGTGTCCTGGTCCATAACCTTGATCTTACCTTTTGGGATTTCGTACGTCACGGTATGGAGCTCTTCGAGAAGTTCTTCATCCGGGGGCAGCATAGATCCCGAGTCTACCCGCAGCCATTCCCGGACAGCCCACCAGAGCTGATCCCTGATAAGGCCGAACTCACCCATCTCGGTCGTCTCTGTTGGCGATTCCTGGGCTTTGATGCCGTACGCATTACAGCGAAGCCGTCTCATATGAGGGGCAACGCCGGCGCCGACACCGTTGCCGTCAACACTACAGGCTCGCAAGGATCGCTTGTGGTATTCCAGGCTGGCCCTATCGCCTGTTTCCATCATGTCCACGCCGCCCCAGCCGACAAGGTGATCGACGTATCCACCGTAGCGGAAGCAGCATTTATTCAGGTCATTGCCCATTTCCGCACAGTCCAGGCCCATGATGCCGGTTACGTCTTTCGGCGGCACTTCTCCCCATTTGCTCACATACAGATCCCAGCGGGCCCGGGCGGCAGCCGTCCATTCACGGGAGATAAGCTGGTTAATGCCCTTGGCAGGATATTGACCGAGGACCATATAGGAAAAGGCGGGATTAACGATCTTGTACTTGCCCGGGAGTATAGGCGGGAGCTGCTTGCCTTTCTGATCTTTGGCTACAGCGCCTTCCAGGAAAGCCGGCAGCACGAAACAGTCTGCATCATCAGTCGCAGCCTCCGCCGCTGGCATGAGTCGGCACCATTGGTTGATTCGCCGTACGGTAGTTTGGCGATCCACGGCCCCGCCAGGAATGACGGTCTCGCCAGTAATGACGTTGGGATGATTAAAAGCAGAGAGGCTAACCACGTTCGCCAGGCTGTCACGCTCCATTCGGTAGACCGGGCCGGCCTCAGCTCGAGGGTTAAACATGATCAACAGGCGGAAATGCCCGCCAGACATACAGGATTCAATGCCTTTGTAGATTTCATCAGGAATTGCATCGCCTTCGTCCAGGATAAATAGCAGGTGCGGTGCATGCTTCCCTGAGAATTTAGCTTGACGGGTTGCTGATGTCCCCGAAGCAGGGATCGCAACACCGGTTAAAAACGATTTAGGATTACGTTCAAGGTGTAAGACATTTTGTTTGAATTCACCAAATACCTTTGGATGCTTTTCAATCAGGCTGCCGATCTCGCCCCAAAGCAGTTTCTTGAGGTTGTCTTCCGGGGGGGCTGCGGCCGTGTAGACCTGGGAATTGGGGAAACACTTGATGAACCATGCGCCCGTGCGGGCGGCGCCATGGGTCTTGCCCGTGGCATTGGCTGACTTGGCAATCGTCACAGAGTTATCCCGGACAGATTCCATCATTGCCTTGACGTCATCGGTGTAGGTTTCGCCGAACTGATCCTCACAGAAACGTACCGGATCGTCCTGGTAGGCTTCAAGGCTCGCAACTTCCGTCAGCGCCCGCTCAATCACGCTTTTCGGAAACAATGCGGCTAAGTTCTGCGCGTACTGCCTCACCAATGCCGGCTGGCAGCCCTCTAAGGATTGCATTTAGCGTTTCCTCGTCAAACTGGATCTTCTTAGTCTCGATTGGGTAAAGGGCCAAGAGCTTTTGCGCGTCCATCCTGGCTTTCTGCCGAATGTCCCAGGCAATCTCACCCCAGGTAATCACCGTGTCGCCATCGTCGTAAATTACAAGGTTGTCACCATCCTTTGCCGTCTCGCGCTTCTCACCCTGGGCCAGAACATGAACGCCTGCAGCCAAGATAGGCTTACCAGCTTTCTTGCCGGCGTCTTCGGCGTATCGTTCTACTTTGCCCTTAAATTTTATGGTCTTTGATGTTTTGGCTTTGAGTTCTTGCCTGAGTAATTTGGCGAGCTTCCGAGGCGTGATACCCTCAGCATCAAGGACTGCGGGAACATTTATGGATGTTGATCGATTGAGTTCATCCACGGTTACAGGCACATCAACCTCTCGTTGTGTAGTAACGTAACATATTGATATTATTTGTCAATCTTTATTTTTGGGCGGGTGCAATGGAGGGGTGCAATGGAGGGGTGCAATCAGTGAATGCAAAAAAATATTTTAGACGGTCTCTCTTTTTGAGCCCTTTAGACTGGTATATGCTTTTAGTTTTGACGGAAAGTGGTGTATTAATTTACGGGGTGGCCTACCTCTTTTCATATAAAATATCACACCAGCGTCCAGCCATTCCTCGCGCTTGTAATAGCATGTGCGCAATGAACAGCCCAGAGTAGCCGCAATGCTCTTCATCCCCACAACGGCCCTTTCATTTTCTCCAAACTCTATCATCTTCGCCTACCCATCTTGTACGGTTCATGTTTCACCTTTCGGTATTGCGGCTAATAATTCTGCCATCGAACTGAATCCTGCTTTTTTATATTCAGCCGCCTTCGCTGTGTGCTCTGCCTCGTTGTAGTTTCCATTCTCTTTCGAGAAGACGTTTTCAAGATAGGCCTTCGGGCTCAATATCGGCTTGGCCTTCGTCTCTTTTTTCTTGGCCTTAATCAGCGAGTCCAGGCAGTGAATGATCGCGCCGGGGTTTCCATTGGACATATGCGACTGCACAAAAAGGTTTATCTGGCTTTGCTCGTACTGTGAGGGAAAGATCGTGGATATCGTCGTTGCGAGTTCTTTGTAATTTTTTAAAAAGGCCTCTTTTGAGAGTGAGTTATCAACAGGCTTTTTATTGTCCGGGAGTTCGTCCCTATTAGCTTTAATTAAATTCTCTTTAATTATATTAAATTGTAAAGGAGTATTCCCGTCTTTGTCCTGGACAGGTACGGGAGTTGTCCCGGACTTCTCCCGATCCCTGGGCGGCGGAGGGGGGATTTTTGACTTTGCTTCTTTGCTTTCCCTGAGATTTTGAAATTCTCGGAAGTTCCTGAATTGTAAATATTTTTCACCCTCAATCTCATACAGTATAATCAGGTCAACGCTGTCCATGTCCATCAGATATTCCGCGACATTTTGGGGCGTAAAAGTCTTTATCCTCGGCACAACCTTGCCCTTAATTATATCGGGGTCGGCATAATAGCGCCCCTCGACATCAAGGTAGGGTAAAATCCATGTCCAAAGCAACCGCGCCGCATCCGTTTTAAGCTCTGGAAGCTTCTTTGAATCAGAGACTGCCCTTTTTAACATTCTCCCTTCAGCCATATCCTACCCCTCTTTCAGTTTCCTCGTTTCCATCAGGTATACCTTCTCACCCCACACCTTGTACCGGAACTCGAAACCCTCTGCTACCTCGACCCGAATGCGCAGGAAGAAAAGAAGGGGGTATCGCCATTTGGAAATTTTGACACGGGTGGCATCATCGTGGGTAAATACATAGGCGTTTTGGAAAGGGTTACAAGGATAATCTGGCGCGAAGAGCTCACAGACCGGGGCCTCCCCGATCGGATACGGCCACACACGATCTTGTTTTATGTCCCGTATAAGTGCATCTACATAAATTTGCACTTTAACAAGCCCATACTCGGCCAGTGCCCTGCCACCAGCATCTATAAACTCATCTGCAGCCGCCATACGGTCCTTCTCTGTCCCCTCTGCTCGCTCTTCCCGGTCCTTGTCTTTTTCCGCAGCCTCAACCAGTTGGTCGAGTTCAATGGCACAATCAACAATCGCCTCAAGCAGTTTTTTCTTTCCTCTGGGCAATTTCCCCTTCCCTTTGAGTCTCGCCGCGGCGTCTGCCAGAGCTTTCTTTTTACCTCCCGGCGTGTCTGCGGAATAATATGCGGCTTTACAGGTACCGCAATAGCCGAGACTTGAGAGCGCGAGATCCGGCCGCTCACAATTCTTACAGGTGCCTCTTTTTCTTTTTGCCATGTTCCCCCCCTTGTTTTTTTGCACAGTTTTACAACGACCTGAATCTTTAGGGTTTTCATGTGGAATACTTTCTGGAATATTTTTCTCAGAATTTAACAATTCCTCCACGATCCCCTTCCCCTGCTTACAGTCTTTACAGCACTCCGGCGTGCTTCACGTTGATGAATCGATCTGAACGCCCTCAGTCTGCCGGCGCACACAGACGCGCTTGGTCATCGTGATATGGTTTGTCTCACAGTTGAAGAAGTCTTCTTTTTTCATTGTCATCTGGCACCCTCACTGTTTCCGGTTGGCAGAGCAAATCCCCTACCCGCCTAAGCTGCATATCAATATACTTCTCGTTCAGATCAATGAGTATAAACCGCCTACCGAGATTCCGGGCAACCTCTCCCACGGTGCCGCTGCCGGCAAAACAATCGAGAACGACACAGGGGACAGGCTCAAGGCCATGCTCACACGTGGGCTTCCAGCCGATCGTTTTTGATTCGTTTGAATATTCTTCGCCACGCTCTCGAGCTGCTTGCCGAAGAAGGGACATTCTGTTAGCTGAAGACCCCTTTTCATATTTAGTCGCCGTTTTCCCATCGTGAGCCGTTAATCCTTTTTCAACCACCCGCACCCACGGATTCCCGCACTCAGGACAGCAGCCCTTTTCAGACGTGCCGGCCTTAATCGCCCTTTCAGGTATCGCCGGGGGGAATGTTGCGAAATGACTTGACTCGCTCTGCTTTTTCTGATAGTAATGACACAAACAATCAGGAGGTATTGACGATGATTTGCCAACGCTGTGGAAAAGAGTTTGTGCCAAAAGATCAATCTCCCGCTCGTCTGAAAAAGAATCCGCCAAAATACTGCTCTCGAAAATGCGCACAGCCGAATCAATTTTCTCAAGTGCTTCTGGTTTGTGTCCAATGCGGGAAGCAATTTCACCGGAAGAAATACATGGAAGAATGGTCAAAAGAACGTGGTCCATTTTGCGGTTTTCGTTGCTATGCTCAGTGGCAGAAAGAAAATACCGCAGGGCCGAGCAACCCGTGCTGGAAAGAGGATTCGATTCACCGGACTGCCGGGAAATTTCAGTTAATAAGGCGTCTCGCATATCAACGGGACGGGGGAAAGTGCGTTGATTGTGGATCAACCGTGAACCTGCACACGCATCACAAGGGAAATCCCGATGTGCATGAACTGGACAACGTGGAGACGGTTTGCGCAGCGTGTCACCGGAAACGCCATCCCCTTCAACACGCCGAAGATGGGAAGTTTCTTGCCACATATTGAACGGCTTTGTAGCCATGGTCCAGACGTCGCGCATTTTGCGCGTCGTGACAACGTGCCTGACAGCCGCGGAGAAAGAACGGTTTTGCTTTGATTTGATACTCCCTGAAGTAAGGTGCGCTGGATCTCGGGCGACGTGTTCCCTGCTGTTGCGTCCTACCTTTCTTGCTTTTGGTGCCCTGCCCTCTCGATGAAAAGCGCCATGGTGTCCAGGCAGGGTATCCCAATTTGAAGGCACCTTTGCTTTTGGGTTTACGCCATGGCCGCGGTCGTGAGCGGTACCGTTTGTTGGTTCCTTTACCGCCTCGTCGTCGTAAAAATATCTACGGGATTTTGAGAGAAGGAAGATATGCTCATGCGCGACGGTGGGCCGATCATTTTGGCTGCCGGGCATGACGTTGGGTTTCACCCAAATAATGTCCGAGCGTAGCCACCAACCATCGGCCTGCAGCGCCAGCGCTACTCTGGCCGGCATCATCATAAGGTCTTTGGGCTTCAATCCCTGTGTTTTCAGTGTGGAGATATTGCCGCGATCAAGGGGATATGCCTCAGCGTCTTTTTTGGCGAGGATCCCGGGGAAGCTATTATCTCCCCCGCCCGGATTGTAACAAGTGCCCTTGCCGCTCGCGTATGAATCGCCCAGGTTGAGCCAGTAGGTGCCGTCGTCACGGAGCACACGCTTGATCTCCCTGGAGATATCTACCATGTGTTTGACATAGAGTTCTATGGTGGGCTCAAGGCCGAGAGATCCGCGCCAACCATCATCCCATATCTGAGGCGGGATGCCGTAGTCTCGTAATCCGAGGTATGGCGGGCTCGTCACGCAGCAGTGAACGGACTTATCCGGCAGCGTCTTGAGGACATCGAGGACGTGGCCTATGTAGATTCTATCCGTCATTCTTCCCACTTAATGACTACTTCGGTGCGTGGATTTGCCTTGTCGTGGTGGACCCGGGATCCGTCCCAGGAATAAATCTGTCTATCGTTTTCATAGATCAAACCTTCAAGGCAATCAGCGATTGATTCCATGGCTCCACTGAGATCCGGCAGTGTACCCTTGCAATAAAAGTGAGCCTCGATGTGGACGGGGCACGTAAGCGTTGGGCTCATTGTCTGGCCGTTTCCCCAGAGAAAGAGCCGCGATTGCTTTTCCCATATTGTGTAGGCCTTTGAGGGCAGGATCATGGGACGACGTGTGCAATTTCTACCCCCTACCATGCAGGCGATCTTGGAATTCTTCTTACTGACCACGTTGCCGGGAATCGTTAAATGGATTTCTTTCATGTTATCCCCCGCCTCAGATTTGCCGCGTATGTGGTGAGTCCTTTGTCGGATCGGATACCCTGACAGGCGGTATTGCATTGAAGTGGCCGACAGTCTACGCAACTGATCCCCGCCTTCTCATGACGTGCCGCTTCTCCGCCCCAATAACCATCGACCAGTTTCTTCTGGACTCGGAGCTGTGTAAGTGTACCGCGAGTTATTCCTATTCCCACAAGACCACACCTCCTCTATGATTTAATGGACGTTATCTTCCGGGCCTGTTATCATGCCCTAAACCCCCTATCCATCAACGTGTACAGTCACCATATACAAAGTGCACATAACGTGTACGTGACAAAACAAAAAAAATTATTTACACTTACGCCAACAGATCACGAACCCGCTTCTCGCCATGCACCTGCATGAGAAGCACATTTTTATAGTCTTCGAGATAACCCGCTATGGCGTATTCGAAAATAAGAGCAGAAACATCAACGCCCTTTGCCAGTGCCATGGCGGTCAGGTCTTCTTTGAATTTTTCTCCGGTACGGAAGGTGATTAATTTGTCGCGTTTTTCGTCTTTAAGCGGAAGTGGCTTTGAGAAATCGAGCTTTAGTTGCATGAAAACCTCCGGCAGAAATATGTTTAGAAAAAGCTCTGGATATGGTAAAAGGGGAGAGCATCACTTTAATGAACCTGGGGGTTACATATGGGGTGATAACGCCCCCCCCTTTTTTATTTTCCCGGGCAAAGAAGTTCGCGGAGCTCCAGCACTTTTGCGTATTTATCCGCGCCTGGTTGTGCTTTTCCCGTCTCATATAGAGACAGGCTGACGCGGCTACATCCGACGCGGACAGCAAAATCTTCCTGTGATTCGCCGTATGCCTCACGGGTTTCTTTAAAAACTTTAGCTATGTTGTTTGTCTGCATGGAACGGGATGATATAATATTTTTTGTATCTTGTCAAACATTTATTACAAGGATTTTTGTATGAAGCGGTTTTTTATTGCCTGTCGTATATAAACTTTTTTGTAAATAATCCTTGACAAGACCAAAGGACTTTGTTAATATCCCCTCAAACAACCCGAAAACTCGCTCTCTCACATATCCTTACTCGCAATGCCCGTATCCTGGGCTGTCCATCGCGGTGGCCTGCTGCGGCAAAGGGATTCGGCATAGCAGGTTTGGATGAGAACGAACCCGGGCGCGATCAGCGAGAGTCGGCACCGGAGGTAGGGACGGAGCAATAGTTCTTTTTAATCTATGCCGGCATCCGTGAGGTACGCCTCGCTGGCCCTGGGTGCGGGGCTGGCTGCCGGCACCATTTTCAAAGGCAGGGAAGACGAGATCGTGCGACATGCTACGGCGCCAACAGGCATGGTGTGAAATCGCTCCCTGCCAGAAAGGGGGACCATGACTGATTTACTGAAACCAATCAGGCGACGCACAATCGATAAATGTCACACCGTAAGAAGACGATTAATCGTTGCGCTTATGCCCGGTGACGTTATCGCTTTCCGGGAAGAAGGTCGTCGGAAATGGTACACCGCGCCATTGACGAAGGTTTTTGTCCAGGTTGCCCGGTGGAATGCAGACGCGGAATTGGCAGAGAAGAAAAGAACAAGGCAACTAAAACGCACTAAGTAGGAGGCATAAGGTAATGAACGGCTTCACAGGTCTAACGCGGAAATCGAGCATCAAGCGAGAGATCAAAGCTCTCATCTATACCTGGATGGAAGACGCTGATCTTGAAGTATGGATCAGATACTTCATCATCTTTGCCATCGGCTACTTCTGCGGCGGCGCGGTTAGACTACATACATGAATACAGGATAGCTAAAACGATGGAGAACCTTGAAGGGAGGTGGAGTCTGCCATGAAAAACACCGAAGGCGCAATCTGGATGGCAATCGAGAAAGGCGACATGACGGCGCTCACGAGCTTGCTCAGTCCGAACTGCAAGTACCCGGAGCCCTGCGGTTATCGTGACGAAGGCTATTGTCTTTACAAAGGCCAGGAGCAGTTTTGCCCGCTGGTCAAGGAATCAGAAAGGAGCAACAAATGACAGCGGAAGACGCATTGACAAAGGAACTGGAGGTTTACAAGAAGGCCGGGGCAAATCTGCTCATGCCGTCCACCGAGATCGCGGGCCTTTCGGAGTTTCATGCTCCGGTGATCGAGAAGGTCTATCTGAGTCCAAAGCCGGATGATGGTGATGTTTACCCGCATGATAACGCAGATGCAGGTCAAAAAAAGAAATGGCGCCCGACCAAGCAGGCGCTCATGAAACTGTCTGTCTGTGCCGGCGTGATCTGGTCTCCGTCTCAGTCCAAGCGAATAGACAATGGTGCTGACCGGAACTATATCGCTTATAGGGCTGTGGGCGGAATTAAGAAACCGGATGGCCAGGCGGTCTTTTTCTCGGCGGACTATGACATTGATTTCGAGGTCATGGAAGAAGAGTTGCAGGAACTGTACGAGAAGAAGGCGCAGTACCTCAAAAAGGGAAGCGGTCAGAACGAGCGACCAGCAACGGCCCAGGAGAAAGCGGAATACATCGAATACTGTGTCAAGCGCGACATGCTTCAAAAGAGGAAATTCAAGCTCAGGTTGTGTGAAGCAGGGGCCATGAATCGCGTTCTTAGAATGCTCCTGGGCATCAAACAGGCTTACACGACCGAGGAACTGTCGAAGCCCTTTGTCATGGCCAGGATCGTCTTCCGTCCCGATTTCTCGGATAAAGACGTACGGCAACAGTTCATCAACGCAGCGATCAGGAATATGGTCGGTGTTTACGGACCGGGGGCGGCAGCCGAACAGGAGAAAGAGGCGGAGCCCATTGATGTCACGCCCGTAACCAAAGTCGATGGCGATGATGTGAATGGTGACGAAGAAGAGGGGAATACCAACGAATCACTGATTGTCGATTACCAGAATGCGAATATGGATGATCAGGTAATGGCAATCAAGCGTCTGGCCGAACACAAAAAGTATGACCTCGCCGATCTCCTGAAACGCGGCAAGATCAAGTCTGTAACTGAAATGAAGGACGAAAAGCGCCTTGAGCTATTTAAGCACCTTATCGCTCTCGCAGATCCGCAGGCGCAGGAAACCGCGCAAGACGATAGCGATGTGCCTTTTTAGAGGGCGAGACCATGAAAATACTGCAAACATCTGACTGGCATGTTCGCGACCGTGACATCGAGGAAATCGAGAAATGTTTGATGAAGATCATTGAGACGGCCGCAGAGGAAACCATTGATCTGGTAATCCTGGCCGGTGACACTTTTGACTCGCAAGATATTAAATTGGATTCTCTCTCTGCCAAGCTGGTCGTCAAGACGATCTCCGAGCTGGCAAATATCTGCCCTATTGCCATCGTTTTGGGAACACCTTCTCACGATGGGAAAGCCGCGGAGATCCTGCAATTCGTGAAAGGAAACTATCCTGTTCATGTAGCAGCCCGCCCCCAGCAAATTGCACTCTGGAAGAATATTTTCACGGAGGTATTTGATGGTGTATCCAAATTAGAAAGCAATCCGGATGCTATTCTCACCCTCATCCCCACGCCCACAAAGCAATTCCTCCAGGGCACTGACCAGGACATCAGCCAGGCCATGAGTGCTATCTTTGCGGGCTTCGGGGCACAGGCTTCACAGTTTGATTGTCCCCACATTCTTGTCGGACATTTCAATGTTACGGGTTCAAAACTTCCGAGCGGGGAGGTACGTATTGGAATGGACATTGAGACAAGCGTGGATCAAATGAACCTTGGCAATTTTAGCCTTGGATGTCTCGGCCATATCCATATCGAACAATGCCTCGGAGAAAAGCATTTCTTCTCCGGCCCGATTTACGCCACGAAAATTGATGAAATTGGCCGGAAGGGATTCTGGATTCATGAATTCAACAATTCAACAATTCCTGAATCAACCTTTATCGAAACACCGCACAAGAAGCTCGTGCGGATTATAAACAATTTCACAGATGGCATGTCCATTGATGAATTTCCCGGGATCCTCAACGGAGCGTGTCAACTCAACGATGTTGAGGGTGCTTACGTACGATACGATATTACGGCATGGCAGGATGAGGCCGGGAAGGTGGACAAGGAACAGATCAAGGAAGATTTCAAACTGGCCGGCGCTGTTGACGTCGATATCCGCATCATCAGAATCCCTCGTCAAACTGTGCGAGCGGAGGCAGTCCTGAAAGCGGAAAATCTCAGAGACAAGATTCAGAAGATGGCTGAGATCAAGGGCGAGGAAGTATCCTGGTCTATATTGGTAAAGGCAGAAGCATTGGAAGGGAAACCGGCAGAGGAATTGATAAAGGCGTTGA
>Ga0315294_10007565_pt1 | contig 11911 bp, 15 predicted proteins | sample YL17G13_40_MG_FD_203626 | JGI IMG/M metagenome (GOLD analysis project Ga0315294, IMG submission 203626) | Sediment microbial communities from Yellowstone Lake, YNP, Wyoming, USA - YL17G13_40 | ecosystem: Environmental > Aquatic > Freshwater > Lake > Sediment | place: USA: Wyoming | collected...
GTCGGGACGCCGCTGAGAGGCACGTCGGCCGCGCGCCGCGCGCGCTGAGCGGCGAGCGCCAACCCGGCCGCCAGGCCGACGACAACCGCGAGGGCGACACTCAGTGCCACCGCGCCAACACTCACCCCGAAAAGCGTACGCATCGGGCGGTGGTCGAAAAACTCGGTGCGCCCTACACGCAGCATGTTCAGTGGGCGTTCACCGAATGTTCTACTTGGATCCCTGGTTCGCCACGGCCGCGGCGCCGGCGGCGGCGGCTTCCGGATCCAGGTAAGTGCCGCCGGCCACAAGCGGCTTCAGGTCGGCGTCGAGGTCGTAGCGCAACGGGATGCCAGTCGGGATGTTCAGACCCACCACGTCGTCGTCTGACATGCCGTCGAGGTACTTCACCAGTGCCCGCAGCGAATTACCGTGCGCCGCGATGAGCACCGTCTTGCCGGCATTGAGGTCCGGCACGATCGTCTGCTCGAAATACGGAACGAACCGGGCGACCACATCGGCCAGGCACTCGGTCAGCGGACCGCCGTCGATGTCTGCGTATCGCGGGTCGGCATCCTGACTGAACTCACTGCCTCGCTCGATGGGCGGCGGCGGAGTGTCGTAACTGCGGCGCCACTGCATGAACTGGTCCTCGCCATACTTGGCCTTGGTCTCGGCCTTGTCCAGACCTTGCAGCGCGCCATAATGACGTTCGTTGAGCCGCCAGCTGCGATGCACCGGAATCCAGTGCCGATCGGCCTGGTCCAGGGCCAGGTTCGCGGTGGTGATCGCGCGGCGCTGCAGCGAGGTGTAGACGACGTCGGGGAGCCGGTCCTGCTCCGCGATCAACTGGCCGGCGCGCCCCGCCTCGGCGCGGCCCTTGTCAGTGAGGTCGACGTCCACCCAGCCGGTGAACCTATTGAGCGCATTCCACTGGCTTTCGCCGTGGCGGAGCAGGATCAGCGTGAAGTCACCGTCAGCCATAGCACGGAGTCTCTCACGACGGGCGCCTACTGTTGGTCGTCTTTGGGGTGGTTGTCGGGAACGTCATCGTCGATGAGGTGCTTGAAGGCCTGCAGGTTCTTCAGCGACTCCCCGCGCGCCAGCCGCCAGGCCCATTCCTTGCGGATCGAGGAGGAGAAGCCGAGTTCGAGCAGGGTGTTGAAGTCGTTGTCGACCGCCTCGAGCACCTGACCGAGCACCCGGTCGATCTCGTCGGCGCTGACGATGTCCAGAGCGATACGGCCGATCAGATAGATGTCACCGATGTTGTCCAGCGTGTAGGCCACGCCGTATAGCCGGCGGTTGCGCTTGAGCAGGAAGCGGTAGACACCCTCGTGGTTCTCGTCGGGCCGGCGGCACACGAACGCCTCGACCCGCACCGAATGCTCGCCGATGCTCAGCAGTGTGTTGGTGGTCAGCTTGCGCTCGCCGGGCAGTTCCACGATGAAGCCGGGCAGACCGCCGTGAGCACCGTCGTAGCGAACGTAATTCAGCCCGTGCTCGATGAGCGTCCGCTCGACGTCCTGCTGGATGCGGGCCTCGGCGTCGCGGGCGTTCACGCGCGTACGCCCCGTCGCATCGTCCAGCGCCGTCCGGCACGCCGGGTCGCCAGGTCAGGCGCGGCGCTGCGCTGGTGGGTGCGGCCGTAGTCGATCATGGCCCGGCGGTAGCTGGCGAGCAGCGCGTCGACGGTGTGGTCCCAGGAGAACTGCCCGGCGTGATCGATGGCTGCCCGGCTGAGCGCGTCGGCGTCGGCGTCGAGCAGATCGGCGATGGCCGCGGCCCAACGCTGCGGGTCGTGCCCGTCGACCAGGGTGCCACTGCGCCCGTCGGCCACAGCAACCGGCAACCCGCCCACCGCGGCCGCCACCACCGGCGTTCCGCAGGCCTGAGCCTCCACGGCGACCAGGCCGAAGGACTCCGAGTAGCTGGGCACAGCCACCAGGTCGGCCGCGCGGTAGACGTTGACCAACTGCTCCCTGGGCTGGGGCGGCAGGAAGGTCACCCGCTCGGCGATACCGAGTTCGCCGGCCAGCCTGGCCAGGCTGTCGGGTGCGGCCAGGCCACTGCCGGAGGCTCCGCCGGCGATGACCACCCGGACGGGGCCGTTCTTGCCGGGGGGCAGCAGAGCCGCCGCACGAAGCAGCACGTCGGGAGCCTTCAACGGCTGGATGCGCCCGACGAACGCCACGATGGACTCCTCCGGGGGCAGCCCCAGCACCGCACGGGCCGCAGCACGGTCGCCCGGGGTGAACGTTCGCAGATCGACGCCGGGATGCACGACGTCGATCCGGCCCGGATCGGCATCGTGCAGCGAAACCAGTTGGTGCGCTTCTGCTTCGGTGTTCACAATCAGCCGGTCGGCTTCGTCGACCACCTGCTGTTCGCCGACCGCGCGCAGCGGCGGTTCCGGATTGTCGCCGTCGGCCAGGGCTGCGTTCTTGACCGCGGCCAGGGTGTGGGCGGTGTGCACCAGGGGCACCGCCCAGCGTTCGCGGGCCAGCCAACCGACCTGACCGGACAGCCAGTAGTGCGAATGCACGACGTCGTAGTGACCGGGCTCGTGGTTGGCCTCGGCCCGTAGGACGCCGGCGGTGAAGGCGCACAATTGAGTCGGCAGGTCGTATTTGTCGAGGCCTTCAAACGGTCCGGCGACCACGTTGCGGACCAGCACGCCGGGAGCCACCCGGACCGTCGGCGGGTCGGCCGACGACGTGGCTCTGGTGAAGATTTCGACGTCAACGCCACGGGCGGCCAGGTGCAGTGCGGTCTGCAGGACGTAGACGTTCATCCCGCCGGCGTCACCGGTGCCGGGCTGGGCCAGCGGCGAGGTGTGCACCGAGAGCACCGCAACACGCCGGGGCAGCACTCCGGCGTCGGTCAGATCCCGGGGATGCCGCACCCATCCATCTTTACACCCTGTCCCTCCTTGCCGCCTGCGCTCAGGCGGAGCCACCGAGGGGGTCGGCGCAGAGGCTGCTCAGCGAGACCACTCCGGCACCGGCCTCCCGCCCCTGTCCCGCGGGGCACTGGCTACAGTCGATGTCGATGACAGCGAACCCCGACTCCCACTCGCGAGTTGCCGTGGTGACCGGTGCCAGCTCCGGAATCGGTGCAGCGACCGCGAAAACCCTTGCCATTCAAGGCTTCCACGTTGTCGCGGTGGCTCGCCGCGCCGACCGGATCCAACGCCTGGCCGAAGAGATCGGCGGGACGGCCGTGGTGGCCGACGTCACCGACGACTCAGCGGTGCAGTCGCTGGCAGCCCGGCTCGGGCGGGTGGAGGTCCTGGTGAACAGCGCCGGCGGAGCCAGGGGCCTGCAGCCGGTGTCCGAGGCCGACCTCGACGACTGGCGCTGGATGTGGGAGACCAACGTGCTGGGCACGCTGCGGGTCACCCGTGCGCTGCTGCCGGCCCTGATCGAGTCCGGCAACGGGCTGATCGTCACCGTCACCTCGACCGCCGCACTGGAGGTCTACGACGGCGGGGCCGGCTACACCGCGGCCAAACACGCCCAGGGCGCTCTGCACCGCACCCTGCGCGGGGAACTGCTGGGCAAGCCGGTCCGCCTGACCGAGATCGCCCCGGGCGCCGTGCACACCGAGTTCTCGCTGGTGCGCTTCGGCGGCGATGCGCAGCGGGCCGAGGCCGTCTACGCCGGCATCACCCCGCTGAGTGCTCAGGATGTCGCCGAGGCGATCGGATTCGTCGCCTCCCGGCCCTCGCACGTCAACATCGATCAGATCGTGCTCCGCCCGCGCGACCAGGCCAGCGCAAGCCGGTTCAACCGCCGGGTCTGACCGGAGTCGGGGCGTCGGTCGGTGTGGCCGGCCCGCCGCGCGCCGGAACTCGCCGGGTTCGCGTGGATGAACTCGCCGTTGACCGGCCGACGTCGAAATCCGGTGTCGTGTCACCGGCGCCGTAGGCTCCGGCGAGCAGATTGGGAGCCGCGATCACGGCGGCCACGCGCAGCCGACCAGCACCGGCTCTGGAACCAAGGTGACGCCGAAGGCGGCGCGCACCCCGTCCCGCACCGTGCGGGCCAGGGCCAGCACATCGGCGGCGGTGGCCCCGCCGCGATTGGTCAGAGCCAGCGCGTGCTTGGTGGACAACCGGCACGGCCCGTCGCCTGGAAATCCCTTGCCGAAACCCGCGCGCTCCACCAGCCAGCCCGCCGCCAGCTTCACGCCATCGGGAGCGGGGTAGTGCGGGACGGGAGCGTCAACCTCTTCCCGGAGGCGTTCGAAGTGTTCGGCTGGAACCACCGGGTTGGTGAAAAACGAACCGACGCTCCAGGTGTCGTGGTCGGCGGCGTCGAGCACCATGCCCTTGGCCGCGCGCAGGTTGAGCACCGCCGCGCGAACCCGCGCCGGATCGGTGCGCTCGCCGACCGCGACACCCAGTGCGCCGGCGAGTTCGGCGTAACGCAACGGAGCCGACCGGCCGTCCGGGTCCAGAGCGAACTCCAGTTCCAGCACGGTGGCATCAGGGGAGTTCTTGAGGACGCTGTGGCGGTAGCTGAATCCGAGTTCGGCTGCCGGAACCCACCGCACCCTGCCGGTGGCGCGTTCCAGCACCTTGACCCGGGTCAGGTAGTCGGCCACCTCGACTCCGTAGGCGCCGACGTTCTGCACCGGGGTGGCCCCGGTCGATCCCGGTATGCCCGAAAGGCATTCCAGCCCACCGAGATTGGCCTCCACCGCCCGGGTGACGACGGTGTCCCAGTCGGCTCCGGCCTCGACTCGGAGCAGAGGCGGCTCGGCGGTGACGGCGGCGCTGGCCAACCGCAGCACGGTGAGATCGGTCAGGTCGTCGGCCACCACGACGTTGGAACCGCCGCCGAGCACCAGCACCGGTTCGCCCGCGCGGTCGAGCGTGCGCAGTGCCGTGACGATCTGATCGGTGCTGGCACAGGTGATCACGCGGCGCACGACGGGACCCACCCGCAGGGTGGTCAGCGAAGCCAGTGGCACGTTCTCGGCGACCTGCGCGCCGCCGAAATCCTCCGCCGTATCCATTCCCGAGTCGCTCCGCTCCGGCCCTTCGCCTACGCCGGGTAACGGTAGCCTCAGCTGCTATGCCCCGCTCATTCGACATGGCCGCGGAGTACGCGGGCACCGCGAAGCAGGTGCATGACGCGTTCTGCGACGAGCAGTACTGGCTGGCCAGGCTGGCCGAGTCCGGGGCCGACGAGTGGACGCTCAACTCGTTCCGGGTGGGGCATGACGGCGGGGTGGACGTGCTGACGACCCAGGTGCTGCATACCGATCGCCTGCCTGGAATCGTTCACCAATTCCACCGGGGCGACCTGGAAATCCGGCGTGCCGAGACATGGACCGGCCTGGCCGACGACGCCGCGGAGGCCTCCGTGGCCGGTTCGATCGAGCGCGCACCGGTCACGCTGAACGGCGACGCCCGACTCGCGCCGGTGGATCAGGGTGCGCGACTGGCCTTCCGGGCCACCGTCGAGGTCCGCATTCCGCTGGTCGGCGGCAAGATGGAGAAGTTCGTCGGAACCCAGCTGATGAACCTGCTGATCGCCGAAAAGCAGTTCACCACCAGATGGATCGCCCGTAGCCGCTGAGCGGCGCCGGTACCGTGTTGCCATGCCCCGCAGCATGGTCTTCGACGTCGACGTCGACCTGCCCGCCGCAGAGATGTATCGCCAGTTCACCGCGATCGGCTATTGGCAGGATCTGGTCACGTTCTACGAAGACAGCGCGGCCCGCACCGAAATCGCGCATTTCTCCTCTGATGACACCGGCACCGACGTCTCGTTCGCCCACATCATGTCCGGCGAGAGTCTGCCGGCGATCGCCCGGCCGGTGATGCCGGGGACCTTCGTCGTCACCCGCGAACAGCACTTCGATCCGTTCCATGAAGCGACCAACCGGGCCGCGGGCCGCTATCAGGCACATGTCCCGGCCCCGGTCGAGGTCACCGGCGAATACATGCTGCACGACACCGACACCGGCAGCCGGATGCGCCTGGAGAGCAGGTGCCGGGTACAGGTGCCGATCATCGGCGGTCAGATCGAGCAACTGGTGTTGGGCGGCTTGAAGCTGCTGCTGGCCGCGGAGGGCCGGTTCACCGCGGACTGGATCGCCGGTCATCGCTAGGCTCCAGCGGCCGGTCGGCATCCCGACTCGGGGAACCACCGGCGCCAACCGGCTGCGGCGGGCGGACCGGTGGCTGACGAATTCCGCACGGGTGCGGGCGGCGCTGGAATCGGCGTCCGACCCGGTGGTCGTCGACCTCGGTTACGGGCGGCTGCCGGTCACCACCCTGGAATTGGCGGCGCGGTTGGCAACGGTGCGCCCCGATGTCCGGGTGGTGGGCCTGGAGATCGACCCCCACCGGGTCGACGCGGCCCGGGCCGACAGCTCCGGCGCCGAGGGCAGCGTCGAGTTCCGGCTCGGCGGTTTCGAACTCGCCGGGCTGCGGCCGGTTGTGGTTCGCGCGTTCAACGTCCTGCGCCAGTACCCCGAGGACGCCGTTCTCGACTCGTGGCGGAGTATGCAGTCGCGACTGGCGCCGGGCGGGGTGCTGGTCGACGGCACCTGCGACGAACTGGGACGGGTCAGCTGCTGGGTGCTGCTGGATCGCGACGGACCGCTGAGCCTGACGCTGGCCTGTGACCCCACGGCCATCGAGCGGCCGTCGGACCTGGCCGAGCGGTTGCCCAAAGTACTCATCCACCAGAATGTTCCGGGGCAACCGATCCACGCCCTGCTGGACGCGGCCGACCGCGCGTGGGCGGCCGCGGCCGGGCAGTCGGTCTTCGGGCCGCGCGCACGATGGCGGGCCATGCTGGCGGAGTTGCGCGCGGCCGGGGTGCCGGTGGCGCAGCAGCGGCGCAGCCCGCGCGATGCGGTGCTCACCGTCCCGTGGGAAGCCGTGGCTCCGCCACCGATCTGATCGCGCCGCCGGCGCGACTACCCTGAATCCATGCGGATCGCACTGGCGCAGATCCTCTCCAGCAGCGATCCGGCCGACAATCTGCTGCTGGTGCGCGATTACACCCGCCACGCGGCCGAGGCCGGCGCGCGTCTGGTGGTGTTCCCGGAGGCCACCATGTGCCGGTTCGGGGTCTCACTGGCCCCCGTCGCCGAACCGATCGACGGCCCGTGGGCAGACGCTGTACGCGGTATCGCCGACGACGCGGGTGTCACCGTGTTCGCCGGCATGTTCACCCCGGCCCCGGATGGCCGGGTCACCAACACTCTTCTGGCCACCGGCGGCGGCGTGGAAGCCGGCTACGACAAGATCCACCTCTACGACGCGTTCGGTTTCACCGAGTCCGAGAAGGTTGCCGCCGGCCACGAGCCGGTGGTGGTGACCGTCGACGGAGTCGGCGTCGGGGTGACGTTGTGTTACGACGTCCGGTTCCCGTACCTCTACACCGAACTGGCCGACCGCGGAGCATCGGTGATCACCGTCAGCGCATCCTGGGGGGCAGGCCCCGGCAAGCTCGATCAGTGGACCCTGCTGGCTCGGGCCCGGGCGATCGATTCGGCCTGCTTCGTCGCCGCCGCCGGACAGGCCTACCCCGGGCCGGAACTGGCGGCCCAGGCTCCCACCGGTGCCGGCGGCAGCCTGGTCGCCTCCCCCCTGGGCGAGGTGCTCGCCTCAGCCGGCGTCGACCCGCAGCTTGTGCTGTGCGATCTCGACGTGGACAGCGTCGCCACGGTCCGGGAAACCGTGGGTGTACTGCGCAATCGCATTAGACTTCGCTCAGATTCTTAGGGCACAATCGCGCAGGTGACGACGCCGCCGCCCGGTACGCCCCCCGCTCCTACGCCGTTCGGGCCCGGAAACCCGGAGCCGCCGACCCAGCAGATCCCCACCCAGCAGATCCCGGGGCCGCCCCTCCCGCCAATGGCGCCCGAGCTGGAGGAGCGCGGGCGCCGCGGGCTGTTCAGCGACCCGCTCTCGGTATGGCTGACCCTGGTGATCGTGGTGGCGCTGGCGCTGACAGCCCTGCTGGGCGCGGAGTTCTACGCCCGCCACAAGGCCAACTCGATCGTGGCGAACGCCGTCAGCTGCGTGGTCCAGGACAGCTCGAAGGCGTCTTTCGGGCTGCGCCCGTTCCTGCTCCAGCACTTCACCCACAGCTACCGCGACATGCGGGTCGAGACCGCCGGTAACCAGATCCGCGAGGCCAAGGGCATGAAGCTGCAACTGCGCCTCGACGATGTGCGGATCGACAAGACCGCGGATTCGGCGGGCACCCTGGGCGCCCTCGACGCCGACATCACCTGGTCCGCTGACGGCATCAAGCAGACGGTGGCGGGGATCATCCCGCGTATCGGCGGTCTGGTCAGCGGGGTAACCCCGGATCCGTCCGCAGGCACCCTCGAAGTGGAGGGACCGCTGGGCACCGTGACGATCAAGCCGCAGGTGGCAGGCGGAGGTCTGGCCCTGGCGGTGGAAAATGTCACCGCGCTGGGTTTCAGGCTGCCGCGCGAGAGCGTGCAGCCGGCGCTGGACGCATTCACCGATCAGCTGGTCAAGAATCTGCCGATGGGCATTCACGCCGAGAGCGTCGAGGTGACCGACAGCGGAGTGACGGCGCGGTTCGTTTCACGCGACGCGACCATCCCCAACGGTCAGCAGGATCCCTGCTTCGCCGGGTTGTGACCGGGGTTCTCGCGCCCTAGCCCCTTTCCGCGCCGCCCGGGTTGCAACCCGCCAGCAGCACGGTGTCGTCATCGACCGCGGGCCGCCACGGCTCAAGGTCCCAGCTGGTCTTGCCCGGTTGCGCGAACTCGGCGAAGCGCCAATGACAGAGGAACTGGGCCCGCATTCCCGGCGTATCGCCGTCGGGCGCGAGCGCGACCACCTCGCCCCACGCCTCATCGGACTGTGCGGTGGTCTTGTCGAAATCGCCGGCCACCTCCCGACCCGCCGCGCTCGGGTAGACCCGCAACGTGTCCAGACCGCTGTAGTTCACCCACGTGACACGGTTGATGTAGGGCGGCGGTATGGCAGCGTCGGCCGAAGCGGCGGGCATGGGAAAGGCCGCGGCCAGCGCGACGGCCAGGCCGGCAGCTGCGAGCCGCTGGGCGTTCACCGGGATTTTCCCTGCACCTCAAGCAATTTCGGCCGTACGTCAACCAGGTACACACCCGCGGCGACGGCGGCGATGACCATCCCGGTGACGCCCAGCACCCAGGAGAGCAGGGCGGCGACGCCGAGAATTCCCAGCCACACCGGCTTGGTGAGCTTGCCGGCGGCGGTGTAGGCGTCCGGCCGCTGAATGGCCGCGTGCACGAATGCGTACACCGTCCCCGCCAGTACCGCCCAGAAGACGACATTAAGAACGGCACCCGCCACACCCTGAAGCATCACGGCTTCAAGGGTAGGCGGGTGCCGTCCCGATCGTCGAATGACGACTTACTTCTGGGTGACCTTCTTGGCCGGAGCCTTCTTGGCCGGAGCCTTCTTGACAGCAGCCTTGGCCGGGGCGGCCTTCTTGGCCGGAGCCTTCTTGGCGGCCTTGGCGGGGGCCTTGGCCGGCGGCAGGTCGACACCGACCAGCTTGGCGGCGCGCTCGCCCACGGCGCGGGTTTGCGCCGACACGTTGCCCAGCGCCTCCTGGGTCAGCTCGACGGCCTGGTCGACGTAACCCTCGACGCGGTCGGCGGCCTCCTTGAACTCAGGCTGGCCCTTCAGCCGCTCCAGAGCGGCCTCGCCGCGCTCGACCAGAGTGTTGTAGGTCTCGGTCGCGTCGGCGAAGAATTCGTCGGCAGCCTTGCGCAGCTCCTCGGTGGTCAGCTTTTCGCGCAACTCCTCGGTGCGCTTGGGCAGCTCCTCCTGCAGGCGGGTCAGCGCGGCCCGACGGTCATCCATGCGGTCGCCGGCAACCTCGGCCCGCTCGCGCAGGGCGGTCAGGATCTCGTTGACCGTGGCCAGAGCCAGGTCAGCAGCACCGACAGCAGCAAGCAGCGGGGCCTTCAGATCCTCAACGGTGGTTTCGTTCTTGTTCTTAGCCATCTGGCTTAGTTCCTTTCTGGTATTTCTTGTGAAACAGGTTGTGATTGAACAGTTCAACTCCGTGGTGATCGGCTGCTACTCAGTCGACAGCTCCTCACGGCCGGTCTCGTTCTGCTGCCGGAACGAGATGTAGATATCGAGCAGGACGCGCTTCTGCCGTTCGCTGATGAAGCTGTCGCCGGCGATGGCGTCGTGCACCTGGCTAGGTTCGCCGGCCTCGAGAATTCCGGCCCGGACGTAGAGCACCTCGGCCGAAAGACGCAACGCCTTGGCGATCTGACTCAGCACCTCAGCAGAGGGCTTGCGCAGCCCCCGCTCGATCTGACTGAGGTACGGATTGCTGACCCCGGCCCGCTCGGCGAGTTGCCGCACCGATACCTCGGCGGCCTCCCGCTGGGTGCGGATGAAACTGCCGATGTCCTGGGCGGCATTGCTCACCACAGCGGCGAGGTCTGACTCCTGAGCCATGACTCGCCTCCTCGCGGGAACGGTTGCCGTCTTCATACAAACACCACCGTACCGAAGAGTGCTAACAATTGCAAGCACTTGCTAGCGCAGGTCAGAACAGTAATTGGGCAATGGTGTAGATCACAAGGCCCGCCAGCGCGCCCACCACCGTGCCGTTGATACGAATGAACTGCAGGTCGCGGCCGACATGTAATTCGATGCGGCGGCTGGCCTCCTCGGCATCCCAGCGCTCGATGGTGTCGGTGATGATCGTGGTGGCCTCGGCACCGTATTGCGTCGCCAGATGCTGGGCCCCGCGCACGATCCAGTTGTCGACCTTGTCGCGCAGTTCGGCGTCGTCTCGCAGCGACTCCCCGATCCGCACCACCGAGTCGGCGATCCGGCCGCGAAGCGCACTCGACGGGTCGTCGACGCCGTCGAGCATCAGTCGCTTGAGGGTCTTCCACGCCGTCTCGGCCGCGCGGGTCACCTCATCGCGCTCCATGAGTTGCTCCTTGACCGTCTCGGCGCGCGCGATCGTCGGGGGGTCGCTCTGCAGATCGCTGGCGAACTCGAAGAGGAACCGGGTGGCGGACTGCCGCAACTCGTGGTCGGGGTGACGCCGCACCTTATCGGTGAAGTCCATCAATTCCCGGTGGATGCGGTCACCCACCAGATGGTCGACGAACTTCGGCGACCAGGTCGGCGAGTCCCGCAGAACCACCCGATCGATCGTCGGCCCGGCGTTCAGAGCCCATTCGAAGGCACGGTCGCACAGCAACTGGATGAGCGCCTCCTGACGGCGCTCGGCCAGCAGCTGGGCCAGCACCCGCCCCACCGGCGGACCCCACTGCGGCTCCGCGAGCCGCTTGACGATGGTTCGGTCGATGACGTGCTGGATGTCCTCGTCGTTGAGCAGTTCCACGCCCGCCCGCAGCACCGTCGCCGTCTCGGTCGCCACCCGGGCGGCGTGCTCCGGCTCGGCGAGCCATTTGCCCAGTCGGCCGGCGATCTCGGCGTCACGCAGCTTGGTCTCCACCACGTCCGGGGACAGGAAGTTCTCCCGCACGAACGCGCCCAGGCCCTCCCCCAGCTGGTCCTTCTTGCGCTTGATGATCGCCGTGTGCGGGATCTTCAGCCCGAGCGGATGCCGGAACAGCGCAGTGACAGCGAACCAGTCGGCCAACGCGCCCACCATGCCGGCCTCCGCGGCGGCCCCCACGTAGCCGATCCAGGCCGGACCTCCCCGAGCCAGACCCCAACGGCAGAACAGAAAGAGCACCGTCGCGCCGATCAGGAATCCCAGCGCCACCGCCTTCATCTGGCGCAGGCCGCGCAGCCGCTCGGCATCGGCCTCCTGATCCGCGCCGGCGAAGGATTCAGCAAACGAGCTTCGCTCCTCAGGAGACGCAAGCCGGTGTTGGGCAGCCACGACAACCATCATCCGCTATTTCCGGCGAACCGCTATCGGCTATGAGCGCAAGC
>Ga0315294_10007566_pt1 | contig 11910 bp, 7 predicted proteins | sample YL17G13_40_MG_FD_203626 | JGI IMG/M metagenome (GOLD analysis project Ga0315294, IMG submission 203626) | Sediment microbial communities from Yellowstone Lake, YNP, Wyoming, USA - YL17G13_40 | ecosystem: Environmental > Aquatic > Freshwater > Lake > Sediment | place: USA: Wyoming | collected...
GCTGAGAGAGGCGGGGCTGAGGGGGCGCACGGTGACGACCAAGGTGCGGTTTGAGGACTTTGCCACCCACACCCGCGCGCAGACGCTCGACCGCCTGCTCGACGACGGGCCGGCACTGTTCGATGCCGCGCGCGCGAACATGCGCCGCGTCGCCCCGAAGGGGCGCAAGGTGCGGCTCATCGGCGTGAGCGTCTCCGGGCTGCAGCAGTGCGACGCGCGCCAGACCGACTTGTTCGATCGCGACGCCCGCGGCACGGAAATCAGCGAGAAAAGGCGGCGTCTGGGAGAGGCGATGGACAGAATCAGGCGCCGTTTCGGCGAGGACGCGCTGCGCCGCGGAACGAGCCTGCGGCCCGGCGAAGACCGCAAAGACAAGGGGGCGCGGCAGGGGCGTCGGCCTGCTCGCTAGCCAATCCCGGCTCGGTGCTTGCGAAAAGGATGCCCGGCGCAATAGAATGTTTCTGGATGGGGACAGCCCCGCGGCGCGCTAAGGCGGGATGAGCGGACAGACAGCAAGTGGTGCTCCTCACTGAGACGTGCACGTCGTTCTGCACGGAGGCAGCCGGATGGCCAAGAGCCAGTTGAATCTGGTCAACCTGTTCCTGGACATCGCGGAGACCAAGGAACTCGCCGAGGTGAAGTCTGCGCTGTCCGCACTGCACCACGGGGTGGGGGCGGCCGGCAAGGAAGCTGCAGACATGGCACCGGGCGACGCTGCCGCCAAGTGCGCCGAGCTGGCGGGGGCCATCGAGGGCATGGACCTTACGGGTAACGCGTTCCGCGCGTTCTGCGAGCTATTCGACATGGGGAGGCGCCTGTCGGCTATCGAGGAGATCGGCTTCGCACAGGAGGCAGACAGGCAGCGCCACGAACAAACTCTTCAGGCGTGGCAGCGCAAGCATGACCGCGTGATCGCGGGATGGAATCAGAAGGCCGTGACCTCGGCGCAGCGGCTGGCCAACCTACTGGGCGAGGCGCACGACCTGCTTGCCGTGATCATCGCCTGGTTCACCACGGACTCCCCGCCGGAGCTTGAGGACCTGACGGTCACAGGACAGATAGACCGGCTGGACAGTCTGGTGAGCGAGATTGAGTCCCTCGTCCCCTTCGTGCCGGGAGCAGGGCCGGAAAGCATTTCCACCTGGCACCTGCTCCAGGAGGCCAAGGCGGGCATCATCAAGAACCATCGCAAGAACGTCCTGCTCTACAAGTGCGCCGTCATGATGAGCCGGGCGGACGGAGAGATGTCGCCCGTGGAACGAGACTTCTTGCTTGCAGTCTCCCGCCGCATCAGGCTCACGAAGCCCGAAGCGCAGGACCTACTGGCAAAGCCCGTCGCCATCAGGCTCGCAGAGTTCGGCGGCACGCAGGCGGAAGCAAGGGACGTCATCCACAACCTGAGCCTGTGCGCGTTTGCCGACGGCATCCTGGCCGAGAGCGAGAAGCGCATGCTCACGCGCATCGGCCAATCATTGGGACTCAACGAGGAACAGGTCTTCAGCATCCTCGAAGGCGAACAGACCGCCATGGGCACGGTGGTGCTGGACACGGACGCTGCGAAGAAGTTCCTGGCGTCAAGGCCAAAGATGCCGCAGCACACTGCATGCGTGCCTGGCATCTCCCCCGACACGTTGGCCCGCGTGAGGGAACGCCTGTCCATCGCCGAGGATGAGGACGTCATGCTCATCTACGAGAACCGGTTCCTGGACAAGACGGTCGAGTGCGCTGCGCTGACGGGCAGCAAGCTCTATCTGCGCACGCCGCGCGGCACGCAGCACGCAGTCCAACTCAGGCTCGTCGAAGGCTGCAAGCTCGGCTCCATGTGGGCGGACCTGCTGCTGACCGACCGCAAGAACATCAGGATGTCGCGCACCGCAGAACCGTTCCTGACGCTCGTCACCAACTGCGTGAAAGAGAACCTGAAGGTGATGTGAACCCGGGAACCTGCCTCCACGCGCCCACCCTCCCGGAGGCGGCCAGACGCTGCGCTTTCACGTCTGCTCCCACTCCAGGTCAGCCCGGGTGAATGCAATGTGTCGCCGCCACTTCTCGACGGTCTCAGGGAAGTCGGTGCGGCAGTGCACCCCCCGCGATTCCTCCCTGCGAAGAGCGGCAGTCCCCATCAGCCGCGCCACAGTGAGCATGTTCTGAAGCTGCCAGCCTTGAGGGCCGTCGAACTGCTTGTCCATGACGTAGCGGCACCAGAACTCGATCATCCCCAGCGCCTCCGCCAGGTCCTCGCCGTTGCGCTCCACGCCGCAGTTGCGCCACATGATGCTGCGCAGTGAGTTCTCGACGTCCGTCAGGTTCAGGCTTGCATAGGCCGGCTCGCGCTTCACCTGCTGCACTGATAGCAATGGGGGCGCTTCTGCCATCCCCGCGCAGACACGCGCCGCTTCCACCCCTGCACGCGTGCCGAAGACAAGCCCCTCGAGGAGCGAGTTGCTGCCCAGCCGGTTGGCGCCGTGCACGCCGGTGCACGCGACCTCCCCGCACGCGAACAGTCCCGGCACGGCCGTGCGCCCGATCTCGTCAACGGTCGCCCCCCCTATGGTGTAGTGCGCCGCCGGTCTGACGGGAATCATGTCCTTCGCAATGTTCAGGCCAAACCGGTCGCATAGCTTGGTGATGGTCGGGAAACGGCCCTCAAGATAGCGACGCGACTTGTGCGTAACGTCCAGCAGCACGTGGGTGTCTCCTGTGCGTTTCATCTCGCGTATGATGCTGCGGCTCACAACGTCGCGCGGGGCCAGTTCCGCATCCCGATGGTAGCGCGGCATGAACCGTTCGCCTGCGCGGTTGCGAAGCACGGCCCCCTCGCCGCGCACAGACTCGCTGATGAGAGCGCGCGCGGCGCCGGCCACGTAAAGCGCGGTCGGATGGAACTGGATGAACTCCAGGTCCTGCACCACTGCGCCCGCGCGGAAGGCCATCGCCACGCCGTCGCCGGTGGCGACCGACGGGTTGGTCGTCTCGCGGTAGAGCCAGCCGCAGCCGCCCGTGGCCAGGATGGTCTGCTTCGCCCGTGCGATGGTGAGCCCGTGCGCGGGGCCCCACAGGAGCGCGCCGTGACACACCCCGTCCGCCGTGATAAGGTCAACCGTGAAGGTGTCTTCCATCACAACAATGCCGCGGCGCTCGCGAACGCGGCGCACAAGCACGCTCTCGACGGCCGCACCCGTGGCGTCGCCGTTGGCGTGCAGAATGCGCGCGCGGCGATGCCCGCCCTCACGCGTGAACGACAGGTCGTCGCCCCGCCGGTCAAACGCCACGCCCATGTCCATAAGCTCGGACACCCTGACCGGCGCCTCGCTGGTCAGGATTCGCACGGTCGCCTCATTGCACAGGCCGTCCCCGGCCCGCAGCGTGTCCTGCAAATGGTCCTCGGGCGAGTCCGAAGGACGCAACGCGACGGCGATGCCTCCCTGCGCCTCGTTGGTGCAACTGTCCCGAAGCTTGGCCTTGGTCGCGACCAGCACGGAACAGCCGGGCGCGGCCCGAAGCGCGGCGCTCAGGCCCGCTATGCCGCTGCCGATCACCAGCACGTCGGTGAATATCTGCGGCAGGTTGTGGCTGCTGAACTGAACCAGGTAGGCGCGAGGCTTGAGTGGTTTCTTCATTCTTGGCGGGTGAGCTTCTTGTAGTAGGCTGCCACAGCGTCGCGGTAGCGCGGGGAGATGCGATTGGAGGCGTCCTCAAATCGGCTGCGCATTTCGTCCTTCTTCACTTCGGCGGGCCCGGCGTCGCCCACGGCCACATCGCTGGCCTTGGCGCCCCTCGCCGCAAGCACGTCACCCTTCGCCTGCTTCCCCTCGACCTCAACCGGCTCCCCACCGGCCTGCTCGCCTTCCTCCGGTTTCTCAAGGTACCCGCGAAGGAACTCCTCAAGCTGCTTGCGGTTCATGCCCAGGTCCTTGAGCATCTCCTCGGGAAGGTCTCCCTTCTGGAGCGTGCGTTGCACTTCCTGCAGGACGCCGCGCGTGTCAAAGTCCTTCAGAGGCTCCTCGCGGACCAGAGGGGTGGCCGCCGTCTCGTCGGCGCCGGTGCCGGCTGAGCCCAGCCCTCCGCCGGGCGAACCCGTTGGAGATCTCCCGCCAGCCTGAGCGCCCTCAGTTCCCTGGCCCGGGGGCTGACCGCCCTCGCCCTGTGCGCCTTTCTCACCTGCGCCTGTTCCACCGGCTCCCGGCTGTGCGCCGCCCTGCCCGCCACCTGCGCCTGTGCCTCCCGGCTTAACGCCGCCGCCCGAGCAGTTCGCGCATTTCCCGCCGGCCATCGGCTTGCCGCAGTCGGGGCACGGCTGGCCCGCGTCTCCGCTCCCGGCCTTCTGACCGCTCCCGGCCTGAGCGACCTTCTTCTCACCTGAGCCCGAACCGCCGGAACCGCCCGCGCCGCCGGAGCAACTTTTGCACTGGCCTCCCTCCATCGCCTTGCCGCAGTTGGGGCAGGGCCTGCCCTCTGCGCCGCTTCCCGTCCTCTTCTCGGGGGACGCCGCAGGAGGTTTCTCGCCCTGCTTACCACCATCTTCACCTCCCGGCGCCTCCTTCCCCCCGCGCTTGAACGCGTCGGCAATGCGGGAGGCAAGCTGGCGCTCCTGTTCCTGCTGGCCGCTGCCTGGCTTCTTGTCTGCCGCGCCCTCCGGCTTCGGCTTTTCCCCTGTGTCTTTCTTGCCCTCAGAGCCGGGCTTCTTTGCACCCTCATCCTCGCGCGGTTTTTGCCCCGACTCCTGCTTCGGCTTCTCATCCTGTTTGGGCTGCTCGTCGGCCTTTTTCTCTTCGTTCTGCTTGGCCTGGTCAGTCGGCTTTTTCTCGGCCTGGGCCACACGCTCCTCCGGCTGGCCGATGATGATCTTACGCGGCGGAGACGCCGCAACATTCGGCCCGCGCGGCCAGTTGTCCGTCGCCTCGACGGAGTACGTCAGCTCGTCACCGTTGCGAAGCGCCAGCGCGCCCAACTGCCAGTCATACCCGTCCTTCACCGAGCGCACGACGCGCTCCACGGGCAGCTCCGCCGTGCCCGTGTGAGCGCCGTTGACGCCATACTTGAGGGCCAGTCTGACAAGCCCGAAGTCATCCTCCGCGATGTACTCCACGCGCACCCGGGCGTCCGGCGACATATGGATGCCGTCCGGCGGCGCCAGCACCTGCACCCTCGGGGCCTGGTCGCCGCGGCACGTAATCTGATAGGTCATCGGCGAGGCGGTCTCGAACTTCGAGCCGTCCGGATACACCGTCGTCTCAAACATGATGCGGTAGGAATCCGGGCGCGTGATGGTGAGCGAGCCGGTGAGCGTGCTCTGCCCGGAGTTGACCTCCATCCACACGCGACTCCCGCTGCCCATCTCCATGTAACCGCTCCCCGGCGGAAGGTTCGTGTGAGCGGTCAGGACCACCTTCGTCTCCGAGAGCACATCCAGGTTGCCCTCTTCCACCGTCTGCACGGGCCGCCCGGAATACGCCGGGGGGACCAGCGTGGCGACGATGCGCGTCACCGCAGGCTGCGGCAAGGTCGTGATGGAGTACGCGTCAGAGCGCGAGTCACCCGCCGCCACCCAGTACGTCCCGTCCTCGATAACGGCAGCCAGCTCGCCCTGCCACTTGCCGTTGCCCTTGTCCGTGAGCAGGATGCGCTTATCGGCGAACGAGCGCCCGCTCCAGACGATGAACGCGTGCTCCGCCTGCGCGCCCTTGAGTTGCACGCGCACGGACAGCGTCTGCCCGCGGAGCAGGTACACGTCCCCCGGCTCGACGCCCACGATGCGCGTGCGCGTGGGCGGCAGTATCGCCTTCCCCGGGGCCAGAAGCCGGCACACGCTCACGGGCACGCTCTTGGGCGACATCACGCCGTAGATGGCGAGCGCGGCAAGAAGGCCCAGCAGAGTCCAGCCGAACCGCGCCACGGCCTGGGTCTCGGCCATGAGGCGCGGGTCAACGGACCGCACCTTCTCGAAGGTGTTGTGCCGAAGCAGCCTGCGGACCTCGAGCGGCACACGCTCATCGTCCTTGGACTGAAGGTAGCTGATGAGGGAGTTCCGGAGCTCCGGCCTGATGCGCTCTATCTGCCGCGCCACATAAAGCCGGTTGAGCCGTCCGAGCAGCGGGAACACCGTAGCAGCAAGTAGACCCAGCGTGCACGCCACCACGAAGAGCGCGAAGAAAACCGCCCGGCCGGACTTCTGGAGGATGAAGAGATGGTCAGCGAGCACGCCGCACGTGATGAGCGCCACCGCTCCCACGGCGACCGCGACGTACCAGCGCAGCAACGCCCAGCGGCGCGCAGTGCGCTGAATCTGCACTATCGCAGCCTCTATGGGATCGCTCATGTCTGGCCGGCCAGCGCCTCGGCTCATCTCACACACTCCACACGGAAGCAGTCATGTTCCCTTTCCATTATAAGCGCGCGTAGAGCGGCTGTAAAAGCCCGCCTGCACACGTACCTTGACAGCGCGCCATACCCCTGTTTCAATTAGACTCCGTCCACGGGCCGGAGGTTCCCGGAGGACTGCGAAAAGGGGCACAGAGCAGGCCGGTCGCGCCCTCGCTTAGCTTCGGTCGGCTTGCGCCAGCGTGAAACGCTCGCGCAAGCCGATAAAGCGCTCCCTTCACTCTGCGCGACCGGCCTGAAGCGCGGCCCATAGGCGACGCCGTTGCGGAGCGGGCCAATGGCGCGGTCTTGAAAATCGTTGTCGTTTGGAGCACAATGTGGCCTATGGGACGCCCTAAACCATCTCGGCTCCGCGCGTCAGGCCTACGGTTCAGTACTAAGTTACTCAACACCCGCATCTGACGGGCGTCCTTACATATTTGGAGTTTCACAGGAGGATGACCGCAGGCGAACAGTTTGCACCCGAACTCGAGGCGCTCGTGGGCCAGCAGGTGGTGGTGGACACCAAGGCGCCATTCGTCTACATCGGCACGCTGGACGCGGTCCACAAGGACAGCCTGCGGCTCAGGGACGTGGACGTCCACGACACGCGTGAATCCACCTCGTCCGTGGACCGCTATCTGCTCGACGCGGTCAAGTACGGCGTGCGGCCGAACCGCCGCGTGGCGTACGTCCTCACCCGTGAAATCGTGAGCATCTCCCCCCTGTCGGATGTGGTCCTGTACTGAGTGAGGGCAGGCGGGAGCGTCCGCTCCACCTTACTTGCTGGGGCCGCCTGTTAGCCTCTCGACTGCGCGCTTCGCGGGCACATAGCCGGGGTCAAGCTCGCTGGCGCGCTTCAGCGGGGCCAGCACTTCCTCCGGCGCCTCATGCTCCTGCGCACGGACAATCCCGAGCAGCAAGTGCGCGCGCACCGAATGCGGCATCGCAGTGAGGTAAGCCGCGAGCGCCTGCCTGACGGCCTGCGGCTGCCCCTCCTTCATGGAGCCGAGCGTTTGTGCGAGCGGAATGAACTCGCCCCACAGGCCCTCGCGCGGAACGTCGCGCTGGAGCACTGTGCGCCCTCCTTTCTCCCAGGACTCATTCGCCGCGTAGAAAGCGTCCAGCACCCCGAGCACGCCGCTCGGCGTTCCCCCCTCCGCGCCCTCCGCCAGCGCCGCGCGCGCCTCCGGCCATCTGCCCTGCCGCTCTGCCCGCACGGCAGTGACAAGCCGCCGCCAGAACTCCGCGCCGCGCGCGGCGTCCTTGGGCAAGAGCGCCGCAGTATCCATTGGAGCCACGCCAAGCCGATCCGCCGAGCCGTTGAAAAGGTCGGCTAAGGCGCTGCCAAAAGCCGCAGGCCAGTCTCCCTCCCAGCTCTCCACGCTTACGCCCGTCCTGGCCGACCAGCGGGAACCCGTAAGCCCCGTGAGCTTGAGCTCCCAGGACTGCTTCTCCGCGTCAGGCAGGCGCGCGAGCTCCAGCAAGTACGCCGGCCCAGTCTCGAGCAGAATCTTGTCCTTGCTCTGCCCCGCAGCCAGCATGTCCTCCGTGCAGAAGGGGTCAACCGGTTCGAGAGGCCGGAACAGCGCCGCGCGGTCGGCCACGAGCGCCAGGAGCGCCATCCTGTCGTCCGCTGACAGGTCTGCCCCCACGCTCCCGTCCTGTGGGCGGATGAGAACGAGCAGACGGCGGTTGGGCGGGCGCTGCTGCGCGCCCCCGGCGCCAGGGCGTCCGGCGTCTCCCGCGCCGAACATCCTCAGCGCCGGGATGATGGCGAGGATGACCAGCAGGATGGCCAGGAAGGTCCACCCTATTGCCTGCAGTCTGCGGCGATGCGGGGCCAGAGCGTCGGCGACTGTTTCCTGTCGCGTCTTCCGGCGCTTCTCGGCGCCCTCTGCGAGCTTGCTCAATTCCGCAAGCGCAGCCGCGGCGTCCGCCGGCCTGTCCTGCGGGTTGCGCGTCATGAGGCGGGCGACGTATTCGCTGAGCTCCTGCGGCACGTCGGCGCGCAGCGAGTGAAGCTGCGGCGCGTCCCCGGCCCTGTGCCTCGCCGCGATGGCCGCCGCGGTGTCTCCATCAAAGGGCACGTGTCCGGACAGCGCCTCATAGAGCACCACGCCGAGCGAGTAGAGGTCGGAGCGCGCGTCGCCGGCGCCCGCGCCTGAGGATCTCTCAGGGGCTGCATAGAAGCATGGCCCGGTCAAGGCGCCCCCCGGTGTCACCGTGCACTCGGCCAGGTCCTCCGGCTCCAGAAGCCGCCCCATGTCAGCCAGCTTCACGCTGCCGTCGTAGTCGAGCAGGACGTTGTCGGGGCACAGGGTGGGGTGGAACACGCCCTGCGCGTGCGCGGCGGCCAGCCCCTTAAGCGCGCCGCTCGCGTTGCGGAGCGTCTCCTCCACGCTCAGAGCGCCTTTCCTCTCCAGGGCCTCCCGCACGCTGCCGCCGTCCACGAGCTCCCAGATGACGAAGTCGTAGCCCTGCCGCCGCCCCAGGTCTATGAGCCTGACCACGTTCGGATGGCGCACCTGGGACGCTGCTGCCAGGGCGCGAAAGAGCCGGATGATGAGCTGCTCGTCGTAGCCCGGCTGGTCGTGGGGGAAGACCTCCAGGACCACAGGCATCCCAAGGTTCTCGTGGGTGGCCAGGTAGGAGACGGATATCCGGCTAGCCGACAGACGTTTGCGGACGCGGCACCCGGCCACCGTGCCCCCGGCGAATGGGTCCTCGAAGCGCCTGGCAGGAGGCCCCGCATCCGACGTCAGCCCGCCGGCGCAGTGGGGGCATCGCAGCCGAATCTCCCCGGCCTTCCGCCGCAGGTCAAAGCGCCGGCCGCAGTTGCCGCAATGCACGGAGAGCCTTTCCATGCGGGCGAGTGTATCCCAACGGGGCCGCAGCGGGCAAGGGCAAGCTCTGTCACATTGACAGGCGGCCTCAGAAGCGCTAAAGTGCTCTTGCCAAATTGACAGCGGCCCGCCCGCAAAGAAGGGACGAAGGCAGGCTGCTGTGCTCTCGGGAGCATGTCTTGCGAGGGTTGAGTCACTCCCCGCTGCCGCCGGCCCAGGCCGGTTGTGTCACACAAGGTCTTGGGTGCGGGAGGCTTACGTGCTCTGTGCACGGGTCGTTCGAGGTGCACGCCGGGGAGCTTGGGCAGGCTGGCACACGGTTTGCGTTTTCCGTCCGGCTCACCCAGGGCTCCTTTTCGTCCCTTCATACCGCGAGCAACACTCTATCAGGAGGCTCAGTAAATGCCGAAGCTCAAGCCGGTGGGAGACAAGATTCTCATAAAGCGAGTGGAAGCAGAGGGGAAAACGCCGGGCGGCATCCTGCTGCCGGACGCCGCGAAGGAGAAGCCCAAGGAGGGCAAGGTCATCGCCCTCGGGGACGGCAAGCGTCTGGAGTCCGGCAAGAGCGTCAAGTTCCAGGTGAAGGTCGGCGACCGCGTGCTGTTCAGCTCCTTTGCGGGCACCGAGGTGAAGGCCGACGGCGAGGAGTACCTGTTGATGTCCGAAGAAGATATTCTGGCTGTGATTGAATAAGGGAGAAAGGTGAAGCGATGGCACCCAAGCAGATTGTCTACCAGATGGAGGCCCGTGAGGCGATTCGGCGCGGCGTCAACAAATTGGCGCGCGCAGTGAAGGTCACCCTCGGCCCCAAGGGCAAGAACGTTGTGATTGCGAAGAGTTTCGGCGCGCCTGCTGTGACCCCGGACGGGGTCGCGGTCGCCAAGGAGATTGAGCTCGAGGACAACCTGGAGAACATGGGCGCCCAGATGGTCAAGCAGGCGGCCTCCAAGACCAGCGACATTGCAGGCGATGGAACAACCACCGCAACGATCCTGGCGGAGGCCATCTTCGAGGAGGCGCTCAAGAACCTCGCCGCAGGCGCCGACGGCATGGCCTTGAGGCGCGGCGTTGAGAAGGCCGCCGCGGAGCTCGTCAAGGAGCTCAAGAAGATGAGCCGCAAGGTGAAGGGCCGCGAGGACATCGTCTTCGTGGGCGCCATCGCAGCCAACAACGACCGGCAGGTCGGCGAACAGATCGCCGATGCCATGGAGAAGGTCGGCAAGGACGGCGTCATCACCGTTGAGGAGGGCAAGAGCCGCGAGACGACCGTTGACCTGGTCGAGGGCATGCAGTTCGACCGCGGGTACCTGAGCCCGTACTTCATCACCAAGCGCGACACGATGGAGGCCGTCCTGGAGGACTGCCACATCCTGCTGTGCGAGGAGAAGATCTCCAGCGTGCAGGACCTGATCCCGCTACTCGAGCAGATCTCGCGCGCCGGCAAGCCGCTGCTCATCGTGGCAGAGGACATCGAGGGCGAGGCGCTCGCCACCCTCGTCGTGAACAGGATACGCGGCGTGCTCCCCTGCTGCGCCGTCAAGTCGCCGGGCTTCGGCGACCGCCGCAAGGCAATGCTCGGCGACATGGCAACCCTGACCGCAGGCCGCGTCATCAGCAAGGACATGGGAATCGAGCTGAAGTCCGTCACCCTGGACCAGCTCGGCAGGGCCAAGAAGGTGGTCATTGACAAGGACAACACGACCATCATCGAAGGCGGCGGCTCAAGCGAGGAGATAAAGGCGCGTGTTGCGCAGATAAAGAACGAGATCGAGACCACCACGAGCGATTACGACAAGGAGAAGCTCGAGGAGCGGCTGGCGAAGCTCGCAGGCGGAGTCGCGCAGATAAAGGTCGGCGCCGCTACCGAGGTCGAGATGAAGGAAAGGCAGTTCCGCATCGAGGACGCCGTGCACGCCACCCGCGCGGCGGTTGAGGAAGGCATCCTGCCGGGCGGCGGCGTGGCCCTGGTGCGCGCCGAGAAGGCGCTCGACCACCTCAAGCTCGAGGGCGATGAGGCAATCGGAGTCAGCATCGTGCGCAAGGCCATCAAGCGCCCGCTCATGCAGATTGCCCAGAACGCCGGCAAGGAAGGCGCCATCGTCCTGGCCAAGGTCATGGAGGGCAAGGGCGCATACGGCTACGACGCGGCAGCCGATGAGTTCACCGACCTCTACAAGCGCGGCATCGTGGACCCGACCAAGGTGGTCCGCATCGCGCTGGAGAACGCGGTGAGCGTCGCCTCCGTGCTGCTCACCACGGACGCCCTGGTGGCCGAGATGCCGAAGAAGGAAGAGGAAGCGACGCCCGAAGCGCCGGAGTACTAAGACGGGCGCCGAGGGATGATTTGACACATCCCCCTGCACGGCATTGTGCTGTGCAGGGGGATTTTTTTCATTTTCCCCCCGCCTTCCTCAGCCACGGCGGACGCGGCCGGAGTAGGTGTGCGGGGGTAAGCCAGTCGGCACCACCTCTTCCTCGACGTGTCCCCACTCGGGCGTTCGTTGATGAGGCAAGTGCATGGACTACCCCATCGAATACTAAGCTCGCCCTGAAAAGGCTAGTTCTAACAAAGCACAAAAAAACACCCTTGAGTCTTGACAGACTCAACGCTCCACTGTAGCATTGGATTGTAATTCCTTGTCGAGGGAACTGAGATGAGCAAACGCGCCAAGGAATTACAATCCAATGCTACAGTGGAGCGTTG
>Ga0315294_10007567_pt1 | contig 11909 bp, 4 predicted proteins | sample YL17G13_40_MG_FD_203626 | JGI IMG/M metagenome (GOLD analysis project Ga0315294, IMG submission 203626) | Sediment microbial communities from Yellowstone Lake, YNP, Wyoming, USA - YL17G13_40 | ecosystem: Environmental > Aquatic > Freshwater > Lake > Sediment | place: USA: Wyoming | collected...
CGCCAACTTTCAGGTAAAGGAGGCAGTTGGCCCCCAAAGGCTCCATCACCTCGACGGTCGCCCGCAGCGGGCTCCCGCCCTGGGACTGCGGCCCGAGCAACCCCCGATCATGGATATCCTCGGGCCTGACGCCGAGAATCGCCTCCTTGCCCGAATAACTCGATAATGCGCCTTCCCTGGCCCCGGGAAGAAGCACTCTGAGACTAGCGTTCGCCACCATGGGCGCGCCGTTCTCCTGGCCCACCACCACGGGCACGAAGTTCATCGGCGGGCTACCCACGAATCCGGCCACGAAGAGATTGACGGGCCTGGCGTAGACTTCGAGCGGCGTGCCAACCTGTTGGACGACGCCGTTCTTGAAGACGGCAATGCGGTTACCCATGGTCATCGCCTCGCCCTGGTCGTGGGTAACGTAGATAGTGGTAACGCCGAGCTTTCTGTGAAGGCGTATCAACTCGGCTCGGGTCTGCAGCCTCAACTTTGCATCGAGGTTGCTCAGGGGTTCGTCCATGAGGTAAAGCTTGGGATTGCGAACTATCGCCCTTCCCAATGCCACCCTTTGCCTCTGTCCGCCGCTCAGTTCCCGGGGCGTCCGCCGGAGCAAACCATCCAGGCCAAGCATAGCCGCCGCCTGGGAAACCCGCCTTTCTATTTCATCCTTCGGCAGCCTTCTGTTTCGCAAACCGAAAGCCACGTTATCATAGACGTTCATGTGGGGATAGAGGGCGTAATTCTGAAAAACCATGGCGACGTCCCTGTCCCGGGGAGAGAGGCCGTTCACCAACTCCCCATCTATGAAAATCTCGCCCTCAGAGGGGGTTTCGAGCCCGGCTATCAGCCTCAACACGGTGGTCTTGCCGCAGCCTGAAGGCCCGACCAATACGATGAACTCACCGTCTTCCACCTCGAGGTTCAGGTTCTCGACCGCCACGGTCTCCTCGAACTTCTTGGTGAGGTTCTTCAGCAAGATCCCTGCCATTTCAGTTTACCACCTGGCCTTCGGACTGCCACCGCGGGCTCTGATCCATGCTCCGACGAGCCACCAGGGATGGGTCAAAAACTGAGGAACGACGGGCACACAGCCCTTAAAGGCCCGCCTGGCGGCGGAGGTCATCGGCCTTGTCAGTTCTCTCCCAGGTGAACTCGGGTTCGTTGCGGCCAAAATGGCCGTAAACAGCCGTCTTCCTGTAGATGGGGCGCCTGAGGTCAAGGTATTGGATGATTCCTGAGGGGGTGAGGTCGAAATTATCACGGATGAGCCGAACGATGGCTGAGTGATCCACCCTGTTCGTCCCAAAGGTTTCCACCCACATTCCTACCGGCTCCCTAACGCCGATGGCATAGGCAATCTGGACCTCACACTTATCGGCGATGTTTGCAGCGACGATGTTCTTGGCTACGTAACGGGCGGCGTAGGCCCCGCTCCTGTCAACCTTGGTGGGGTCCTTACCGGAGAAGGACCCTCCGCCGTGGGAGGCCATTCCGCCATAGGTATCAACTATGATCTTGCGGCCAGTCATTCCGGCGTCAGCCACGGGACCGCCCTTGACGAATTTGCCGGTTGGATTGATGTGGCACTTGAGGGTCTTCTTGTCGAACATCTCTTCGGGAAGGGTCTTGTAGATTACCTCGTGCCTTACCGCCTCTCGGAGGTCTTCGATATCCATCTCGTCGTGCTGGCAGGAAACCACAGCGGCTTCTATGTGGACGGGCCGGCCATCTTCGTATTCGACCGTCACCTGGGCTTTGCCATCGGGCCTGAGAAAAGGCAGGATTCCTTCCCGGCGGCATACCGCCAGGCGACGCACCAGGCCGTGAGCCAGCATGATGGGAAGCGGCATGAGTTCCGGCGTCTCTCGCACCGCATAGCCCACCATCATGCCCTGGTCGCCAGCGCCGCCCTTGTCCACCCCTTGGGCGATATCCGGAGACTGCTCGTCAATGGAAAGGATCACGGCACAGGTTTCGGAGTCGAAGCCATAGTCTGGCTTGTCGTAGTAGCCGATCTCCCGAATGGTTCTGCGGGCTATCTTGGCAAACTCCGAGTAGCAGCCGGTGCTTATCTCGCCGACAATGCAGACCAGGCCGGTGGTCACCATGGTTTCGCACGCCACCCTCGCGGTCGGGTCCTTGGCGATTATGTCGTCCAGGATGGCATCCGAAATCTGGTCCGAAATCTTATCCGGATGGCCTTCAGCAACGGATTCAGAGGTAAAGAAGTGTTTTTCGGTCAAGTGCGCATCCTCCGCCAATCTGTTTTCACAATCCTACCCTGACTTCATCGTCTCGTCAACGGCAGAGGGCATCCTTGCGTAACTCCGTGGCAGAGCGCAGGGTAAAGAAGGCGGGAAGCGAGGAACTGCATCGTGCTCTTGCGAGGTTACCTGTGGGCAGGCCGCGATCTGGAACTGAGCCAATCAAGTCGCGCGGATGGGCAATTTGATGAAGAAGGTAGTGCCAACGCCTTCCCGGCTCTTGACCGAAATAGTTCCCTGGTGGAGGTCCACGACGTTCTTGACGATGCGGGTGCCGAGGCCGGTGCCGCCGGCCTTGGTGCTTACGGCATCATCAGTGAAGAGTCTGTCTCGGACCTCTGGGGGCATTCCCTTTCCCGTATCCGCGACCTCTATGCCGATGTATCCGCCCTCCGGCCAAGTACCCTCCAGCACGGCAGAGGTGGAGATGCCGACCCTGCCGCCCGGAGGAGTCTCCGGGATGGCGTTGTTGACCAGGTTGTAGAGGGCGCTGAAAACCCGACGCTCGTCGGCCAGGGTCGCCGGCATCAGTTCCAGGTGGCCGAGGGCAAGGGTGACCTGGTGGCGCTCCGCGGTCAGACGGAGGGTTCCCACCACCCTCCGGACGATTTCATTGATGTCGCTGGGTTCGAAGCGAGGCTGAGCGACTATGCCCTTCACACAGTCGGCTATCTGCCTGACCATGTCCTGCACTTCGTCGGCGCCCTCTTCCACCATTTCCACAATCTCTGGGTAGAATCCCTTCAAGAACTTGGCTGTCTGCTCCAACTGGGCAATCAATTCCGGATCATCCTGCCTGCGACGTTCCACGATGTTCTCGAACTCGGCGAAGAAAGACTTCAACTCCATCTCCAGGGCTTGAACACCGGTAACCACGGGAGTAAGGAAGTTCTTAACGTCGTGGCTTATGTCGCCGAGGAGGTGGGCGACGGTGGCGAGGCGGGCTTGCCGATGGAGAAGAGCATTCTCTATGGCCACGGCGGCCTGGCTGGCCACGGTGGTGAGCAAATCCATATCCTGGGCGGTGAAACTGTTGTGAGTCTTGTTGAGAGCCTGAAGCACGCCGATGGCTCTGCCTTCGGAGTTCTTCATCGGAACGGTGATCATATTGCGGGTGGCGTAGTCCACCTTCTCGCCCACCTCGGAGAGGTAGTGAGGATCCTTCCTGACGTCCTCGGTCAGCCTGGGGATGCCGGACTGAAACACGTCGCCGGAGATGCCCTGATCGGTTCGGATCGTCATTCCGGTCAGTTCCTTGGCCCTCTCCCCGACCACGTATTTGAAGACAAGTCGGCCAGCCTGGGGGTCGTGAAGGTAGATGGTGCCGGCGGCGGCATCTACGGTCTCGAGGGAAACCTTGAGGGCCTCCTGAACCACGTCGTCCACTTCCAGATGGCTGGACAGCGCGGCGCTTATCCTATAGACGGCGGAGAGCTCCCTCCTCAGTTGTTCGACTTCTCTCTGCCTGTCTGCGCCCCGGCCCGGGTTGTCCCCGGTTCGTTTGCTTGACCCTGGTGCAGCCATGGTATCGTCTCTCCCCGTCCCAGCCGCCTATGGGTACCGACAACGACACATTATATCACAAATCACTATCGGAGACCTCTGTTGCCGCCGGATTCTCCAAAGCAAGCCGACCCTAGCCATCCCCTGCCCGATTTCTGGCGAAGGCAGAGCAGGCCGGAGCAACCGGCTGACCGCATGTGGCCTAAGTGGGTGGATTCGGGGGACTCGAAATGGCCTCGACGGTAAAACTGGTGGACGCCGTCTCGGAGTTATGTCCGGCCATATCCTGTGCCGCGGCAGTCACCTGGTAGGTCTGGTCCTGGGGGGGGTCGGTAAGATTGGCCGCCGCTTGATAAGCCGTCTGATAGTCGCCTTCCCGGGCGTCGCCGGAGACGCGCACTAGGTCCAGTTGCGCCAGGGTGTTGCCTCTCAGGGAAACGGTGGCCGTGGCGGAGGCAACGGCGGTCCCGCTTCTATCCACGATGTGAGCAGTTATCGTCGCCGTGCCGCCAGTGGAGCGGAGGACGCTTGGTTGAACTGCAAGGGAGGTAATCCTCGGAGCGGCATCTTCCTGTGCGGTAACGGAGACGGTGGCAAAGGCCACTCCGCCCCTGCCGTCTTCCACCTGGACGCGGATGAATTGGGCTCCCCACTCATTGGGGGCCACGAAGGTCACCTGGCTCCCAGTGCCCTGGACCTGTCCAGCCGTGACGACCCAGGAGTAGGTCAGCGGGTCGCCGTCCGGGTCAACGGCGACGGCAGTGATCGTGGCCGTCTCCCCGAGGCCGATGAGCGTTCGGTCTGCCGTCAGGCTCACAAGTTGGGGAGGATGGTTTTGAGCAGTGACGACTCCCGCCCCCTGCTCAGCACATCCAAGCATCATCAAGCCGGCAAATCCACACAGCAAGAGGATCGTTGCTCGCCTCATTGTGTTTCCTCCCATTATCGAAGCACCACCATCGTTCGACTGGCCCTTGCGCTCTGGCCGTCCTCTCCGCTCGCCGTCACTTCGCAGAGATACGTTCCAGGTGGAACAAGACGTCCCTGATCGTCTCTTCCATCCCAGACGACCTCGTTTTCCCCGGCCCGGACGGATTGGCCATCAACGAGCCGTCGCACCAGCGATCCTGACAGGGTGAATACCTCGATTCTGACGGTCGCGTCCTGGGTAACAACGTAGGTGATGCTGGTTGCGCCTCTCGTTTGTTCGCTGGCTAGGTTAGCCACCAGGAGCGTTCCGAGCGCTGCCCTCTTCACCTCGATCCGGAAGTGCCTGATGCCTCCCTGGCCCGAATTGAAGAGGTATGCAGAGGTTGTCCTCATCTGCTGCGTCCGATTGGCGTCCAGGTCGTAGAGGGTAAGGCGATAGCCTCGGGGCACCTGGGAGAGGTCGGGCCAGTTGAGGCTGACCTGGGTATCCTTGAGGTCGGTCTCCACCTCGATATCCCAGACGAGGGCATCCTGCGTCCCTCCCCGCAGATCCGCCGCCAAGTTGCCACCAGCGACGGCTGTGAAATGGAGATCCACAAAGCCTGGCAGGTGGGGCGGGCCAACCATCTGGAAGGATCGGTCGGCGACTCCCAGGTAATTGTCCGAATCTCGTGCCTCGCCAGCGGCGGCACCCAGCCTAACCAGCCAGGTAGGAACGGGCGAGCGGCGGGCGGATGGGGGCGCGGCCTTTTCGGGCACGGAAGCGGAGGTTGCCGACGGGCCGGACAGCACCAGTTCGCAGTCCTGCTGGGCCAGTATCCAGAGCCCTTCCCAGGGCGCCATCTCATGGATCTCGCCTATCGTTCCGTGGACGAGGCGGTATTCGCCGCCCCGGTAGGCCCAGGCATAGTTGGCCACCAGAGGCGTCGCCGCCGGATCTTCCAGGCTCACTGCCTGCGAGATCGTCTGGGCAGCGGTTTTCACCTTCACCGTTGACCAATCGAGGGCGGCATCTTCAAAGGGAGTCGCTACCTGGTTCCAGCCCGCCGGAAGCGGGATGGTTGTGGTCTCCGTGGACTCTACCCTATCGGCGAGGAAATCTACGGCCCGGGCTGAGGAGAGCCAAATCCAGAATCCCCTCCCCTCAACCGCATCCGTGACGGGATTAGTCGAGGGGGCCACGATATACTGGTCGGCTGCGGGCGACCACCTCTCGACTTTGCACTCAGCGGCGGAAAGACCCGAGATCCCCAGCCAAGTCTTCAAGTCGGTACCGGTCGGGTGCATTGAGGCGCCGAACATGGTCCAGCCGCTGCTGACCGGCAGGGTCATCGTCGCGAGCGTCCTGTCGCTTACTACGTTGGAGAGTTCCCCACTATTATCGAAATCGTCCACCGCCTTGACGGCAAAGAAATACTTCGTATCCTCTGAGAGGCCCGGCACGGTGAAAGTCTCGCTGCTTCCCGCGACCTGCGGCGCGGGCTCTGCGGACGCCTGGGTGGCGCCGGCCCAGTTGGCGGCGGTGATTATCGCGGTGGAGTAGCGGATATCATAGGAGGTGGCGGTACCGGTGGTTCCGTCGTCACCCACTGCCGTCCAGGAAAGCGTGACGGAATCCGCCGCCCGGTCGCTTGTCGCAAGCGTCGTGATCGCGGCGGGAGGAGTGACGTCCGGGGTCGTGGCAGTGGCTACGTTCGACAAGCCAGACCAGTTGGGGAACTCGTCGGCCGTCTTCATCGCGAAGTAGTACACAGTGCCCTCCGCCAGGCCGGTCACGGTGTGGCTCTCCTGCGTTCCCGCTACCCCGGGCGCCGGCTCGCCGGTCACCTGGGTAGCGGAGGCCCAGTTGGCGTCGGTAATCGTGGAGGTGGAATAACGAATGTCGTAAGCGGCGGCGGTGCCGCTGGCTCCGTCATCCCCAGGGGCCGTCCAGGTGAGTTGGATTGAATTGGCCGTTGGATTTGCTGCCGCCAAATCGGTTATGGCCGCGGGCAGAAGGGTATCGAGGGTGGTGGCGTTCGGGGAATTCGAGACCGCGGAGGTGTTGCCCTTGTCATCCGTCGTCTTGAGGGCGAAGAAATAGGTGGTGCTGGGCGAAAGGCCAGGAACGGTGAAACTCTCGCTGCTTCCCCCCGCGGCGGGCGCAGGCTCGCCCGTGACCTGCGTCGCGCTCGCCCAGTTCGCCTGGGTTATGGCGGAGGCGGCGTAACGGATGTCATAACTGGTTGCCGTGCCGACATTCCCATCGTCTCCAGGGGCGGTCCAGGTGAGGTTGATCGAAGTGCCGGTGGGACTGCCCGCTGCCAGATTCGTTACGGCCCCGGGAGGAGTGGTGTCAGCCAGGGTGGTCGCGGTCGCCACGTTCGAGAGAGGCGAATAGTTTGGCGTAGGGGTGTGGTCGTCGTAGGCTTTGACGGCGAAGTAATAGGGTGTGCTCTCCGCCAGGCCGGGGACGACGAAAGTTTCGGCGGTTCCCGGCGCTCCGGGGGTTGGCTCGCCCGTAGCCTGGGTGGCGGAATCCCAATTCGCATCGGTTATGGCTGAGATCGAGTACCGCACATCATAGCCGGTGGCAGTGCCGACGTTGCCGTCATCGCCGACTGCGGTCCAGGAGAGGGTGACCGAACTTCCCGTCGGGCTGCCGGCCGCCAGATCGGTTATCTGGCTGGGCGGGGTGGTATCCGCCAGAGTGGTGCCCTCCGCGACGTTCGAAAGCCCGCTCCAGTTGGGAACCTCATCCGCCGTCTTGAGGGCGAAGTAATACTTCGTGTTCTCCGCCAGGGGGGTGATGGTGAGGGTCTGGGTTGTCCCTGGCGCTGCTGGATAAGGCTCCCCGGTTGCCTGGGTTGCAGCATCGAAGTTGCCAGCGTTGATGGGGGAGGTCGAGTACCTGATGTCATACTGGCTGGCGGCAAAGCCGGTGTAGCCGTCATCGGCAGGGGCAGTCCAGATGAGTGTGGCGGAATCAGAGGTAGTCGTAGTGACAGCCAAGTCCGCCACCGCGCCAGGTGGGGTCGTGTCCAGACCGAGGACAAAGGGAGACCAGGAGGGCTGTTGGTCCGTCGCTGGGTTGTCAGTGAGTCGGACGGTCGGCGGGCCGATGCAGTAGACCTCGTAATTCCCGTCGAGGTCCCCAGTGATGGCTGCTCTCCATACCCCCCATACCCCACCTGGCGACCAGGAGGGCTCACCCGCGTAGTGCCCCTCTGTCGAAGGGGCAAACCAGGCAGTTCGGCCCGTCCCGTCGGGGTTCACGGTGTAGATATCGCCGTCGGAGGCGAAGGCTATTTTGGCACCGTCCGGTCGCCAGTCGGGGTCAACATCGGCCCCAAGGTCATTACTTATGTCTGTCTGGGCTGTGCCATCGGAGTTCATTACGTAGATCTCCCAGTTCCCGTCGCGGTTGGAGGTGAAGGCAATCCTGCTCCCGTCCGGTGACCAGGAGGGGTCGCTGTCGGAGGTGGGGCTGTTGGTGAGGCGGGTCTGGTTTGTCCCGTCGGGGCTCATTAGGTAGATCTCGTTGTTCCCATCGCGCTCGGAGGTGAAGGCGATCCTGCTCCCGTCCGGGGACCACGACGGTTGGCTGTCCGAGGCGGCGCTGTTGGTCAGCCGAGTCTGGTTTGTCCCGTTGGCCTTCATCACATAAATCTCATCGTTCCCGTCGCGGTTGGAGGCAAAGGCGATCCTGCTGCCGTCCGGAGACCAGCAGGGGGTCGAATCCGCGGCGGCGTTGTTCGTCAGGCGGGTCTGGTTTGCCCCGTCGGAGTCCATCACATAAATCTCGTCGTTGCCGTCGCGGTCAGAGGTGAACGCGATCTTGGAGGGGAGGAGCGTCCTGGCGCTCGGCACGTTGGAAAGGGACGACCAGGTCGGCACTTCGTCACCCGTCTTGAGGGCAAAGTAATACAGGGTGTCCGGCTGAAGTCCGGTGACGCGAAAACTCTCGGATGCTCCAGCAACCTGAGGAGTCGGCTCGCCGGTGGCTTGTGTTGCGCTGCCCCAGTTGACGGCGGTTATCGGGGAGGTGGAGTAGCGGATGTCATAGGCGCTCGCGGTGCCGGTGTTACCGTCATCGCCGGGGGCAGTCCAGGTCAGGAGAACGGCACCTGCCCACGGGTCGGAGGCTGCGAGGTCGGTCACTGCCCCGGGAGCGGTAACGTCCGGCGGATCAGTCTGCGCTCCCACGACGTTCGACAAACCCGACCAGTTCGGAGCATCGTCGGCAACTTTCATCGCAAAGTAGAACGATGTCCCCGCAGAAAGCCCTCTGACCACGAATGACTCCGCGCTGCCGACGGCCTGGGGAGCCGGCTCTCCGGTGACCTGCACGGTTTTCGCATCATCCCAGTTGGCACCGGTGATAGTCCCGTCGGTGGCCACCCTGTATCTCACGTCGTAGGTCTCAGCCAAGCCGCTCGCCGCGTCCGTCCCATCGTTGGCCGTGGCCGTCCAGGTCAGTGTCACACTGTTGCTGGTTGGCTGGCCGGCCGCGAGGTCAGTGACGGCGGCGGGAGGCACCGAGTCGAGAGGAGGCAAGCCCCACAACGCGTAAAGGAACTCCTCCCATTTGCTGTTCTTCGCGAAGTCCAGTTGCTGGTATTTGACGATGTAATCCTGGAGCAACTGCTTCTCCGGCAGCCACACCGAAAGACCGTGAGCGTGGGACCGGTCAGAGGAATGTTTCTCCAGCACCACGGCCCCCGTGACCGCGCTCATGACCGAATCCGCCGCAGCCTGAATGGCAGCGGCGTTGCCAGCGGTCACGTTGGCCTTCACCAGTCGGGCGAAATCATACAGATCATGGTAATCGGGATATGAGTAATCCTCGAACGACTGTGCGGCCCTGAGTTGCTGCTGGACAATGGTCTGCTGGGCCGTCATGTCTCCCTTCATGGCGAGAGCGAAATCATTCGCCGCAGTCAGCAACGACGGAAGTTTTGAAGTATCCACCGCCGAGAGGCTTATGCCCTGTTCCCCCGAGTAGGCAGCGAAATAGTCGTTGACGATTGTAGAGGCGAGCGTCGCGGAATCCATAGTGGGCGTCGCCGCCAGGTGGCCGAGCACGGTGTCGTAAGGGTTGCCGTCGCCGGGAACCAGGTCTTGGGAGAAGACGACGTAACTCGCCTTGTCCCGAAGATCGTAGGCCACCTCAGTCATGCCCATGAGGCAAGCGTCGAAGTCCACGATGGCGAAAGGAGCGGTCAGATCGCTGAACGCCACCTTCAATTCGGGTATCGTGAGAGCGTCGCCGCCATTGGTGTCGTCCCAGCAGACGTCGCGCGTCAGGTCGTGGACCTCGCGATTCGGGTATGCCCGAAGGCCGCTGCCATGGTTCCAGAGAACCAGGACGTAATTATCGGCAGGGAAGTTGGTCGAGCTCCAGTTCACAAAGTCCTTGAGCGAGTTGGGGTCACCCATGTTGACCTCGCCCATGTCCTGCACCAGGATTGAGTTGATGGTGGCGGCGTTGCTGTCTTGGGTGACGTAGTAGCGGCGGGTGTCCGTCCAGTTCCCATTCGTCGAATCGTAACCATCTATGCGGTCGAACTGAACGGTGATGTGGATGTCCGCGGTGGAGCCGACCCGTTCCATTTCGTTGAAGTCGTCTATGCCCATCCCTTCGAGGTTGTTGTCGCCATCCAGATAGACCATGAAGTTCCACTTCTTGTGAGTGCCAGCAGCGAGGGTGGTTCCTCGAGCGACATTGGATATCGCGGAAGCAACTTCCATTCGGTTGAAAGAGCAAATAGCGACGTAGTAGGTACTGCCAAGCACCAGGCCGGTGAGGTCCCAAGTTTCATTGGCGCCCGGCGGGGAGGGCACTGGCGGGTTGCTTGCGACACTAGCCCCGCTCCACCATGACTGGCTGGGCGGATTGATACCGGTCACGCCGGGGTCAAGATCGCTGTAACGGATTTCATACCTGGAGGCAGGCACTGGATACTGGTCCCCAGTTTCTTCGTCAGTCTCCATTACCATCGGGGCCTGCCAGGCCAATGCTAGTACGGGGGAACCGATCACAGTTGTTGCGGTGAGGTTGGTGATTCTCGTGGGTTGCCCGGGGGCTTGTCTGGCCTCGGCCTCCGTGGGTGACTTCGACAACATCAGAAGACAAAGGCAAAGAATCCCAAGCGCGAAATACCTTAACTGCTGACGCATCTTTTCTGCCTCCCTACCTTGCGGCTCTTCCTCTCGACGCTCCGGCCCCTCCTGGGAAGGCCACAGTCGAGGTGAATTATACCCGAATCGTCAAGTTGCAAGCAAAGGCTGGCTGTCAAGGCCGGCCCCCGAGAGCTGAGCCATCTCCGGGCGCCATCCCGCGAATCCGGCCGATTTGTTTCGCCGCCGCATCGGTGGTAGCATTCTGTAATTCTGGGAAAGGAGTGATCCGACGATGGCTTTTCGCACCGGTGTAAAAGTATCTCTTGGCAATACGCCCGAACCGCCGGAACAGAGGGCGGAGGAAGTGATCGCCCGGGTGATGGGTGAAAAAGGGCACCGACTGGCCCAGGCAGGCCTGTGGCCTGAAGGCACGCCGAGGATTATTATAGGCACGCCGCAGACAAATGCTGCGGCCTCGCAATGGGTTGGCAAGCGTAAACTTTCCCTCCCAAAGCACGACGGTTTCCACGTCCAGTATGATCGTGAGGACCAGGCCATCTACATTGTGAGCGGGCAGCCGCTGGGATGTCTGTTCGGCGCTTTCTGGCTGGAGGAGGCACTGTCGTCCCGGGGGGCGGGCCTCGCAGACACGCTGATCGCCGGCCACAGCGAGTCACCCGCCTTCAAGTACCGGGTGGACTGGGTTGGAGGGGATACGGATTGGCAGGCGTTGATGCGGGGGCGACCAAACGTGGTCACGCTGGGACTGGCAGGCGAATTGCCCCACTGGAAGTTCCGGGAATTGCTGGAGGCCGAGAGCGGGGAGAAACTGTCGCCGCCGGAACTGGACGAGGCGGCGATCGAGCAGACGAACAAGATCATCGCCGAATGCCGGCGCTGGGGACTGAGGGCTGGCACGCGCAGGAATCAGTTGGAGGTCGGCCGCGGCTCGCTGGAGAGAAAGCCCTACCTGGTGGAGGAACTCCTCAAGATCCACCCGGAGCACAAGTTTGTGCCAACGCACAATCCCTGCGGATCGAGCATGTGCGTCGCCTACCCACACTTCTGGGAGGTGCTGCGAGCCAACATCGAGGAGATATTCCAGTACTATCCCGAACT
>Ga0315294_10007568_pt1 | contig 11908 bp, 10 predicted proteins | sample YL17G13_40_MG_FD_203626 | JGI IMG/M metagenome (GOLD analysis project Ga0315294, IMG submission 203626) | Sediment microbial communities from Yellowstone Lake, YNP, Wyoming, USA - YL17G13_40 | ecosystem: Environmental > Aquatic > Freshwater > Lake > Sediment | place: USA: Wyoming | collected...
CGTCAATCTCACATAGCACAATTGGCCATTCTGTAGCCCCCGGTGAAACCAAATCTGGCTATTGGAGCTGCGCCAGCCTCTCTACAATCCGTTCCATCCCCTCAGTGTCCAGTCCGCAGTATTCAAGAAGGCGCGCACGGACCAACTGCCTCTCCTCCTGAGGCATATCCTTGAAAGTCGCTGCCAGATAGGCTAGGCTCGCGTCCTGGCCGTTGGCAATGGCGAGGCCCTCGTATCCCATGTCGGTAAGCGCCGGCAGCACGTGCTTTAGCGAAGCACTGCCGCGTTGCGCCGGGTGGTAGTAGAGGAAGCCGCGAAAGGGAACGAGCAGGTCGACGATGCGCCCGCAAATGCCTTCAAGCCACGCCCGGTGCTCTGGGAAGGTACGGGCAAGCTCCCGCAGCACACCGAGCTCAAAGGCCTGATTGTAGACGAGGATGCTGCCCTCATCGCCCATTGCGTCACGTAGCTTGGCCACAAGCTCCGGCCGCGGGTCACCCGGGCCATCAGCGAGGAATGCTCTGTGCAGTGCGGGGTCGCCCTGGTAACGCACCACCCGCAGCGAGAACTGGAACGGGACATTCTGGTAGGGACGCACGCCGTCGAACAGGGGCACCGCCGTGCTCAACGTCTCAAAGTCCAGATAATGCAGAGGGTAGCTCAGACCGCCAAGGAGACTCCTTATGCCTTGGAGCTCCACGTGGCAGGCGCCGCTCTGGACGCAGCTGCGCTGTATCTCCTGCTCACGGCTCAGGGGGAGACTAGGCGGCAAGTCCTTGATGGAAGCGAGACCGCGGTCGAGGAGCGCGTAGGCCTTCTTCCCGATGCGGTACAGGCTGAAGACGCTGTCTTCCGGCAGAAAGCTCCAGCACTCCCCAACTAGGGGGCAGTCGTAAGGGTTCCTGCAGTGCTGGCCGACCAGGCTCGCTGGGCATTCAGGAAGGCTCATAACGCGAGACATTTCCCGGGCACGCTCCTCAACCTCCACGCTCAAGAGACCCACCTCTTCGGTCACGTCTTCCACGACGAAGAATTCGTCGGGTACGATGTCGCCGCTCTTCACGAACTCCTTGTTGACGTGCGCCAGGTAGCAGCCGTTGATGGTAAGGCCGGCCAGCTGGCAGCAGAGCTTCTGAAAGGCGAGGTCGGGGAGGTGCACGTCCTTAACCTCAGTCGTCGATTTCACCTCGATGATGTCCCAGCCGTCGGCGCCTGCCGGCCGAAGGATATCGACGCGAGCATAGAGGCCGCCCACCATGAAGCCCGCTTCAAAGAGCGGGCGGTGTCTGGCGAGTAGCTCACGCGTTCGGCGCAGGTTCACCGCAAACCTTTCGTCGCTAACATCAATACCGTCCGGGTGAAGCCTCTTCGCCAACTCGCCGACCTCGTGGCCCTGATCGAAGACAAACTGCGTGCGGGTGTCTACTGGGGGGAGACGGGCCGGGTCATTCGCCTGCACCCAGAGATACCTGAGGCACTGCAGTCCGGCAAGGTACTTCGATTTTGAGAGAAGCACACTCCTGCGGCTAACGTTCATCTACTCTACTCTAAATCTCGCTAATCTCGCAGGCTGCAATTTCATCGAAGAAACGAGAAGGAGCGCAAGGCCATCCTTTCTCGTTACATGCACAGAAAGACAAGACCACCTCCACCTTGGCTCGCGTAATAGCGACGAAAAGAAGTCGTCGTTCCTCTGGAATGTTGACCGGTGATCCAGAGCGGATATAGGGAATGCGTTGGTCTTCCACGCGCATCACGTAGACGACAGGAAACTCCAGCCCCTTGACCTGATGTATGGACATTAGCTTCACGCTGTCCTCAGCTCTGAGCACTTGCGACTCCAGACGATTCCACTCAAGGACTAACGTCCGACCAAGCCCTCGGTATCCATCAGCGCCGGAGCGTATTGCTGCCTGTATCACCTTAGCTGCTACATCAAGATGAGCACCCAGTTCGGTATTGGTCAAAGCCTTGGAGAGACCGGTCTCGTCTAGTATGGCGTCCACGAACTTTGAGGGTGGCAGCTTGCTGAGCGTTAGTATTGTCTTTACAACTTTGCCCAAATCAAGTGGTGATTCGCCAATCTTAGAGTTGAGGTCTTTGAGAGGTCTCTTCAGTCTGGCCAGGCCATCAGGATGCCCGCCCGCCACAAAAAGAGCAGCTTTCAAGAACCTTGTTGCCGGGCTAGTCGATATCTCTCTATCGCCGACGTGGACGAATGGTATTTCCCGACTCGACAAGGATTCCTTGATCGGATTCATTAGCCACTTGGCTCTGACTAAAACAACGAAGTCGGCTTTCTGGCGACGACCGTTATGTAGCTCATCTTCTATTCTTTCAGCAACGAAGTCAGCCTCGTCAGTCGGGTTCGCTGATTGGTGAACACATACGATGCCGTGCCTGTCGGTAATGGCTGACTTTAGCTCCTTATCGTATCTGTCAGGATTATTCCTTATCAGAGCATTCGCTACTTCAACGATTTCCTGTGGAGATCGATGGTTGAGCACCAGGAATTTCGGACGTGCTGAGAAACTCTCTTCAAACTCCATGACTGTCGCAACTCTTGCATCTCGCCACTCGTATAGAATCTGATCCTCGTCCGCCACCCCAAAAATTGAGCTTGTTTGTGGGTCGAAGACTTCTTTCAGCACTTCAAGCTGAAGCAAGCTCGTGTCTTGAAGCTCGTCAACAAAGAAGAAACGATAGACATCACGTATGATGCTTCGCAAGTGGTTTTGCTCACGGAGCAGTTGAATCGGCAACTCAATGAGGTCGTCAAAGTCTACCGCATGGTTTGCACGTTTGCTTTCCGAGTACTGCTTCAGGATTTCACCGAATCTGCCAGATACACCAGCCAACTCGTCGGGTGACGGTCGATTGACTCTGCCCCTAAACTTGGAAATGCTATTATAGAGAGCTACCGGATTCACTCGATGGATTGACAGACTTTCGAGGACCTCTTCCAGAACCTCGGCAGACTGGGACTCGTCAATCACCTCAAATTCCCTATTGATCCCCAAGTGATGACCATAGCTGCTGAGTAGGAGCTGCCCAAATTGATGGAAAGTGCCGCCCCATATTCTTGAGCGGGCTCGCGGCGGCACGATGTCACGAAGGCGGCTCATTAGCTCTCTTGCCGCTTCATTAGTGAAAGTCAAGCACAGTGCCTTGAAAGGTAGGTCACGAGCAACTCGCAGTTGATACCCGACCCGGTGAACAAGCAGTCGGGTCTTACCGCTGCCGGGGCCTGCTATCACGAGAGTGTTGCCTGCCAAGTCCTCTGCAATAGCAAGCTGCTCATCGTTAAGCTCCTTTTTTAGAATCTCCATTCGTTACCGTAGCCTGCCTTCTAGCCAAAGCCTCGATTGCCCGGAGCACGCGCTCAAAGTAAGAAGGTATCTTGCTTGCGTCCTTCCCGTCCTTGGTAATGAAGCTTGCTGCCTCGAATGCTAGTTCCGGTTTGCCCCCTTCACTCTTGATGAAGTCCACAATTTGAACGTCCCTGGCCTTCTTACTGTATGCTGCATCGGATGCTGTCCTGGCCTTGACATAGCTATCAAGCCTCGTTGCCCCATAGACTTGCGCTATTGAATGCGTATAGGCAGCAACATGGTCCTCAGACATGATATATTTCTCGAAGTCCCCCTTCGGCAGGAAGAACAGTCCTGCTTTCTCCAAGTCAGCCCTTTTTCCCTCGATTGTAGCCTTATCCACTTTGAACCCAATGATACCCAAGTCAGACAAGAGGTTCGCTGTGGTAGTTGCGACATCATCATTGTCGCACATGATTAGGCACGGAGTGTCCAATGCTTGCTGCTGGAATAGTCTCACAAAGGGACGAAAATTCTGCCCAGACACGCAGAGAATTGACACACCAAGCTGGTCCAGATTAATCTTGAGTGCCTTGGCAAAGACTGGAAGTGCCACGGTCTCTGTCGGGCCTTCGGTCAACAATACGCATCTGGCGAAAAAGAACTCACTTCCACATGAGTGAATTTGCCGACCAAGCTGTCTAAGCTCCTGATCCGTAAAATACTTTTCTGGTATTTGGCAGACGGCTGTTCTTGGCCCGCGCCTCTTAAGCACCACAACTTGGTCAGGTGATACCACATCTGTGACGTGGGTCGAATGCGTGGTGATAATTACTTGCTGCGGCCTGTTCCACAAATATCTCACGAGACTGCGGGTCGCATGCGGATGGAGATGACTCTCTGGCTCCTCAACTGCCAGGGCAGCGTTTGGATACCCCATAGCGCTAGCATAAGCCAACATTAGAGCCACAACAGCAATACTCTGTGTGCCATCTCCATGAGCCAAGACACCAACACTCTCGATGTCTCCGGGATTGCGGATAAGAATCTGCATTGCCTGGAGAAAATCTCTTTGGTCGGATGGTAAAGCTGAGAACGCCAACTCCCCATCAGTCTGCTCGGCCCACAGAACTGATTGGAGCAGCTCACTGAACTGGGCTGTTGTCTGCGAGAATCTCTCGTTACCCAAGACAAGCTGCATTACTTGGTCTGCGATACTCCGGGCTAGTTTCTTGACCTCCTCCTTCTTGGCAGCGTCTAGCTCAACGCCTCCAAGAATACGACCCCATGTACCACCTTTGCTCATCAGGTCTCTCGCTGCATTGCGAAGCGCTGGAATCATGAAAAGGGGGGTGTTTCGTCGAAATCCAAGACGGACTGGTCCATCATCTGCTCCGTCGGATTTATGAAACCGCATTTGAGTGCGGTAGCTGCCGTCCTCCTCGTCTTGGAAGCGCTCAAGTTTTATTAATAGGCGCTCTCCTCCGCCTGGCAGAACGTCTATGTGGGGGTCAAATGCGGCACGTTCAGCAGTTCCAAATACTGGGCCAGGCATGGGTCGGATTTCGATCGTTGCTTCGATTCTGGCGTCGGAAGGCGAGCCGTGGGAGATATCATTATCACCAAGAAAGAAGCTGCGGCGTGTGGGATTCAATGCAATGTCCAGCAAGTCTAGGACGGATGTTTTTCCTGCGTTATTCTCGCCAATTATGACGCAGTGTGGTTTCAAGGGTATTGAAACGTCGTTCAACCTACGAAAGTTCTTTAGAGTCAGGTGACTTACATAGAACATAACTATTCCCCCGTAAGTGTATTGAACTGCCCTAGACCTGCGTCACGATGCCCGCCTCCCCCTCAGCATCCATAAAGTCTCATGTGCCATGTTAGCATTTTTTCTTCCTTTATCCAACACAAGGACTTCATGTCAAGGGGCTGCGAAAAGTGTACCACTCTGGGCATCGGATCATGCCCCACCCCCCTGTGAGATTGTAGCCAGGACAGGCTCCTGAAGGAGCCCGGCCTTTCTCTTCTCCCTAAGCCTGTAGGATTCTCCCTTGATGTTGATGGTGGTGCTGTGGTGGAGGAGGCGGTCCAGGATGGCGGTGGCGATGACGGGGTCGCCGAAGATGTCCCCCCATTGCCCGAAGCTCCGGTTGCTGGTGAGGATGATGCTGCCCCTCTCATAGCGCCGGGAGGTGAGCTGGAAGAGGAGGTGGGCCCCGTGGGGGTCCACTGGGACATAGCCGATCTCGTCGATGATGAGTAGCAGGGGGACGGTACAGAGCTTGAGCCTCTCCTCCAGCCGGTTCTCGGCATAGGCCCTGGCGAGGGTAGCCACCAGCCCCATGGCCGAGGTGAACAGGGTGCGGTGGCCCTGCTGGATAGCCTTTACCCCCAGGGCCACCGCCAGGTGGGTCTTCCCGGTGCCGGGCGGTCCCAGCAGGATGATGTTCTCCCCCCGTTCAATATAGCGGCAGCCCGCCAGCTCCAGGACCTTCTTCTTGTCGATGGAGGGCTGGAAGGCAAACTCATATTGCTCCAGGGTCTTGATGAAGGGGAAGCGGGCCATCCGGGTGTTCATGGTCACCTGCTTCTCAAACCGCCCTGCCGCTTCTTCGCTCAACACCCGGTCCAGGAAGTCGGCATAGGGGAGCTCCTTCTCCGCCGCCTCCTGGAGGAGGCTCTCCAGCCGCCCATTGAGGGTAAGCAGACGCAGCCTCTTGGCCATTTCATACAGGCGGGAAAGCTGTGGGCTATCCATGGCTCCCCTCCCCGCAGGCTACCGCCTCATACACTGCCAGGTCCCTTACCTCCACCTCCGGCTGTGCTGCCCGCCAGAGGGTAGGGAAGGGCGCCAGGGTGGCTTCCCTCTCCTCCTTCGCCTTGCGCTCCAGGAGGAGCCCCCGGTAGTGCTCCAGGTCCACCACCCGGCGGTGGCGCTCCCAGCAGCGCTGGTGGCGGGCAATAAGCACGCCCCTGTGGTAGATGTCAATGGTGTCCCCGGGACCCGCCTGGACCTCCACCCAGGCGCCCACATACCGGGCGGGCACGGAATAGAGGTTGCTCTCCACACTCACCAGGAGGTCCCGACTCACCCTCCTCACCAGGCTTATCTGGATGCGGTAAGGCGGGCGCCCATCCCTGGCGTGGAGTTTCTCTTCAGGAAACAGCTCTGCCGGCTTCTGGTGGGTGGTGCCGTGGATCCTTGAGTCCGCTACCCTGCGGATCCACTCCTGGAGTTGGGCGTTGAGGTCCTCCAGGGAGGAGAAGCGACGCCCGGGCAGGAAGCTTCTCTTGATATACTTCACCCCGGACTCTATCTTCCCCTTGGTGCGGGGCCAGTAGGGACGGCAAAGCAGGGGGATGAAGCCATAGTACTGGGCGAAGTCCCAGAAGGTGGGGTTCCACACGATGTGCCTCCCCTCCAGGTCCCGCCTCAGCACCACCGTCTTGGCATTGTCGTAGAGGACTTCCCTGGGAAGGCCTCCAAGCCAGTCAAAGGCGTGCTCATGGCAACGCAGGAGAGCGGGCAGCTTCTCATCTTCAGTGAACTCCCCGAAGAGGCAGCGGGAGTAGCCGAGTACTATGGCAAAGAGATGGACCCGGCGTCTCTCCTCTCCTATCCAGGCCCAGGCGCTGGCCCAATCGGCTTGGGCCTGCTGCCCGGGAGGGGTCTCAAACCGCACCGTAGCCTCCTCAAGCCAGCGCCTCTCCTCCCTCAGAGGCCTCACTGCCCGCTTCACCGGGTCATAGCTCCCGCGGTATCCCAGGTCCTGCAGCTCCAGGAAAAGCCGCCGGGCACAATAGTCCACCTCCGGCGCCCGCTTCACCAAGAAGTCCATAAACGGGGCCAAGATGGTGGGCTTCTTCATCGTCCTCTGGTACGGCTCTGGGCGCTCCTGCCTCAGGATCTTGCGCACCGTCTTCCGGTGAAGCCCCAACTCCCGGGCAATCTTCCTGATACTCCACCCCTGCCTGCGCAGCCCCTTCACCTCAACCCATCTGTCAAAGCCGATCATCTCCTTCCCTCTGGGGTATAGACCAGGAAGGGAGTCTAGCACGCTACCCAATCCTTTCCCCTTCCCGGGGGTGGGACACTTTTCCAAGCCCACAGTGGGTCACTTTATCACGCCCATTGACACTTCACGTCCCCTGGGAAGCGCTTCAGCCGGCGGAACGACCGCTATTCAGGCACTTTATCGGACCTACAGCTCTGCCCGGGCGCGAAGGCCCAGCGGGCAGAGCTGGGGACGGTGCCGCCTATCTATTGGGCTCATACTCTCGATCATACGAAGCAGGGGTTCAGCGTTGAGCTCTGTCGCTGGCGGCGATTCGCTGCCTGCCCCTATGCAGCGGCCAAGGGACACAGCATGGCACCTTTTGCTAGCCCTAACGATGTGCCCCGCCTCCTCCCTTCGTGGCCGTCATCCCTGATGGTAGCCATGGTCTGGAACTGCCAGGGCCCTCCCTCCGGAACATGCACACCTCTCAGGAGCGCTAGCCGTCCTTGGCGTGGTCCCTGCCAGGGCCTGAAGAGCTGAAGGGCCGACGTGCCTCGGGTCTGTGGAAGGACGGGGAGCAGGAGGTGCCAGGACCTGGAGGTCCCAGGGTCGTACCCTGACAGGCGCTCGTGTTGGAAGGCTGCAGGCTCTGCTTCCAGCCCCGGGGTTCCCAAGACTTAGCTTGGGTCCTGCCCCTCCCCCCGGGGGGCCAGCCTATTCTGGCTGGCTGCCGGCACTGCACCGCTCTTCCTGCTGGCCTGGTCGACACGTTCTCCGTGGCCCTTGCTGGGGTAGAGGCTGGCACTGGTGTTCGGGGGCTTATACTGCCCCTTATGGAAGTGCGGGGGCTTCCCGGAGGCCCTGGGGTACTCCGGAAGGGACGCGGCCGCCGGGGGGGGTCAGCGTTTTCTGCTTCCTGCGGCTCCAGGTACTGAGGTCGGGCCCTGTACATGACTGGTTTCCTGCATCACGTCCCTGGTGCCCCCGGCCTGGCTCCCGAGGCAGCGTAGGGATTGCCTTGTGCCAGGCAAGAGCCGAGCTGCTGAGGCAACACCCACCGGGCCGACAGAGAAGGTCAAATGGTATGCCCAAGAAACAGCGTAAGACGGGCTCCTATCCAGACGAGATTACGACAGGCCACATTTATGCCCGCCAGCAGATAAGGACTCAGGATGACTTCTGAGATAGGGATTCCGTACTACGTCGCGGCAAAATCGTCTTCCCTATCTCCCCTCCAGTGACGGTATGCCTCCTTCAGGAGGGCCGTGTCTCATGGCCCGCTATCGGACTTCTCAGCCTTTAATGCGCCTTAAATGTTTCCTTACTGTCTCGACCTCGCTGGGCTAGCGCCCAAATCTTGCGTGACGCAAGGTCGCTCTCAGAACTCCCCGGCCGGTAGGCAGAACCACCTAACCGTCTTCTAAGGTACAGGACAGGAACTGGGCCATCCCCTGTCACCTTCTGCTTCCAACAGGGAAGGCTCGCAGGCCTCCGGGAAGGGCCTGCACTTCCTACAGGGGGAGTATAAGCTCCCGAACACGAGCGGCAGCCCCCCTCCCAGGAAGGGCCATGGGAGAGAGTCGCCCAGGCCAGCATAGCAGCGGGGGTGCCTGCACTGGCCAAGATAGGCTGGGAGGCCTGCCCCCCCAGGGGGTGGGCCCATCCGGCAACTATGACCCGCGACCCGGCGGTATGCAGTTTTTAAGGGCGGACCTCAGGTCGGTTGCGGCAAGGGAGCATCCACACCTTTTTCCAGTCGGTGTAGGTGTTGAGGGCGTGGGGGCCGGCCGTGAGTCCCAGGCCTGGCATGAGCCTGCATCAGGCCGCGGATCTAGCTCCTTAATGCACCATGTTATGGAAGCTTTGAGGGCACTGGCAGAGGAATCCCCTGCCATCCTAGTGCTTCTTAAGCGTGAGGTTGGAGTCCAAGTGCCAAGGCTCACATCCTCTCCTCCAGAGTCGAGGTGCTCCCCTCCTGGGGTTCAAGCAGGCCTGGGGCAGGATCTGGAGGGAAGTAGCCGGGTCTGCCATAGGCCTGCTCACGGCCCCTGTCCGGGTCCCATGGGCCACAGCCGCAGCGCCGGCAGCATGGGCCTGGGCGGTGGCGTTGTTCTGGACGCCCGCAGCACCAGCGGCAGGGACGGTGTGAGGGCCAGCAGCACCGGCGTCGTTAATGGCGTTCAAGCCTGCGGGGAGGCCCATAGCGTTGGCAGGAGCACCCCCTATGCCTGTTCTGATGAAGTCGTGGGCGTGGACGGCGTGGTCGGCCCGTGCAGCCACAATGTCTGCCTGGGCGTGGGGAGGGATAGCCAGCCCGGCCCTGATCCTGGTGAGGGTGGCGGCGCGCGACGACACGGTGAGGACCCGGTTCCGCCGGATGTCCCGGACCTCAAATGGCCCTCCTGCCCTCCCCACCACCCGGGGCAGGCTTTCTTGGACGACATAGCCCGGTGGGAAAAGGAAAGACGCAGCGAACGCACCCGGGCGGGCCTGCGGCGGGCGGTGGCACAGGGCAAGCACCTGGGGCGGTCAAAGGGAAACCGCGACCGCAGAAAAAGGATGGTCAAGCGGTAGATATGAGAGGCCCTATCTGGTGGGCGGTGAGCTTTACGAGTTGTTCGGGGTCTAGCTTCGAGTCGCTGCAGTTGCTACAATGAGGTTGGGTGAAGGGACAAGAAAATGGCACTTAGGTCCTCGATAGAATGGACTCAATCCACATGGAACCCTGTCACGGGGTGTTCCAAAGTATCACCAGGGTGTCTCCACTGCTATGCCGAAAGACTCTCATACCGCCTAAAGCGCATGGGCAATGCTAGATACGCTTCGGGATTCAGGGTCACGCTGCACGATGATCTCCTTCAACTCCCCTCGAGATGGAGAGAACCGCGCTTGGTTTTCGTGAACTCCATGTCTGACCTTTTCCACGAGGCAATCCCGTTTGAGTTCATCCAGTCCGTGTTCTCCACTATTCAAGCTACCCCCTGGCATACCTTCCAGGTGCTCACAAAAAGAGCTACCCGCCTAGCAGAAGTCGCCGCGAAATTGCCTTGGCCGGATAACCTCTGGATAGGCGTTTCCGTTGAAAAGCAAGACTATGTTTGGCGTGCAGATTGCCTCCGTAGCTTGCCTACCCTTGTGAGGTTCATATCTTGTGAGCCGTTACTGGGCAGCATCAAGTTGCCTCTGCAAGATATCCGGTGGGTCATAGCCGGAGGAGAGAGCGGACCAGAGGCGAGGCAAATGGATTTGGATTGGGCGAGGTCACTCCGCGACCAATGCCTTGCGGCTGGCGTGCCATTCTTCCTTAAGCAACTGGGGGGAGCAGTTGACAAGCGGGGCCGGGAGCAGGCTATCTTGGATGGACGCTTGTGGCGGGAAATGCCCCGAAATCATTCCCGCTAGGCCCGCTTGACTGGAAGAGAATGTGGGAACGGAGGCCATGGCTTGTGTGAGCATTGTTCCCCGCAACTGCATACTGACGGATATCCTCTCCTAAGCCTTGGCCCCTGGGCATCAGAGAAACTGCATTATCTTGACTACTACGCTGCCCTGTTCACACAAGGCATGAAGAACCAATGGGAGACAACCGCCTACATTGACCTGTTTGCCGGTCCGGGCCTTTGTATGCTGGGAAACGGCGTATCTCATGTGGTTGAGGGTTCTCCGTTGGTCGCCCTCAGACAGCGCACTCCTTTCACGCACTACGTCTTTGTAGATACAGACAAAGGGCATGCTCAGGCCTTGGACTCTCGCTCAAGGGGCCTTGCTCCCAATAGTGCCAAACTGGTACGGGTTGGAGATTGTAACGATGCATCTGTCCTGGCAGATATACTGGCATTCATTCCCGCAGAAGCCCTATGCCTGGCCTTCATAGACCCCTTCTCGTGGAAGATTCACTTCGATACCGTGAGCGCTCTCACCCGCTCGCGGCGGGTTGACATATTGCTCGTCTTCCAACTGGGTGGCATTAAGCGAGCTGTCGAAGCTCGCCCGGCTTCGCTTAACAGATTCTTTGGAGATGAGGGGGCATGGCAGACGGTCTACAGGTCAGCGTTGCCACGCAGGGACACCCGGGCGATGCTAGACTACTACCGGAGGCGTCTGTCCACCCTCGGCTATCTTAAAGAGAACTACCCCTCGGAAGTCGCTGTGGTCAACACAAAGAATGTGCCCATCTACTACTTGGTTCACGCGACCCGCCACCCACGCGGTCAAGACTTCTGGCGGAAAGCGATTCAGCGTACAGCAGATGGCAAGCGGAAGTTGCCAGGCATCTGGTAGTGCTACAGCGCGGCGCGCTCGAAAGGTCAGGAGGTAGCCTGCGATGATTGAAAACTTGGAAATTGAGGACTGCGGACAGGATGCGGAATACGTGGCTCTCCTGTATTTGAAGCAGCACTGCGAACCGAAAGCTCCTGTTCCCCTGGGGAAGGCTATACTGGCAGAAGTCCAGGACAGGTGTCATTTGCTCCGGTGTATGAATACTCACGGATGAAAGCGCTTAGGGCTGGCAGGCGATTCGCCACGAGCAAGGGTGGCATCCTCACGGGTTTCCTTCTGGTACTTCTTGGTGTCTATCTGTGGGCCACACTTTCA
>Ga0315294_10007571_pt1 | contig 11906 bp, 8 predicted proteins | sample YL17G13_40_MG_FD_203626 | JGI IMG/M metagenome (GOLD analysis project Ga0315294, IMG submission 203626) | Sediment microbial communities from Yellowstone Lake, YNP, Wyoming, USA - YL17G13_40 | ecosystem: Environmental > Aquatic > Freshwater > Lake > Sediment | place: USA: Wyoming | collected...
CAGAAGTCAAAGCCGGGGAAGCGCCCGCAGAGAAGGTGAGCGAAGCTGCTGCGGCAGCTGAGGCTCCGGCCGCTGTACCTGAAGCAGCGGCAGCCCCGGAAGCCACCCAGAAAGTGCGGCGCACCATCGAGGGCAAAGAGTTCGAGTTCGAGGAGCCGCCGGCCATGGAGCGGGGCATCCTCGCGATCCGCCTACGCGACGGCAGGATCGTCTCAGACCCGGGGGCGGGGCTGTGGATCGACGTCGCCAACACCCAGCGCGTGCAGTACGCGGATGTGCTTGAGCTGGGCCGCGTTGTGAACGGCATCTACATGCCCGAGGACCAGTTCAATGAGTGGGTGAACCAGGGCGCCGATGACGCGCAGCTGCCCAATACCGCGAGCGAACGCTTCAAGGAGAGCTTGCGGAAGTACGACACCAGCCTATCGGACTTCCAGGTGGAGGCCTCGGCGGCGCAGGTGGAGGCTCGCGCGCGCTCGATGAACCTGAGCGCGGAGGAATACCTGCACGGTACTTTCCAGCATGAGATCGCTACCAACCAGGCGCCGCCGGAGGGCTCGCTTGAGCAGTTCACCGGGGATGAACAGGTCAGGTTCAACGAGAACGTGACACGGGTTTTCGGGAAATGGGAGGGCCAGGAGCGGGGCCAGGCGGGTTGGATATTAAGCGATGGCACGATCATCAACAAGAGCGGCGTCAGCAAGGAATCTCACCGCCTCGGTGCGGTCATGGCGCTTTCAAGACCGGAGATGGGGAACCTCCAGCGCATGGAGGACATGGGAGTCAAAGGCGGGGCCATTCGCTACAACGACGAATTCAAGGCCGTGCAAGCCTTCGGCAGGCCCACGGAAGCGCAGCTGCGGGCGCTGGAAGAACTACTTGCGGGCGCGGAAGAGGCGACCCTGGAGATCTCCAGTGCGTTCGGAGACCTCATCGCCAGCGACCGCATCAAGAGCCCCGACTACGAGGATCTGAAAAGGTTCTTCGGCCGCAGCCTGCCGCGGCGCTTCTTCCAGGGAGGCCCGCAGGAATACGACACGCGGAGGATGGGGCAGAAGGCAATCGCATTCTACGGCATCACCCACAACCCCCTGGAGGCCGGCTACGTGCTCCCCGATGGCACGATGTTGGATTTCACGGGCCGGCACCAAGCCACCGGCGACTACGAGAAGCGGCCTGACGGCACCTGGAAACTCATAGAGGGCCGCCCGGGTGGGGACTACCTGGCCGGGCATCGTTCCGTGGATCACCGGGATCTGATCGGGCCCGACGACAATCCGAATCCTCTGGGCCTGCGGAAGCGGTTTGACGGCACCCTGGCGATGGCCGAGTTCATGAAGCGCACCGGCGCCGTGCGTGTTGACGCCAGGGCCCAGATAGCGAGCATCGCGGGCCCGCCTACGGACGCGCAGATCCGGGTGATCGCGCAGGTGATGAACGCCGGCTACCGGGAAGAAAGCCGCCAGAAGCCGGAACAGTTGCCGAGCAACGCGGCCTACATCGATGTGATGGACGAAGAAGCCAACACCTGGGCATCCTGGGAAGTCTTCAAGTCCTCCCTGGAGAAACTGCAGCGAGTTTTCTCCAACCTGCAGCCGGGGGTGCATACGGTGCGCCAGACCGGACCCGTTTACCATGGAACCGGCGCGGACTTTGGGCGGTTCAACATGGAGTTCGTTGGGACCGGCCAGGGCGCGGGTTCTTTCGGGTGGGGCATGTACTTCACTTCGGTCGAGGCGATAGCGCGAGAATACGCGGAAATGATGGGTAGGGACCCGGGAATGCAGGCAACGGGAATAAATCAGCGTGGAGAAGGCTTTGCTTACGAGCAGGAGGAACTCAACGTATTCGTGGGAATGAGCCTGGACCGTTGGCAAAGACGCGAACTTGGCACGGAGCATTTGGAGCGACTGCTGACCACTGAAATCGAGCGCGCGCAAACCGAACACGCGCGGCTGGATGAGCAGTTGAAGAATACGATTAAGATCAAAGCGCAATTGGGGCGCGAAGGCGAACGCGACGTACGCGTTGACGGAATCGAGTTTGAACGCGGCGTGCAGTGGCTGCACATGACTACCGCCGTGAACATATTGAGCGCCTTGCGCAGCAATCCCCAGAGTCTGAAATGGGAGAAGAAGAAAGCGCGCCACCTCTACGAGGCCACTCTCCACAAGGGCAAGAAGCCGACGGAATATACGTGGTTGGATTGGTACGAGAGACTACCTGATCAGGGCTGGGACAAGATCATAACCCAGGCCCAGCAAGAGGGAATGGAATGGCTGGAGGCACACCGGCCGCCGGGCGAGGAGAAACTCAAGAACTGGGAAAAGGAATTGCGCCAAAATACGGAGAAGGCCCGGGATTGGCTGGTGAGCCACCGCCAGGAATTGAAAGCGATGAATGCGCTACGAGGCGACCTGCCGTTCGCGATCCAACTCGAAATGAACGATCTCGAAATAGGTATCGTGGCCTTTGATGTAGTACAGGAGTTGAGGAGTCTTCGGGATCAGAAACCCGGTGCCGCCGGTAAACGCATAGCCGAAATGGTTGTGGAGTTGGGCACCTACCAGTGGAATATGCAGAACCTCTCGGCCTCGATCGAACGCGGGCAGAGAAATCAACGGAACAGCGAGGGCCAGCACGTCTATCACCTTCTTGCCGAAAACTCTCGCGTTTGGGACCGCGCAAAGAGCCAGTTCGCGGAGGGGGAAGGGAAAAAGGAGGCTAGTCAATTCCTGTTGCGCGCCGGCATCGACGGTGTGCGCTATCCCACTGGTTCCCTCATGACCGGCAACCACAGTTACGAGATGGGCACGAATTATGTTGTGTTCGACGACCGCGCGATCACCGTCGATAACCACGTCCTCTACCAGCGCCAGCCCAACTGGAGACTGCGCAGCCGCGAGATCATCCAGGACAAGGTCCGGGGTCCGATGCCGGGCCGACAGATCCTGAAGATGCTGAAGAACAACGGCGTCAAAGACGACGAGATGAAATGGATCGGCCTGGAGAAGTACCTGGACACCGACGAGAAGCTGGGGCCCGTCGAGGTGCTGGAGTACATCGCCGACCACAACGTCGAGCTGCGGGAGCGGGTACTTCCATCTGAGGGTCGCCAAATAGGTGAGGCAGTCGGGGGATTTCCGGTCTATGCCCGCGGAGAGGGACCGGCAGAAGCAAAGTACCAGCAATACACCCTCGCCGGTGGCACCAACTACCGGGAGGTCCTGCTCCAGTGGGTGAACGTGGTGAAATACGCGCTCGCCCGTGGCGATCATGTCGAGGGATACCTAGACCGCCCGCTGAACGATGTGGAACGCAAGGCCATAGAGGGCACGGGTCTGAAGGAAGTCACCGTCAAGGTTCCGGGGACCGAGTTTGAGTCCTCGCACTACCAGGGTGTCAAAAACTTGCTGGCGCACGCCCGGGTCGATGATCGGGTCGGGCCAAACGGCGAGAAGATTCTATTCGTGGAGGAGATACAGAGCGACTGGCACCGGCGGGGAAGAGAGGTAGGCTACGCAAGGAAGCGAACTATTAAACAGATTGAACAGATTGAAAATGGCAAAAGATGGAGTATCACCTACAACGAAGACGAAAGCAGAACTGAGATTGGCAGAGCGGAAGGGAGAGAAACTGAACAGGATGTAAGGGATTACATCGAGTCACGAATTAAGGACGAAGTTATTGGTGTCTCCCCCGCTCCCTTTTCCAAGACCTGGCATGAAGTCGTGATGAAGCGTCTCCTACAGGAGGCCGTTGAGCAGGGATACGACGCCATCGCCTGGACCACGGGGGAGCAGCAAGCGGAACGGTACGACCTGAGCAAGCAAGTCAAAGAACTACGCTGGTGGAAAGATGCAACGGGTTATGCCATCAACGTTGTTCCGACAGGCGGCGGTGTTGTTGATTTGCCATCGGTTATTTCTGAATCAGAATTATCCAAATGGGTCGGCAAGGAAATGGCGCAGAAGATAATTGATGCCGCAAAGGAAAATGATAACGGGATATTCACCGGCCTTGACCTCAAAGTCGGCGGCGAGGGGATGAAGGGTTTCTACAACAAGATCCTGGTCGACTTCATGCGCGCCTACGGCAAGAAGTGGGGGGCGACGGTCGGGGACATTGCGATCGGCGAATCAGCAGAAAAACTCAATCGAGAACGTCCCGGAATCGGAGCGCCACAAGAAGAGTTTGAGGCCTGGGCAAAACGCACGGAAGAGGCGGCACTGAACGTTCACGGCATGGCGATTACCCCGGACATGAAAGACGCGATCCAGCAGGGCCAGCACCTGTGGATGCGGGGCAAGGGCGCGGTCAGCTTCGCCGAGGACGGGCGGGCCCTGATCCACGTCTGTCAGTACACCGATTTCTCGACGGTGGTGCACGAGCTCGGGCATATCTGGCGGCGGCAACTGCATGCCCGCGACGTCGCCGTGATGGAGCGCTTCCTGGGCGTCAAGGACCACGACTGGGACGAGGACGCCGAAGAGAAGTTCGCGAACCTGACAGAGCAGTTCGTGCGCGAGAACGTGATTCCGGCGCCGGAACTGAGGGCGCTGTACGGGCACTTCCGCAATTGGCTCGCGGACATCTACGAGCGCTTCGGTCAGTTTCACTTCACCGAGGAGGTGAAGCAGGTCTTCGAAGGGCTATTCCTGCCGCCGACGGAAAGGGAGGCCCGGCAGCTCATGCGCCCATTCAGTGAAGAAGAGGTAAGTCCGCTACGAGTGGCGCGCGTGATGGAACAGTTGGCCATGGTGGGTACCAAGGGCCTGGGCCTGAATCTTGCCGAGATCCGCTCGATCGGCAGAAGCGTTTCCTACGCCAACATAGGGAAGGTGAAGACCGCGGAGTCTCAAGGCGGAATCGCGCCGATGGGCGAACATCTGCGTACTGGTGGCTGGGGAAGAGGACTAGCATACATCACACGGCAAATGCAGCAGAATCCGGTGCGCTGGCGGGCGATCCTGTCGAGGGTTGGGATTATAGAAGCCGAAAAGACTGGCCCCTTGGACCGCGAGGATATTGCCGAGTACGAGTTCACACAGCAGGTTGCAGCCGCCTACAGCACGCAGAAGGACATCAACGCGGCCGCGGCGCAGGTCGCGGGCATGGAAACGGAGGAGATCAAGAAGCTGCGCAAGGGCCAGGTGTTCTGGTACGACGAGGACTACAAGGGCAAGGAGCCGGAGCCGCAGCCCAACGGCACGGTCCGCATCGGACCCAATAGCTTTCAGTACACCAAGAGTCAGCAGATCCGGATGCTCCGCGATGCCCTGACCACGGCCAGGCGGGAGGCACGCATGCAGTCGCGCCTTGTCCAGCAAGAGGAACGGGAGAAGTACAAGAAACGCTGGCAAGAGCACCGCGTGCGGGAAGAAGTGAACCGCAGGATCGAAGCGCTCAAGAACCTGAAGACGTCGAAACGCTACAAGCAGTTGCCACTGGACCTGCGCGAACCCATCGACGCGGTCCTGGATGGCATCGACTTGCAGGGAATGCGGCCGGATTACCGCAAGCACCTGGCGACGATGGCGGAGTGGTTTGGCCGCGAGGAAAACAAGGAACTCGTGGAGTTGAGCGACCGGACGAAGGCGGAGATCGACCGCCTGGAACAGACCAACATCCGCGACATGACCCCCGAGCAGGTGGAGGCGCTGTACCAGTTCGTGATGCACTACATGCATCTGGCCAGCGAAGCCCAGTGGCTTGAGATCCAGGAGAAACGAGACGATCTGGACAGCGCGGTCGCGGCGGCTACCAAGGAGATGAGACCGCTTGAGGAACAGGCGCTGACGATGATCACCTCCCGCAACACGCCTCTGGAGGACGCCAAACAGAAGGCGAAGGAATACTTCGATACCTTCCTGGGGATCGGACAGGAGCACTACGACCTCATCGTGGAGAAGATTTCCGGCATCAACTCCATCGCGGACAAGGTCTTCAACAGGGCGATCAAGGATGGACGGGACCGGGCTCTTAGCTACGAGCAGGAAGTATCAGATCGCTTCCAGAAGGCGGTGGCGGAGATTGGTATTGAACGCTTCGGGCACTGGCTGGAAGAAGAGATCGAGACCGAAGGTTCCAAACTGCCTTTCCGCCTCACCCGTGGCGAGCGCATGGCCCTGTACATGCACTCGCAGAACGAGGACAACTGGACCTCGCTCACGGAGGCCGGCTTTGGTTTCCGACACCGCCGCGGCTACCGCAACAAGGTCATCAAGGCCGGCAAGCACTTCATCGTAGCGGATTTGGAGAAGATCATCGACGACCTCTCGGCTGAGGAGCGGGCGGTATGCGACGTCGCTGCCGAGATTTTAGCCGACCAGGGCCGGGAGATCGCCCCTCTATTCCTGGAGGTGAACGGCTACGAGTTCCCGCAGATCGAGGCCTACTACCACAAGGACACGATGCCGATCGGCCGCGGCTCGGCGGCGGAAGAAGAAAGCATGAAGCAGTTGGCGCGCCATCAGGTCCTGCGCCCCGGGGTCCCCAAAGGCTTCCTCAAGGAGCGCATGGGCGTGACGTTGCCGCTGTACCTCAACTCCATCGCCTATGATCTGTACCAGAGCGTGACGCGCACGTCCGCCTACCTCGGCTTCGAGAAACCCCTGCGCAACGCCTCGCGGCTCCTCAACAACCGCGATTTCAAGACAGCGATGATCGAACGCTATGGGGAGCGGGTGTGGCAGGAGGTGCGCAAGGGTCTGAGCGATGTCGCCGGCGAACAATATAGCATGGACGACTTCGACAAGGGCATGATGCTGCTGCGGCGGAAGATGCAGGTTGTTATCCTCGGTTTCAAGTTGTTGTTCACCCCCTTTAAGCAACCTCTCCAGCTCGCAAACGCCGCGGTGTACGTGAAACCCGACTACCTGTGGCGTGGAGTGGTCACGGCATCCGCGCATTTGAAAGAGATTAAAGAACTGCATAAGATGTACTCGCCGGAGTTCCGCGAGCGGCTGGAGATGGGTTTCACTCGGGATATCGCCGAGTTCAACCGCCTCAAGGCATCCCGGGCTTTTGTGCGAACGCGCCAGACCTGGAAACAGGCTTCATTCTGGGCGCTTCGGTTCATGGATGCGAATGTGGTCAGTTCCGTGATGAAAGGCGCCGTCGACCAAGTGCTGGACGAGTTGGAGGTTGGACAGGTCTCCGACAAGGTGGCGGATATCCTGGATCTTAAAGGCAAGGATCTATCGAAACTCTCCGCGGATGATCGTGTGAAGTTGGCCTACCAGTTCGCTGATTACGTGGTGGAGCGCACCCAGGACATGGCCCTTCCCGAGCACCGTTCTCCGTTGTCCCGTGGCGGACCTATCGCCAGATTTATGACCATGTTTGCCAGCTCCACCAACGCCAACTGGAACCTGCTCAAGCGCATGGTCTACGAGGCGCAACAGAAGAAATCCGGGGCCGCCTACGGGCGCCTGGCCCTGGCGCTTCTGAGCGTGTTCGTGGTCCAAGCCGTGTGTGAGGCTGGGCTTGATACGCTCCGTGACATCGTGCATCGACGTGAGCGCAAGGAATGGGACTTCCTGTGGAAGGTGATCTTGAGCATCAGCGGGACCTGGTATTTCATCCGTGACATAGCCCAATTCGTCGCCCAACAGGTGCACTATGGCTGGGGAGGAGATATTGATCTTGTGCCGACGCGTATTCTGGAGTTGACCGGGGAAACCATTGTGAATGGTATCAGGCTCCTCACCGAGGAGAATCAACTCAAGAAGCGTCGTGCGGCGCGCCGTTTCGTTGAGGACGCAATTGACTTGGTGATGATCTTCGCCGAGATCCCGCTCTACAGCGGGAAAAAGCTGATCCAGGATCTGATGAAAGAGGCCCGAGTCTGGCCGTACCGGAGGAAATGATGGAACGGGTCACGAATCAGAAACTTTTCGAGGTACTCTCCGATGTGCGCGTTGACGTGAAGGGCCTAAAGGTGCACATCGAGGGGAACGGCGGCAAGGGTCTGCTGAAACGCCAGGAGGAAACCGATGCCTGGATTGGGAAGAGACCTAAAGTCTGTCCGGCAACATCGAAAGAGGTGATCAAGAGCGTTGTCAGGGCGGTCTCCATCGCAACGGGAGTTATCGGGCTGATTGTGGCTTTGTCCATGCTCGGCAATACTGTCTTGCGTAACGATCACTTAGAAGAAGTGAAGAAAGAACTGCAAGCGGTGCAAGAAGCTCTGAATAAACTGAGTCCGTGATAGAGAAGGTAGAAACATGAAGATAGGAATCAAGGCGTTGCGCGTGGTGGCGTTTCTAGTGTTCATCTGGATGGCTGCGGAAGGCATTCGCGCCTACTACTTCGCCCATGCGGACCTCATCCGCTACATGGAAGTGGCGAAGTTTCTGCTCGGGCCCTGGTTCGCGGTGTTCAGTGTGGCCGCCGGCGGCAGTCATTTTAAGCGCTACACCGAGACCTTGAAGGCCAAGAGCGAGGCCAAGAGCAACGGCCTGCAGGGGATCACGGGATGAAAATATAGAATAAGGAGTATGGAGGTATGAAAAATGCAAAGTGGATCCTGGTTGCCGGCGCGGCCGGTCTGGTTGTGGGTGCTCTTATTGTGTTTCTTGTTTTGGTGCGCCCTCTCAGTTCAAGCGCAGCAGCCGACCGAGCCAACGATCGACTCCTGGCCGTCAGATACGCTGCCGTTGCTGTCGACCTTGAACGGGTCAAGCGAGAGAATGGAACTCTTGCTGACGCGGTTAACCGAGCGGAATCAAGAAATAAAGAACTTGAGGGTTACCATCGCGCAACTCGAAAAGCAGGGACTCGCCTCGAGTTCGAGTTACGCGGAATTATCGGAACAGCTCGGGCTGGCGGAGAACTCGCGGGACAACTTGAGCAGGGAAGTGAAGGAGATCTTCGACTCGCGGGCGAGATTGCAAGAGGACTACAACACGCTCTCATTCTCGCTCGACAACTACAGGTCGGAGGCGGCGGGCCAGATCAGTGAAGCGAGGCGGGAACGGGATTCGGCAGTGCGGCAGGCCCGGCTCTGGCGACTCGCGGCGATAGGTGGGTGGGTTGGGGCGGTAGTCGCCGTCGTCGCGATCGTGGTCATCGTGGTGAAATAGTTGAATGACTCTTTCCTATCTTCTGGGCGATTTCTTCTACGGCGATTCTTGCTATTCTCTACTCCTTGAGCCGTTTGTATCTCTGACGCCGTCGCGGTTGTCGGCGTTTCATTCTCTGGAACTGGATCTGATTGCAAGGATGCGCAGGAAAGATCCATCATGGAGTTATAGGGGCTCAGAAAATCTCGTGCGTAGATTCAAAGGGAGGTGAGGCCATGGCGTTAATGGACATCAATCTGACAGGCGCGACTTTCACGGACTACCACCTAGTCAACGTGGGTGTTGGGGCCTTCCAACTGGAACATGACTGGTTTACGAAGGAAGACCTGGTGATCCGCACCGCACCGGCATGGGGAGGTACGCTACTGATCGAAGGCACCGACTATACACTCGGGACGAAATCAAACGAGTTGTCGGCGCGGGTGTCGGCGGCGGGGCCAACGCGCCAAGTATTCCATGAAATCACGATCATCAACGCCACCTATCAGAGTGGGGATCTGTACTTTTCGGGCAAGTACATTGCGGATTCCAACGAGGCGGGAGATATCAACGCCTTGCAGGATCAATTGGGCGCTCATGCTGCCTTGACTGGATCTTCTGCCCATGGTGCCGTTTCAGCACCCACGGCCAGCCAACTCATAACGAGGGACGCTGCCGGACGTGCTCAGGTGGCTGCCCCTTCCGTGGCGGCCGACATCGCTCGCAAAGATACCGTGGACGACCTTGCGGGAGCGGGACGCACCACGCAGACGGTGAAGGCGAACGCGGATGCGATAGCAACTCTTGATTCGGCGGCAGTCAAAAAGACTGGCGACCAAACGATTGGTGGAATCAAAACCTTCACTGGGGCTACTGTGCAATATGCCCCGGTAAGCGGAGAGCCGAGCGGCGGGACCTGGCACAAAGTATCCGACCCCTCGCCGGGATGGTTTGCCAGCAAGACATCGGGATGGACGGCGGACCAATTTATTCCCGGTGGTCTGACGGTTGATTTTTCTAGCCTGATACCAATCGGGACTAAGGCCGTCCGTGTGATAATCCAAAGGGGTGAAGCCAGCGGTTCAATTTATTACCGAAAAGGGAATGATCCGAATATATCCAATACTCCTGCCTCGGATAGTGAGCGGTCCCATGTTGTTAGTTATGATGGAGATATTACTTACAGAGGTTACCAAGCAGTTGTTTGGTTGTCTGCTGCATATACAGCAGATTTTGCTGTTCAGTTCGATACTATTGATTTATATATCTCCTGTCCGGTGGAGTATTTAATATGAAGTTTTATTTGAAGCGCTTCCCCGACGGCGATTGGGAGTATGGTCCAGTCGGGCTGAAAGTGGAACTGCGCGAGGGATATGAGATTGTCGAGGCGATCCCGCAGGACATCCGCGACCGGGAACCGGGCGGCAAGGATTGGATCGAGCCGGTCAACCCGCAGGCGGCAAAACTCGCCGACTTGGAGGCGCGTATCTTGAAACTTGAAGGTAAAACGGCATGACGGACGCGACGCACAGGAACGGCAACATACAGTGGCTCATCGGGCTGGATTTCGCGGTCGCCATCGCTCTGGCCGGGGGGAAGTTTGGTCATCTACTTCCGCATGCGCCGGCGTTGTAGAAAGCGCTCTACCGCCCTGGCCTCCAGTTCGTCGTACACGTTCAGAATGTAGGGTTTGTTGCCGCTGGCCCGCACTTCATAGATCTTCACCAGGTAGCCGGCCAACTCCTCGCGGACCTCCGGCCGGAGATCGGAATAAAAGGTCTTGAGATCCATACCTCCTTCCGTTGCGGCACTCCCGGGGGCTTTACTATACAGCTGTTAACTTAACAAATGTGGCAAAAATAATGCTTGCTATTTTCCAGGAATGTGCTATGATTTGATACATGGCCGAAGTGGTGAACGGCTTGATAGAGTCTTGCGGGATTAAGGGCCATTCTAATTTGCTGCGCTCTTCGCAAGACGGCGCAACGGCTTCACCACCGAAAGCAGATGGAATGGCCCTTAATTTTGGAGAGGAGGAGAAGATGGGGATAGAACTAGAACTAGAACTGGAACAGGTATTCAGTCTCGTGTTGCCGGAGCGGCGTCGCCCCTGCGTCGTGTGCAAGGGTTCCGGCAAGGTGCGCTACCCGGACAACCAGGGTAGCGACTTCGAAGACCAGTGCCCTGTCTGTAACGGCACAGGCTGGCTTCCTAAAGAAGACGTCACCTTAGATGGGCCGGCCTCGTTCATTTCCGAATCCAATTCGGACTGAGGCATGGCCATGGACGAAAAGAAAGCGAAAGGGAGAGAGGTATGGGGAAAAAGACTCAATCAAGTAAGAAGTCTGTCCAGCCCGGAAAGCAGGTGGCGGTTGTTGCTGCTCACCGTCGCGGAGCCGGACGAAAAGCTGGCCATGCAAAAGGCAAATCTCTGTCTCGACAGCTGGCGCCGCGGCCTGTACACAAGGGCTTCCTTGCGCTGAGCCCGCAGGAACTGCTCGGCAAGGCCATCGCTAAGGGCGACATCAACACCCTGGAGCGCCTGCTGCAGATGCGGCGGGAACTGGAGGAGGAACGCGCCAAGAAGGAGTACATGCAGGCGCTGGCCCGCTTCCAGCGGATCTGCCCGGTCATTCCCAAGACCAAGATCGTGCGCAACAAAGCGAAGGATGGCGAGGAGGGAACGATCCGCTACCGCTACGCGCCGCTGGACTTGATCATCGGCTTGGTGCATCAACCCCTGGCCGACTGCGGCTTCTCTTACATGATCGAAGGCGAGCAGAAGGAGAATGCGTTTACCGCAATCGTTCAGGGCTACCACGTGGGCGGGCATTCCAAAAG
>Ga0315294_10007572_pt1 | contig 11906 bp, 7 predicted proteins | sample YL17G13_40_MG_FD_203626 | JGI IMG/M metagenome (GOLD analysis project Ga0315294, IMG submission 203626) | Sediment microbial communities from Yellowstone Lake, YNP, Wyoming, USA - YL17G13_40 | ecosystem: Environmental > Aquatic > Freshwater > Lake > Sediment | place: USA: Wyoming | collected...
CTTCATCCACAAGCCTTAGTGCGATATACGCAGTAAATACTTTGCTGATTGACGCCACTTCAAAGAGAGTGTTTGCTGTAACAGGAACTTTTGTGATTGAATTTGCATAGCCAAAACCATCAGTAAAAACAACCTGCCCATTACTTACAAGTGATATCCCGAAACCCGGAACATTGCGGTCTTTTAAAAATTTAGGGATAAATTTTCTTAAATCGGTGATAATGGAATCAATATCAAAATTTTGGCTGTTGACTGGTTTTGTCACTCCGTATGTTGTCGCAGGTTTGTGCTGACTATTCACGCGGATGTCGGATGGTTCAATGGGTTTTTTCTCCCCCTGTGAAAACAAACCATAAGGTTTTATAAATAGAAGAAGCAGAAATAATATGGATTTTTTCATTTTTATGTGATTTTCCAGTGTAATTTATTACAATTCATGGATATGAGCAAAATGAATTTTACAAACAGAACAGAAGAGTATACAAAATGCCTGAAAACGGATATGGATTGTTTTATTAGATAAAAAGTGGAAAAGCCTATGATTCTGACCATAGATATGTAGCCGTACCTAATAGACCACCCATAGTGGGAGTTAAATATTTGCTGTTTTGTTATGCATGTTAATTGTTTTCAGACCCGTTTTTGAAGTGGTCAGAGAAGGACGGATTTTACGCTTTGTTTAAGGTTACATTACAGGAGGTTTTATTATTGAATGAAAATTGACTTTATCCTAAACAAGGTGTAAATTTGATTACGTATCAATAAAAGATAAAATGAATACACTTTTTTGGACTGGTAAACTCTCATTCCCAATGAGAATATTAATAGACGCTAATAACATGCTGGCTTTGGTGACAGGAAATTCGAGAAATAGAAGTGCGATGAAAGATCGCATTAAAATGGGGTATAATGGTACATTTTCCCAACATGTAACCCATTATGATGAACTTGCTGGTGAATTTCAAAAGAGAGCTGCCGTATATCAACTTTATGGGATTGATCTTCATGGAAAAGAATTAATTGACATTGGAGGTGGAACTGGAATCATTGCATTAATAGCCCTCGAAATGGGAGCTGTAAAAGTTGTGTGTGGGGATATCTCTGAGTATATGCTCGAACGTGGCAGAGAAAAGGCGAAAACCCTGGGTTATGATTCAAGTCGAATTGAATTCCGTCAACTTGATGCAGAATCATTGCCGTATGATGATAATAGCTTTGACATAGTCATGACTGGCATGGCTTTTGGACTTTTGCCCGATCAAAAAAAAGCTGCAAAAGAAATGTTTCGTGTTCTTCGTCCAGGCGGTTTAGCTGTATTAGGAGCTCATGGCCCTGAACATTATTGGGAGGCAATTGATACAAATTTAAGAGCGATTAATGAAAAATATGTTCTTGGCTATCGCCTTGAGTTCTGGCCACGATCTGAGAAACAGATTCATCTCCTGATGAAAGATGCTGGTTTTAAAAATATTCGGACAAATAGATTTATCTGGAGAAATTTATTTAAAAGTCCATCAGAAGCTTGTGATTTCTTCTCATCTGTCACATCCAATTGGTGGTTTGCGAAAGTCCCAGAAAATAAAAGAGTTCAAGAATACAAGAAAACACAAAGGTATTTTGAGCGTAGGCGTATCAATCAAGTCACTGATGACATTATTGTTGGTTACGGATTAAAATATTGATCTAATAATTGGAGAAGCCTATTGTTTTTACCATTGTTAGTCGGAAAAATTGACCGCCAATACCCAGAGTTAAATCTATGTTGTTTTGTTATGTATGTTAATTGTTTTCAGACCCGTTTTTGAAGTGGTCAGAGAAGGACGGATTTTAAGCTTAGTATCAGGTTACAGGAGGTTTGTGGTTAGTATTTAGATTTTAATAGAGAGGAGTTCTATTTTTTCTTTAGTCGTTGATCATTTTGTTGTTTCGGTTTGTAAAGGTTTTGGACTGTCGTTATGGTCAATATTTACTATAACTTTCCAGTTTCCTTCAATTTTCTTATATATTGAAACCCATCTCCCCGAATACTCTGTTAGTCCATCAGAACTCTTCTGGTAACCTGTCCCTCTTGTGAATGCAAGGTCACCCGATGAAGAGACTTGGATATCATCAGTTGTATTCTTAATAGATTTGAGATCAATAGTCTTAAACCAGGATTCTATTGCTTTTCTCCGAGCCTGATGGTCAAGACTGACTGGTACATTATAAGCCATATCTACAGAATTGGGCGCATACCAACTGAGAATCTTATCAATATCTCCAGCCCTGGCTGCTTCAACCCATTGATCTTCAATTAAGCGTAATGCTTCGATATCTTTACTAATATCAACTTTTGGAGTTCTGCTGCATCCAAATATGATGATGCAAGTACAGAAAAATGAGACAATCGTTTTCATACTTTAGGATTTTAAAAAAGTTATTATTGATTACTGTTAACAAAGTTAAACCAATAAAAAGGCAAAGTCAAATAAATCCTTACCGACAGTAATGGATACTCTGAAAGCCACAGATCTTGCCCATAATCTGCCAGAACAAAATGACCAACCTCACCAGAGTTAAATCCTTGTTTTTTACTTATACATGTTAAGTGTCTCCAGACCTTCTTTTGAAGTGGTCAAAGAAGGACGGATTTTGCACTTAGTACCAGGTTACAGGAGGTTTTATTCTTCTCTCAGGAACATATCGTATTTTATTAGCGCCAAATGTCACCATTTTGATTCTGGTCGATTCTGGGACATTTTGTAGGGATAAAAAGGGGAATTGGTCGGCAGAAGATGATCTGTCATAAAAAGTATTTAAAACATATTTCAAGACAATCTTTGAATACTATTACCTTCTCACTAATTGAAAGAAACTTGACTTTGGTCTGAAAAAGGTTTAAATTTGATAATGAAACAAATAGTCCTCAGATATCAAGTATTATTGAAGGATATAATTATGACATCTTCATCAGTCAGTGCCAGAAGGACAACATACAGGATAAACGGGCAGGTGAATCTTTTGATAATAGTTGAGACCAGCCTTCAATTTATTTAATCCTTATTCAGTTCTTGCCTAGTGGATCCAGAGCATTGTCGATTCTTTGCAGTAAATCGTTTAGATGATAACTACTTATTCTGTCATTTGTTTTCGATTTTGCTGTTTTAATCTCATTTTTCATCAACTCTAAATGTCCCCGTGCTATCGAAGGCAGATCTGTTTTTTTTAAGTCAACGGTCATGGTTTGGGTTTCATATGCAGCACCCTGAGGAATATAAACCACATTTATTGAGCCTGGATTTAAAAATGAAATCATTTTTTCAACAAAAACTTTTTGAAGGTTTCTTCGATAAAGATCGATTGTACTTCGATTCTTCAATTCAGTCATTATTCCATTCCTTAAATCCAAAAATAATTCATCTAGATTATAGTTAGAACTGTTCATCCCTCCTGTCTCTAATAACCTAAAGACTTTATCTCCAGCAAGCACATTATTTAAAATTGCCTCCTGAAGTGTTTTTAAAGCATCAACTCCCTGGTCAGGCCTAATTCTATTTAAAACATTCTGATTAAGAAGCCATGTTGGTGTTGTGAAAATTTGGCTATTCAAAAAATCAACAGCTTCCTTTTGTATTTTAAGCGGTACAACTTCAAAACTATAACCTTCAGAGTCATAAGTTTTTGGTGTATCATATATACCACCTATATTTTTGGCAACATGCCTCAGATACTGGCGGAATTGATCCACAAGGTTATCATATAATTCAGCTAGTTCTTTATAAGATTCACCATTTTCTTTACTCCATTCTGGTAAATTCGGAAGAATTCTCTGCAAGTTTTTAATCCCATATTCTGAAGCCTTCATAGCATTGTCCCCCAGGTCTTCGCTTTGATACCTGGGATCGTAAGGGCTTATTTCAGTGCCAAATTCCAGTCTGGGGTTCCTTATAGCTTCTTTGGTCAATGTGTTCAGGATTTGTTTTTCTTCATTTGCACTTCCGGCATCAGCAAAATAAGAATACCCCCACTTAATTGCCCATTCGTCATAATCTTCGATTCGTGGTATGAAATCGGTAATGCTATCTTGAGGCTGAGCAACATAGTTGAATCTTGCATAATCCATTATAGAAGGTGTATTGCCATATTGGGCGAGCCAGCTTTTATCGCGCAATTTTTCAACTGGTGTTTTTGCACTGGCCCCCATATTATGCCTTAGTCCAAGTGTATGGCCTACTTCATGGGCTGAAACAAAACGAATTAATTGTCCCATCAGCTCATCGTCAAATACTTTTCTTTGTGCACGGGGATCACTTGCAGCTGTTTGAATAAGATACCAGTTCCGGACTAAACGCATTACATTATGATACCAGCCAACGTGGCTTTCAAGAATCTCTCCACTTCTTGGGTCGTTAACATTAGGTCCATAGGCATTCTGAATATCTGACGCAAAATAACGAATTACAGAAAAACGAGCGTCTTCCAAACTCATGGTCGAATCTTTCTCATTCCAATATTCACCTCTGATAGCGTTTTTCCAGCCGGCTTTTTCAAAGGCTGATTGCCAGTCATCAACACCCTGCTTTATATATTTACGCCATTTTACGGGAGTAGCCGGATCAACATAAAACACTATTGGTTTCTTTGGCTCAATCATCTCACCATTTTTTTGTTCTTGAGCATCATCTCCAGATTTTGGTTCAAGCCGCCATCTTATAACAAACACTTCATTATCTGATTTTTGGGACCCTTCTTCAAATATTATCCTTGAGGTAGAAAAATATCCGACACGTGGATCAAAGTATCTCTTTCGCATAGGATTCTTTGGTAAAAGAAGCATTGAAGTATTAAATTCCATTGTTACGAATCCTGCATCTAACCCTGCTGGAAGATATTGTCCCACTTCGGGGGAAGGAGTAGGTGTTGGTGGAGAAGGAGGGATAACAGCAAAGGTTTTAATTGTCCGGATTTCTGTATTTCTGGGAAAGGAATGGATATGTTTAATGAAAGAACGGTCGGTTTGCAAAGCAGCTAATTTATAAGAAAATTTATCTCTGGGGTTGATAGAAAATACTTGTGGATCACCTGAGAAATAACTGGTAATATCAATAACATAAGAAGTATCTTTTCTAAACGCTTTAATATCGAATGCAGCAACAATAGGGTCTTCGCTTGAATTTTTAACTGCCTGAAACAATGGCTTTGTGCTGTCGGGACTTGTAATAACCATCGTAACTGAACGAAGGAAAATCTTATCGTTAAGTCCTTTTTCCCATCTCACCATTTGCCGATTTACTTCTTCTCCTCCAAAAATCCAGCCGCCTGCAGCAGTTTTTGAAAAACGCGTAACTGTCATTATGTCCCTTCCAAGCAGTGAGTCGGGAATTTCAAAAAAATACTTCTCATCTATTTTATGAACCATTATTAAACCCTGCTGTGTTTTCGCCCTACTAGTTATTACAAGTTTGTAAGGTTTTGGACCTTTTGCGGTATCGACACCCGATTTTAAATCTGACACTGAAATTTTTGAAGTTTTGATCTCAGCAGGTTTCTTGGTACTTTGTGCAAAAGTCGTATTAGACAATGATCCTAAGAAGATTGACCCTGCCAACACAATATTAACTAAATTCTTTTTCATCTTTACAGAAATTTATTATATTGGAATATGTAACTATGTGTACCTTAAGTATTTTGTCAATTAATCAAAGTTACATCTATTTTAGATAACCTAAGTTACTGTTTGTAAAATTCTTGAAATGCATTACAAAAGATAGAAATCACATCATTCAAAATAAATCCATGTTCAATATGGTTTTTAACTTGTAATAATTTCCAAAGTACAAAAGCCGGTCTTATTGACCACATCTGGCCGGTCGATTTACATTAATTATATTTATCTAAACATCAATGATTTAACTCCGGCTAGGGATGCTCAATTTGTTCCGGCCAAAAATGGTCAATGCCACTGGCTTTTCCACCTGGTATAGGATTAAATCCTTATTGTTTTTAAAATATGTTAAGTCTTTTCAGACCTTCTTTTGAACTGGTCAAAGAAGGACGGATTTTAAAGGACTATTTATCATTCTTACTTCTTTTTAAGGTCTCTGGTGTCAGATCATCCTTTACCAAGCTTCTCCCCCTGCCATCACCAGAAATTACAACAGAAGCAACCAGAATTAGTCTGGTGACCAATGGCAAATATAAGACTTAGCTTTATTGCCAGATTTTTAGGGATTTTTGTCATTCTGTTTAAATTTAAACGAAAGTCAGTGGGAGCTAATACCATTCTTTTCTTAACAACATACTCAGTATACTTCTAAATCTGATATGCACTTGATTTTGGTTTGCGTAAAAAGGTTAATTTTACATATAGATTCTTAGTAACTGATAATTTCAATGTGGTTGTGAAAGATAAATTATCAAACTAAACCGTCCCTCCTCAAATGGCAATCTGGACTACTGAAATAAAACAAATTGAGAATCTTAATGAATCAATCAGAGGTCAGTTCCTTGAATTGGAGAAGGAGCTGGAGCAACTTATCAGGACTGAAGATGCAAATGTTATCATGCTCTATTCGAGGAGATGTCTTGAAGTTATCATTACTGACCTTTGTGAATGTGAGCTTAAAAGACCCCGAAAGACCGAACCTCTGAAAGGTATAATTGATAAGCTGCATAAGGAGGAAAAAGTACCTTCACACATAATAACTTCAATGCATGGGCTGAATGAATTGTCGACCTATGGTACACATCCCAAAGATTTTGATCCTGAACAGATAAAACCAGTCCTAAATAATCTTAATATAATTATCAAGTGGTACCTGAAATTTAAAGAGAGCGGAACAGAAATTAAAGCAACGTCTGCTGAAGTAAACAAGCAAGAAGTAAAAAGCACTGAAAATGTAAATAAGAGCATAACTATCTCTAAGAAAAGGTTGACTGTTTTACTCTTTGGATTAATACTTCTTATTGTTATTGTGGTTGCAGTTTTGCTCTTTACTAATATTATAGGTAGTGGCAAACAAACAAAAGAACTTGAAAAGTCCATTGCAGTTTTACCTTTTATGGATATGAGTCCTGAGAAAGATCAGGATTATTTTTGTGATGGAATAACAGAAGAAATTATCAATGCCCTAACACAAATTAAAAACTTTAAAGTTATTGCCCGTACTTCTGTTTTTGCATTCAAGGATAAGCAGGCAGATCTACATGAAATAGGACGGAAACTTGATGTTGAGACAATACTTGAAGGAAGTATCCAGAAGGACGGTAATCGGCTTCGTATAACAACACAACTTATTAAAGTCGCTGATGGTTCCCATATTTGGTCAGAACGTTACGATCGTGATTTAAAGGATGTGTTTGCTATCCAGGATGAAATCGCATCAAATATTGTAGAAAAACTTAGGTTGACGTCATTTGGAGATGAAAAGGAAAAATTATCAAAGCATCAAGCCATTGATCCTATAGCTTATGAAGCTTATCTTAAAGGAAGTTATTATTGGTGGCGATGGTCTGAAGAAGATCATATTAATGCAATCAAATGCTTTCAGAAGGTCATTGAGATTGAACCAGACTATGCACCAGCACATGCTGGTTTAGCTCTGACCTACCTCTTTGCTTCAACCTGGAACAATATCGGGCTTTGGTCTCCACAGGAAGGGGTTTCCAAAAGCAAAGAAGCTGTGCAGAAAGCTATCCAGTTAGATCCTATGCTTGCGGACGGTTATGTTGCAAGGGGCTTTGCCCGAATGGTTTTTGATTTAAATTGGGTTGCCGCTGAAATGGACTTCAAGCGTGCTCTCGAATTGAGCCCAAATTCGTCATTAGCACTGGACGCCTATGCCAACTTTCTTTTCTTAGCGCAAGGCAAATTCAATGAGGCTTTCACAGAATTGAAAAAAGCACAAACAATTGACCCGCTTTCAGCTGCACTATATAGTGATTTAGGTGTCTTCTATTACATGTCTGGGCAGATGGATCAGGCTATCCCCTCTTTTCGCAAGGCTCTCGAACTGGACAGCAACTTCTTTTGGGCACATCTTGACCTCGCATATATTGATCTATTCAAGGGTGACACAATCAAAGCCTTGGATAAATTTCAAAACCTCGTAAAACTTACCCCATCTTCCCCATATTCCCAAGAGGCACTCGGCTATGCATATGGCATCTCTGGCTATCGTGATAAGGCACAAGAGGTGTTGTCAAACTTGGACAAACTTGCCATGACACGTTACGTACCACCCTCAGCGAAGGCGTTTATCTATATAGGTTTAGGTGAAAAGGATGCCGCTCTTGACTACCTTGATAAAGCTTATGAAGAACGTGATACAGAGATTATTTTCCTGAACGTAGACCCTCCGTTTCTTCCCCTGAGATCTGAACCCAGGTTCTTGGCGCTTTTAAAAAAGGTAGGATTTAATAATTGAACTTGGAAGCCAGGTTGAAAAATCTGACACTATTCTTATCAATGAAATTATTATCTGGATGACTTACAAACACAGAGATAGTAAAAAGAAAGTACTTTAGTTTCTTTAGAGAAACAGATATGTTGGAAAAACCACCTATCCTACACATATATAGTCGTTTCAAATTGACCCCCAAAATCCAGAGTTAAATCCTTGTTGTTTACAAATGTATGTTTAGTGTTCACAGACCGTCTTATAGTGGTCAAAGAAGGACTGGTTTTACAATTAAATCACATTTTTGGAAACATCCCTTCTGCAGCGATTAACGTAAAAGTGCCACACCTGCAATAAGGCCAATGAAGAGTGACACAATACTGATAAGTATCCACCACCATATTTTACTCCACCCTGGAGTGTTAACTTCTCCTTCATTTCCGGCAAAGACATTCCATGCAAGACAACCTCTCTTTATTGCCCAGAGTTCATAGAAGAATATAAATAATCCGCCTATCAGGCTACCCGCAACTATTATTGCAAACCAGCTCATTACAATCCAGGGTGATAAAGGTATTATCTGTGACATTACGAGGGTCTTGTTTACCAGAACCATTGAAACAGGGAAGATCCCGGCTAATGCCAGAAATGTAGTAACCAATACCTGCGGAAGACGCTGAAACAGGAATTTGACAAAGTTCATTTTTCCTGCTAATGCCAGCAAAGGAGAATGAAAAATAATCCATGATGACAATAAAGGAAGACCGAGTATAAGTAAACCCTGTTGCTGCTCACTGATACCCCCGGATATCATTTTTAAAATCAAGACAATCAGTGCAACCAGGTAGGCAATAACAATAGGTACCAGGTTCCCGACTGTCTCGGTAAGAGCATTCCGCCATATTGACGTTTTCCCGGAATTCAGGGTTATAAGTTTTGTAAGTAAAGCGAAGGGGCCAATGACAATAACTGCAGGAATCCAGAATCTTAGTAGTTTATTACGTGCGGGAAGAATGAACAGTAAAACCATGCTGATAACTATCAGGGCGCTCCATGATTTGCCAACAACATTGTTTATTCTAATATTCTTTGTCACATGCCTGTAGCGTTTTGCTGCTTCCTGCTGAACATTCTCCGGAAAAAGCCTGCTGAGAGGACCGGCTTCCCTGGGATTTGCCAGCTCATCTTTTACATTTATTATGACTGGATTCTCATACTGATAAAAATAATACAGGTACATCACACCATTGACAAGGTCAGCTACCAGGGTTTCAATTGTCCAGCTTTGCCTTTCCTGATGAACTGCATCCATAACATTTGTAACATAATTGAAATTCAGCGATTCTTCCTTATCAATCAGTTGCCCCAACAGTTCATTAGCTTTATCATAACGCCAGCATGGATAACCAAAACCATTGGAAGGATTGGCTACATTGAAATTAGTTGAAACCAGGAATCCATCTCCACTTGGCTTCCGGGTAAAAACCATCTCACCATCTTCCCCGGCGCTGATTATTACTGCATTGCCTTTTTTATCGGCAAAATGCATCTGATCATGCATATATGGATATCGCTGATGTTTATTTGCCCAGTCGATAACCTCCTCCACCGTTGAGCACTTATACATTATCTCCATTAGATAATTATGATATCCCCCAGGAACAGGAATTCTTTCAGTATGCGGATTCACCTCAAACCTTGGCAATCCGTTTGCATCGTAAGCCAGACCTTTATCATTTACTCCCTGCTGAGGATTATCAGGAGTGCCGATCCATATTACTCCGTATCTGGAAGAATCGCCTTGTTGTACCCAGTAATATGAGTCAGGATTGATGTAATCATCATTTCCGCCAAAAAAGACATTCTCTCCTTTGGAAATGGTAATAACTGTACAACCAAAGGGAATAATCCGATTATCGACAGATTGTTTTAAAGTTATCGGGAAACTGTTCTGAGAAAACAGACAATAAGGTTTTAATAGCAGGAGAAGCAGAAATAATACGAGTGTCTTCATCTTAATATGATTTCTTAGTCTAATTTAACAAAATGCCATGATATGAACATAGTGAATTATACAAATGGTACAGGGGAGTATATAAAATGCCTGAAAATGGAAACAGATTGTTTTATAAGGCAAAGGGTAACAGTCAAAGAAGGACGGATTTTGAACAAAAGCAAACAGTTACACTTATCGTTTTATGTTGGAATCGAGCCCCCGCGGCAGTCAGGCTCCTTCCTTCGGTCGCCGAAGGCTTGCCGAAGCGGCAATCCCTATTGGAGAGTTTGCGATACAATGCTCAGTGTTTAAACCTTTGTGGGGCTTAATTGAAGGAAATGTCGCCTGTATCAAATTTTAAATAGTTCTTTTGAATCTGCAAATAAAATTGACTTTGGTTTAAACAAGGTGTAACTTTGATAGCAACACTAACTAATTATTAATTAATAACTAAAGCCTGTACGTATGAAAAAATTGATTTTCACATTGACACTCGTAATCCTTATGGCTATTGGCTGTATGAATAATAAACCTGCCGAGTATACAATTCTTGGCGATTATACTCCATACGATGCTATCCCTGAAAAACTTATTGGGAAGGTTGAAAAGATAGTCGAAAAGAACTATTGGACTATTCCAGATGGCGATACATTTAAAAAAAGCAATTCGATTACAATTAAAGATCGGGATTCCATTAACTGGACAAATGACTTTGAGGTAATTTTTGATGTCACAGGGGGTCTTTTGAGCTGCAATTACATCGACGAGAATGATAAATCCATAAGAAAGTGGGAATTATTAAGGGAGAATGGTCTATTAACTTCTGCAAAGGCAACCGAAAATGATACTGTTAGGATGATTCAGAGAATAAAATGCAACACGGGAGGAGAATTTACTGAGATAGGTTATTATCGTCCTGTTGCCGATACTCTGGTAGGCAAATTTATAATTACAAATAGTGAGAAAAAAGATACTGTTACATATCAATATTATAATTATAAAGGTGGAATAGGGGGAAAAATGATTTTTCTTTATAATGATGGAGGACAATTTTTACGTAGAGAAACTTATAATAAAGACGGTGCTTATACTGGGTCAATTGAAGTAAAATACAATGATAAAGGGAAAATGTCTGAATTGGCATTTTATGATAAGGATAAAAAATCGACAGGAGTAAATCATTTTACTTATGAATATGATCAGAAAGGCAACTGGACAAAAGCTGTAGTTAAGGATGATAAAGGATTTGTAGTTATTGAGGAGAGAACCTATACTTATTTTGAATAAAGTCTAAAGAATAACAGTCTTTTCAATGGGATCAGGCAAGGTACATTAATTTATTGCACCCAGCATTTGTGCAAAAGCTGGGCTTATTGACCACATCCGGCCGGTTAGATTACATAAATTATATTTAGGGTTTTGCAATCGTGGTGATGACATAATTAATATTTCTTTTTTTCAGATAGTTGAAAATAAAGCTAAAGCAATTCTCATTCTTCCCGATCAGCTCCGGGGGGAATACTCCCTTTTCG
>Ga0315294_10007573_pt1 | contig 11906 bp, 12 predicted proteins | sample YL17G13_40_MG_FD_203626 | JGI IMG/M metagenome (GOLD analysis project Ga0315294, IMG submission 203626) | Sediment microbial communities from Yellowstone Lake, YNP, Wyoming, USA - YL17G13_40 | ecosystem: Environmental > Aquatic > Freshwater > Lake > Sediment | place: USA: Wyoming | collected...
AAGGAAACTATAGCACAAACGGGGAAGTCTTAAGCGGTCCGATCAGAAACTAGTAGCCCACGGGAAAGCAGCCACTGGCGGAAGGAGGCTAAAGCTTTCCCCCGGTGCGATACGGCATTTTTCTCCAGGGCACTCATCTCGGCGTAAGTCTTCCCTTCGTGGGGCAAGAAGAATAGAGGGTCGTAGCCAAATCCCTCTTGCCCTGTGCAATGCTCCGCAATCCTCCCGACGACTTCCTCTTGAAACAATTGCTCACCATGGAAATCGACGTAAGCCACCGCACAAATGAAACGAGCCTTCCGCCCTTCCGGCGGCACTCCATGCAACTCCTGCAAAAGTTGGCTGCGGCGGGTGCTGTCATCGGTAGCATACCGTTGGGAATGGATTCCGGGCCGCCCTGCCAAAACCTGCACTTCCAACCCCGTGTCGTCGGCCAAGGTGGGTGTACCCGTCCTAACGTAGACAGCCCGGGCCTTGATCAAGGCGTTTTCCGCATAACTGCCGCCGGTTTCTTCGGGTACGGGAAACGGCGAAAAATCCTCCAACGAAAGAAGCGTGATGGGTAAATCCTGCAGGATGGCGCGGATTTCCCGCAATTTGTGCCGGTTCGCCGTGGCGCAGACGATCCTCAACGCCAGCCGAGAGCCTGCTTCTGCGCGCCAAAGATGACTTGGATGCCCTGCCATGCCAACTGGACCATTTCATCCATTTCTTCCCGTGTGAAGGTACGCCCTTCCCCGGTGCCTTGCAGTTCCACCAGCCGGCCTTTCTCGGTCATCACCACGTTGCAATCGACTTGGGCGCGGGAATCCTCTTCGTAGGTCAAATCCAGGCAGATCTGATCTTCCACAATCCCCACGGAAATTGCCGCAACCTGAGTTTGGAGCGGCAATCGGTCAATCAACCCTTTGTCCTTCAGCCAACGCATCCCTTCCATCAAGGCTACCCATGCTGCGGTGATAGAAGCCGTACGGGTACCACCGTCCGCCTGCAGCACATCGCAATCCAGCATGATGGAACGCTCGCCCAGGTTTTTTAAATCCACTGCCGCACGCAGGGCTCGTCCGATCAGTCTTTGGATTTCCTGAGAACGCCCGCCGCGGGCTTGATCGCGACCCACTCGTTGTTGGGTGGAACGGGGTAATAGCGCGTATTCGGATGTTACCCAACCCTGTCCGCTGCCGCGCAGGAAATGGGGTACCTTTTCGTCTATGCTCGCTGTGACCTGCACACGAGTATCGCCCAATTCGATCAGGGCCGAACCCTCGGCGAATTTGGCCACGGATGTTCGAATCGTCATCGGACGTAATTCGGCCAACCCTCGGCCGTCCAGCCGTTTGGTCTTCATTCCTGCCACCTCATTTCCCGGACATCCTGCACGCTGGGTTCAAGCTGCTGCCCGACCGTGCGGAATCGACCGGCATCTCCACTGGTGTAAAAAATGTTTTGGCCCTGCTTAGTTTCATTCAAAATGCCCCGAGCCGTGAGCTCTCGTTCCACTCGGAGGGACACCGCAATGGCGGGGTCCACGATCTGAGCCAGGTCACCAAGAAGCTCTACCATCTTGGTTGTCAGGTAAGGGTAATGAGTGCAGCCCAGGATCAATACGTCCACTTCCGCACGGCGAAAGGGGGCGATGGCTCGCAGTGTAGCAGACAACGCTCCTTGTTTGTCACTATTCCCGTTTTCCACCAGGTTCACCAGGAACTGTGAGGCCACTTGCACGACTTCGATTTGCGGATCAATGGCACGGAAAGCCCGAGGATACGCGTTACTCGCTACCGTGCTGGGTGTGGCCAACACTCCGACTCGTTTGCGCCGGGAAAGCGGCGCCGCATAATGAACGGTATCTTCAATCACGCCCAACACCGGTACGGGAAACCGTGCTGCCAACAAGGGCAGTGCAACCGCAGAAACCGTATTGCAGGCCGCCACCAACATTTTCACGCCCAAACCAAAGAGAAAATCCCCGATTTGCAGGGCAAAGCGCTGAACTTGTTCCGCGGGACGAGGCCCGTAAGGAAATCGGCGATCGTCTCCAAAGTAGATCGCATTCTCCTGTGGCAGGCGGGCAAAAATCTCCCGAGCAACGCTTAGACCGCCCACGCCAGAATCAAAGATACCGATCGGTGCCTGCCGGTAATTCATCATAAGTTGCTTAAGTAGCGGATGATGGCCCGGTATAAGGCGTCAGCTGCTTTCTGGCGGAATGCCGGATCGTTCAGCAACCGTTCCTCTTCAGGATTGGAGATAAAAACGATTTCCGTCAGAACCGCGGGGATCGATTTGATATCCTGAACCATCGTCATCCGCCATGAGGGAATCCGCGCACCTCGGTTGTTTCGGCCCAGAGCGCGCACCAGCTCGTCTTGCACCAATTTGGCGAGGGGTAATCCCTTACCGTAGGCGTAATACGTTTCGGTTCCGCCCACCTCAGCATTGGTCGTGGAGTTGTTGTGAATCGCCAGGCAGAGTTCGGCATTGCTCCGCTCGGCAATGGCCACTCGTCCCGGTAAATCGGGGGTTGCAGGATCCCGTTCCGCCGTGCGCGTCATAATCACTTCCACGCCTGCGCTCTCCAGCAAGGCTCGGAGCCGTAGAGCAATGTCTAGGTTGATTGGGCTTTCCTTGGTATCGTCCGGTCCTACCGCACCACTGTCGTAGTACCCCTCAGCTGTGGTTCGGCCATGGCCGGGATCCAACACCACACGGCGACCCTTTGGTCCCGTACCGGGAGTTGGCCGATCCACTGTAACGATCAGTCCGTATCCTACCAACAGGTTGTCCACTTGGTAGGTCTGCGCCCGACCCAGATTCAGCGAAAAGGTTACTGTGCCGGCTCCCATCGTGGAGGAACGGGTGACGTCCAGTAGAAGACCCGTAGTGGTAACGGTGTTCGCCTCCAGCCACGCCCGAGGGATCGTCAAGTAGAGCAGGTTGTTTTCGTCATCGAAATGCTGGGAAAAGACCAACGGGGCGGTACTCTGGATCTCCACCAACGACCGCAGCCCTCCACTGGGCTGCAATTGTTCCGACGTTCCAATACCGGTGATCAGCGGATCCAGGTAAAGGATTTCCCGCGCATCGTTTCGGCTACCCTTCAAACCTAAGACCTGCTGGGTGGATTCCAGCGGTAGGTAGATCTCCCCGGGTTCGATCAGGGGTGGCTGGGGCAGGGAAATCAACTCTGCCAGGGCTCCTTGTGCTAGAACCCGCGGTTCGTTGGAACCGAAGTAGAACATGCGGCCACCGTACGAAAGCGATGCAGCCTGTAGATCGGCGTTTATAAAAATCGTGGAACTGAAGGTCCCAGAAAGAGCCGACAAGGGTACATAGTAGTTGGGACCCACCTGTTTGTATTGGATCTCCTGCGGCAAATCTCTTCCTTCAATCACCAGGTGAGGCGATTCTACCTTCACGCCAAGGGTTAGTTGTCCGGGCAAGCCGTCGGCCGCGAAAAAATCGAGCGGCCGTTTCAAATCGACGAACAAGCGGACCTTGTTCCCTTCGATATTGCGCAAACGAACGCGCAGGACGTCACCCTCCTTGATCGAATAGAGGGCCGTCTCTTGCGGAAAACGAGCATAAGGCAAATCGAGCACGATCCGGTCTGGATTGGCCAGCAGTGTCGGTGAGCCCGTCAGATAGCCCTGGCCAAACAGCGTCAGGTACAGTGTGCCATTTTCGGTTTTCCAGCGGACACCCTCGATGGCTGCCAGAGGCCATTCAGTGACGATTTCGCACTGAGATTGCGCTACCCAATTGATCCGGTTGTCGAGCAACTCCAGCTGCAGCCATTTTTCGTTGCGAGAATCGATGGCGGTGCCCAAGACTTTCCCTCCGGAACCTGGCGGCAAACTGGATTCGCTGGTCTGCTCCACTCCCGGCCCCTTGCGGAAAGGAGCGGTCTGCGTGATCCGAGCCAGTTTTCCGATCAATTCAGTGGGGGTTCGGGTTACATCCGCCGCCAGGCTCAGGAGATCGATATAGACCCAGCCTTGGTCCCCTGCCGGATCCTCAATCTGGAACCATAGTTCCTGCAAGCTGGTCCAAGCCGAACCCACGACTTTGACCGGAGTACCCGCTTCTAATGACAAGATTCGTTCGAAATCGGCAGAAGGACCTGCGCGAAGGTTGGAGGTACTATTGATGATGGCGGCATTGCCCGAAGGTTGCGCGGGCACATCTTCCAGCGAGACGAGCCAGGAAGCAATCCAACCCGATAGATCGAAGGAAGGCACATAAACCTGGTACCAGGTGCGGTCTTCCGCATCGGTTTCTTGAGCCAAGACTTCCATCACTGTACCCTGTTCCAGCGTAGCTAGCAGGTCGTATTCGGTCCCCGGTCCGGATCGCAGGTTGGCAATCTCCCCGGTTACCGTAGCGATCTGGGTCGCTTCCGCGGGCGGACCCAACCAGGAAGAACCGACGAGGAGAACGAGAACCAGGGCCAGAGCTTGGCGCAGGCACAAGAATCGGTTCGCCACTCGCATGGTTTTAGATGTTAGCATACCTGCCTTTTGGACGGAAATCGGTGTGCGATCTCTCGAAACCGGTTGAAATTGTTTGACAGTCTGTGAAAAAATGAGGGAGTTTTACGTCGGAAGGAGACGCCGTGGACCACCCAGCAAATTCAATACCTCTATGGGCTTCTGTTCCCTTCTTGTTGATGATCCTCTCCATCGCTTTGATGCCATTCATCCACAAGCACTGGTGGGAAAAAAACTACCCCTTCGTTTCCGTTGCTCTCGGCTTGCTGGTGGTCCTTTTGTACCTCTTCCTGTTTAAAGGATACACACGGTTGATCGATACCGGCTTGGAATACTTTTCCTTCATCGTGCTGATTGGATCGCTGTTTGTGGTGGCCGGTGGGATCCTGATCCGGATCAAGGGGGCAACCACCCCCTGGATGAATGCAGCAGTGCTGCTGATTGGAGCCGTCCTCTCGAATCTCATTGGCACCACCGGGGCCTCTATGTTGCTCATCCGCCCCTTCCTCCGCCTGAACAAAAGCCGCTTCTCCGGATATTTGGTTGTTTTTTTCATCTTCATCGTATCGAACTGCGGTGGTGCGTTAACGCCGATTGGGGATCCTCCTTTGTTCCTAGGCTATCTGAAAGGGGTCCCTTTCTTTTGGATCATCGGTCGAGTCTGGATCATCTGGTTGCTGGTGATCCTGGCCATCGTCGCTGTCTTCCTTTTCTTCGACTTACGCAACCGCAAAGGCTTGGATGAGCCAGTTTTCGAAGAGGGACGGGGTTTGCGATTGATGGGCTGGCACAACTTGCTGTTCTTGGCCGTGATCCTGGTGGCGGTTTTCCTGGATACGCCCTGGCGCGAACTGTTGATGATCGCGGCGGCCGCGGGTTCCTATATTTCCACGCCACGGGAAATCCATGCCGACAATGCCTTCAATTTTGTGCCAATCAAGGAAGTGGCACTGCTATTCTTGGGCATTTTCGCCACGATGATGCCCACCCTAGATTTCCTGGAGACCCATGCGGGCAGTTTGGGATTGAGCCTCCCGGGAACCTACTATTGGGCCACCGGCGGCCTTTCCTCCATTTTGGACAATGCCCCTACCTATCTCAGCTTTCTCTCGGCGGCTATGGGCTACACGGGCCTCAATGTCCAGGGAATGCTAGTGCAATCCCCCATGTTCGTGGTGGCGATTTCGTTGGGGGCGGTATTTTTCGGCGCCAGTACGTACATCGGGAACGGGCCCAATTTCATGGTGAAGTCCATCGCCGAGCAGGCTGGAGTGAAGTGCCCTTCTTTCTTTGGCTATATGGTGCGCTATTCGATCCCGATCCTGCTCCCGATTTTCGCGCTAGTTTGGTTCTTGTTCCTCCGCTAGCGGTCTCACCATCACCAGCCAGTCCACGCCGCCCAGGTGGAACTTCCGTTCCTTGCGAAATCCGACGGAGCGGTAGAGGGCAACGGCGGGTTTTTCCTGCTCCACTTCCAATTGCACGCGGGGAAGAGGAGCCGCAGCGATCACGTGGTGCAATAGAATCCGGCCGATCCCTTGGCCTTGCCGTTCCGGCAGGACAGCCAGGAACAACAACCGGAAACAGGGCCGGCGCGGACGGCTGCAAGCCGCCATTCGCAACATATCCCGCACCATCGCCAGCGTGGCGAACCATCCCAATTCCTTGCGGATGCAGCGGAAAAAGCGGATCAGGTGCGCAACAGATGTCGTCCAATTGGAAGGAATGCAAAGGGCCACGCCGGCTAGCTCTTCGTGGTCCCGGTAACCCCATCCCTGGGCCGTCCCGCTTTCTAGAAACAGGGCAGCAATCATTGGAAAGAAACGAGAAAAATGGGTGGCGGAAAAATGCTTTAACCGGCGAAACGGTTCATCTTGTTGAAATGCTTGATAGAGCACTGCAGCCACTGGATGGATATCCTTCCGACTAAGCGGTACGACGTTGGGTGGCATGGCTATCCCATCTCCCTCGTCATCGTCTCGGCCAAAGCTTGCCGATAGTGCTCCAGACAAGCCGGATCAAAGCAGACAAAACGCACCCGATCGATCATCGGACAGCCAGCCAAGAGTTCCCGGACTTCCCTGGTGGCAATCAGGGCAGTCTGGTGACCGGGGAACCCAAAAGCACCTGTCGAAATCGCAGGAAAGGAGATCGATCGAATCCCCCCTGCCATCGCCAGCGCCATTGTATTGCGATAACATTCTGCCAACGTCTCTTCTTCTCTTCTGGTTCCGCCCTGCCACATCGGACCAACCGTATGGATCACCCATTTCGCTTTCAAGCGGTATCCCTTCGTTATCCGAGCTTGGCCGGGTAGGCACCCTCCCAGCGTGCGGCATTCGGTAAGCAATCCAGGGCCGGCCGCTCGATGGATCGCGCCATCCACTCCACCACCGCCCAGCAGAGAAGAGTTGGCTGCATTGACGATCGCTTCGGTTTCCTCCTGGGTAATGTCCCTGCAGACGACTTCTATCGTTCCAATGGACTCCATTTGATTCTGCATCATTCCTCCCCAATTTCCCCTGCGATCTCCCGCATTCCCCGCTCCATCCAGTAACAATCGTGCAGTAACGAGTAAGGCTCCGCCACCTCGGAATCGGGACACGTGATGGTGATCTGAAGATGTCTGGAACAATGCAATGGTTTGAGGGGTTGGTGGAGGCGGCGGGAATCGAACCCGCGTCCAAAAGACCTACCCCAAAGGCTTCTACGAGCATAGCCTGTGTTTTATCTCGCCAGTGGCACTCCCCAGGCAGGATCGCCGCTGGCCAACGCGAGTTTGCTTCTCCTGGCTGCCCTCGCGTCTGGCACACCAGAGAGGCCCTGCTGATTGACGCTCATTCCCGCCCCGCAGGGTGAGAGCCGAGAAGAGCGGCTAACGCTTAAGCGTAAGCTACTTGCGGAGTGTTGGCAATTATTGTGCGCCGCAATGATTTAAGAGGTTTGCGACACCCTCTGCTCGCCGCCGTTGCCTTCGGTCTCTGTCGAAACCTTGCGCCCCCAGCAGTTGCATATTTCCGCAATTCCCATTATAGCAAGTTGAGCGATCAAACGAAACCGCCGTGGTTTCCATCTAATGAACCGATGGAAGGAGTCCCACCTGTGAAGAAAATACTGATCGGATTGATGTTTGGATTGATCCTGGGCACATCCTTTGTGCAAGCTACCCCCCCCGACCCCATCGGTGCTTCTTCCCCTTCGCCGGATTGGCAGAGCATTCGTTCCCAAAACTTCATTTATTACTTCCGCGATCCGTCTATCCAGCCAGCCGTTGAGGGATTATCCAGCCAGGATGAGGAATTCCTCAGCTTTCTGAGCCGGACGTTCCAAGTCACAGCCACGATCTCTCCCATACAGACCTACATCTTCACCGATTGGAAGAGCGCTTTGCAGGAAAACCTGCGGCTGCCGGAAACGGCAATTTGGAACATCTACGAGCAAGGGGTGTTCGAGCGGACCAATGCTCAGTCTCTGCTTGTACGTCAACTGGTGGCGGACAGTGCCTCCTTCGTGCACAGTGGCGTCATCACCAGCCTGCAATACCGATTTCGCGGACAGGACCCTCATGTCCCTGCCCTGCTCTATCGGGCACTTGGTGAACTACAACCGCCGGAAAAGATAATGTTCCAGCCATACTCACAGCATGCCGTGGTCACCTACGCGTCTTTCCTCACATTCCTGGAAAACCAGTACGGTGCCGTCAAGTTGAAGGAATTGATGTACAGCGTGCGATCCGAAGTCTACTACGGATTGGGTCGGACGGGGGAATTCGAAAAAACATGGTTGTTCCTCGATGAGGTGCAGCGGATTTATGGCCGAAAGCTGGAAGATCTATCCAAGGATTGGCTCGCGTTTCTGGCACCGATGCAATCTCCAAGCAGCATTGATCCCAAAGTGTATTACGATATTTCGCAATACTTAAATACGGCTGGTTTCAATTACTATCGCTGGCAAGACTTTCCCAATTTTTTCGAACTGATGTCTGACACCGCCCTTCTCTACTACTGGTTCGATCGTTTGGATCTGGAAAAAAGCCAATTCTATCATCAGCAACTGCTGGAAGGTGATGCCCAAGGACAATGGGCCGTGGATACCCCAACCCGCTATGCCATCGGCGGAGGGATCGGGTTCGGGGTGATCGTGTTCGCCATCATTGGGTACTTTATCTGGAAATCCTGGCGTCGCGGTCAACAAATGCGGGCTTTGGCTAAAGCGGCCAAGCAGGAGCAGTCAGCCTTCAGTGAATTCCTCGGCGAACGAACCAAGGAGCCTCCGGCACAGCAATAGACGGGGCTAAACGCGACGCAGCTTGGCTTTCATCGCGTCAGCCATTACCCGACGCTCTTCTTTTTTGCGAATCGCTTCGCGTTTGTCATACTCTCGCTTTCCGCGAGCCAGGGCAATCTCCAGCTTGACCCGGTGCTGGCGGAAATACATCCGCAGGGGGATGATCGTCAATCCTTTTTCGATGGCCTTGGAACCGAGGCGACGAATCTCAGATTTGTGCAACAGGAGCTTCCTTTTTCGCGTGGCTTCGTGAGCAAAATGCACAGCCGGGCGATAATTGCCAATGTGCAAGTTCCACAGATAGGCCTCCCCCTGATCCACCCGGACATAGGAATCAAGGAAGTTGATCCTGCCTTCACGGATCGCTTTTACTTCCGATCCATGCAAAGCGAGGCCTGCTTCCAGCTTTTCCAGTATTTCATAGTTGTGCAAGGCGCGCCGGTTCACCGACACCACCTTGATGTCATCATTCATCGCCAATGCTCCGTATCGATATCATACCGAAAAGGAAGGATTCTAGAAAGAAATGACACGCTGGAGCTCTTGTGGAAACGAGGGGAAACGGGGAAAATGGCGGAGAGCGATGAGTGAGGAAGTTGCTGAAGTAACCAGCAGAAACAAATCTGTCCTTGATCGGGAGTTACAGCAAAAGCGCGAACGCTTTCAACAAGAGGCGTTTCCTTTGATGCCGATGCTGTACCGTACGGCCCTTAGACTGACGCGCAACCAACACGATGCCGAAGACCTGGTGCAAAACGCGGTCCTCCGCGCTTATACGTTTTTCGATAAGTTTCAGCCGGGAACTTCCTTTAAGGCTTGGGTTTTCAAGATCATGACGAATGTCTTCATCAACGACTACCACAAACGCGTCCGCGCCCCCCTTACCGTTCCTTTAGAAAATCAGAGTGGATTTGAACCAGATCCCGAGAAGCTGTTTTTTGATCAGGTGATGGACACCGATATCAAGAAGGCGGTAGAAGAGCTACCGGAGGTGTATCGGCTGACATTTCTACTAGCTTCCGAGGGATTTTCTTACAAGGAGATCGCTTCCATCACCAGGGCCAACCTGGGCACGGTGATGTCCCGCCTGTATCGCGCCCGCAGACTTCTCCAAGGAAAGCTGTGGGAGTACGCTAAAGGAGTGGAACGATAATGGACTGCCGGCATGAATTGCACGAGCTGTATCGTTTTTTAGACCGCGAGATGTTGCCGGAAGAAGAAGTGGAGTTTGCTAACCACATGACCGTCTGCCTGGAGTGTCTCAAACGCTATGGGTTCGAATGGCAATTCCAACAGTTGGTGGTCCGTCGGATGCAGCAGGAGGAGGTGCCCGAGGACCTGATGGCAAAGGTTAAGGGCGCGTTACGCTTGATCTAGTGCAGACGCCCGCAAATCAGCTCTGCTAGTTCTTTCGCTGCTGCTTCTGCTTCACTGTGATCCAAAGCCTCCACCATCACTCGAACCAGTTTTTCCGTACCGCTGGGGCGCACCAGCACCCGCCCGTGGCCCTTTAATCGTTCCTCGGCAAGAAAAATCGCCTCTTGAATCGCTGGGTCCTCAAACAGGAGCTCTTTGCGTTCCACGGGTACATTCAGCAGGAATTGTGGCACCCTGACCAGCTCTTGACCCAGCTCGCTGAGGTCGAGATTGGTTTCTTCCATCAGCCGTAGCAAAACCAGGGATGATAGGATACCGTCCCCGGCGTGGGCCATTTCCAAAAAAATGATGTGACCCGATTGTTCTCCGCCGACTACTGCCCCGCTCTCCAACATCTGTTCCAACACGTAGCGATCCCCCACCTTGGCCCTCAAAAGCCTGCCGCCGCTGCGAGCCAATGCTAGCTCCAAGCCCAAATTGCTCATCACAGTACCCACGATGGCTTGCTGAGGGAGGGTCCCCTGTGCCAGACGCTGCAGTCCATAGGCACAGAGCACGGTGTCTCCGTCGAGAATCCGGCCAAGCCGGTCGCAAGCCATCAACCGGTCACCATCTCCATCAAAGGAAAAACCTAGGTCTGCGTGGTAACGCAATACCGTTTCAGCCAGCAACTGAGGATGGGTAGCGCCGCAGTCAACGTTCACCCTGGATCCATCCGGCAAAGCATTGAGGGCGGTTACCTGGAAACCGAGCTCTTCATATAGAGCCGGCGCAAAGGGGCTGGTCGCACCCCAAGCGCAATCCAACACTATATGCAGGCCTGTGAGTTTGGTGGGTGCTTGATGGCGGAGAAACGCCAAGTAGCGTCCCGGAGCCAGGTCAAACCGGGCCAAAGCCGCTGGAAAGCGAGGTCCCACATACGCTAACCCGCGGTAGAATTCTTCGATCCGATTCTCTTCGTCGTCGGTCAATTTCATCCCATTGGCCCCGAAGATTTTAATCCCATTGTCTTCGATCGGGTTATGCGAAGCAGAAATCATCACGGCCGCCTGCGCAGCATATTCTTGCACCAACAGAGAGAGCGCTGGCGTAGGGACAATTCCGACCAAACCAACCCGGGCGCCACTGGATAGAACACCTCCACTGAAGGAAGCTTCGATCATGTCGGAGGAAAGGCGGGGATCCTTGCCCACCAGGACTAGAGGATCTTCTTGGTTTTGCTTAAGGAATAATCCCAAGGCGCGTCCCACCTTCAAAGCGAGATCGGCGGTTAATTCCCGGTTCGCAATCCCGCGGACGCCATCCGTGCCGAAAATGCGAGTGCTCATGGTGAGGGTTTCACTCCAATCGTGGTCGTACTGGTGTTTAGAAGCGTGATTCCCGTCGGGACCATGACTTGCAGGGGCAAGGAATACTCCCCCATCACCAAACCTTTCAGATTCACTTCCACCAAGAAATCCGACAGGCGCAGGGATTCGATCTCCGACTTCGGTCCGATCACAGTGATTTTTATTTGTGGTGGGTCCATTGCTGCTGGCCAAGACGCATCCAAGGATTCGACCGTTACTTCAAACTCGGCTTGAGCAGCTTCCGCCAATTCTATTGTCACTTGCACAACGCTTTCTGTCAGTAAGCTGGCTGGCAGTTGGCCGGTATCGAGATCGATCGATTCCGTAAACGATTCCCTGCTTCCGTCCACCGAGATCGGCACCGTGGAAATCCCAAGGATGGAATTCAAGGACTCCGATGTCC
>Ga0315294_10007574_pt1 | contig 11906 bp, 9 predicted proteins | sample YL17G13_40_MG_FD_203626 | JGI IMG/M metagenome (GOLD analysis project Ga0315294, IMG submission 203626) | Sediment microbial communities from Yellowstone Lake, YNP, Wyoming, USA - YL17G13_40 | ecosystem: Environmental > Aquatic > Freshwater > Lake > Sediment | place: USA: Wyoming | collected...
CTCAGAGAATAATAAGGAATCGCTCCCTGTTAAAGGGACACTAGATGCATGTTCTGTTTTCCGGATCTTTATAAGCCTGTCATTCTTTGTATAGGTTTGAGGTTCTTCGCGAAAAGATGCTGATTTGATAGCTGAGTGACTATTGGTCCTAAACGGCTTTCCTCCGGTTTGGGGATAGTACAGAAATTTCTGGTCAATCTCACGAAGGAACCGGCTGGGACTGCATCTTTCGAGGTTTCCCCATTTATACCTGTTGAGTGCATAGCTCAGAGTTGCCTGTTTTTCAGCACGGGTAACTGCTACATAGAAAAGACGTCTCTCTTCCTCAAGTTCGCGGGCACTTCCCGATGACATCGGTGATGGAAACAGGGTGTCTTCCATCCCGACGATATATACATGTTTAAATTCCAGCCCTTTGGCTGAATGCATTGTCATTAAAGTGACTTTATTGCGGTCTTCCTCATTTTCTGTATCCTGGTCAGTAAGTAATGCCACATTGGCCATATATGCCTCCAGGGTTGACGGTTCTCCATTGGTTTCGGCAGCCTCTGTAAAAACTTTTATTGCATTCAGCAACTCTTCAAGGTTTTCATAACGGCTCACCTCCTCAGGCGATTTACCCTCCTTTAGTTCTCTAATTATTCCTGAACCCATGGCAATTTCCCTTGCCTTTATAAAAGCATCAGTTGTGTCGGAATTCAGCCGGAGGTTATTAATAACATTAACATACACCGATAACTTCTTGATAGTCCCTGAATTAAAGTGATCGCGATATTTTTCGGCTTCCGGGAGTATACTCCATGGTGTGACATTGAATGCTGAAGCTAGTTCAAATATTTTCTGGATTGTTGTATCACCGATTCCACGTTTGGGATAGTTGATTGATCTTTTAAGAGCTTCCTCATCTTCAGGATTGATAACCATCCTGAAATAAGCCAAAATATCTTTTATCTCTTTGCGTTCGTAAAATGATAATCCTCCGTATATTTTATATGGTATGTTTTTTCTGCGGAGAGTCTCCTCAAAGATCCTCGACTGGGCATTTGTCCGGTAAAGAACTGCAAAATCCGACCAGTTAAGCTGCTGCGAAAATCGCTTATCAAAAATATCCGATGAAACATTGAATCCTTCTTCAGAATCAGTTATGGCTTGCATAACCTGTATCTTTTCCCCGGCTTCATTCATTGAATAGACCTTTTTCTGAATCTGACACTCATTGTTTGCAATAATAGTGTTTGCTGCATTCACGATTGTCTGGGTCGATCTGTAGTTTTGCTCAAGTTTAAAAAGCTGATAATCAACGTAGTCGTTTTTGAATTCAAGAATGTTTTCAATTCGCGCCCCCCTGAACGAATAGATGCTTTGTGCATCGTCACCAACCACACAGATATTCTGATGCGAAGCAGCAAGTTTTTTTACTATCAGGTATTGCGAATAGTTGGTATCCTGATACTCATCAACAAGCACATAACTGAACCTTTCCTGGTATGCTGCCAGAACATCGGGAAAATCTCTGAATAATATGTTTGTATTGAGCAGCAGGTCATCAAAGTCCATTGCATTGGCTTTGAAGCAGCGGGAGGCATAAGTTCTGTAAACATCAGCAAGCAATGGCATACGACTCGATTTGTCATACTCCTGCAATGACAGATCAGCGGCGTACATGCTGGCAGTTACAAGATTGTTTTTTGCTGTTGATATCCTTGAGGCTATGCCCCCGGGTTTATAAATATTGTCATCCAGATTAAGCTCTTTAATAATAGTACGGATGAGACTCCTGGAATCGGTTGAATCGTAAATAGTATAATTCGATTTGTACCCGAGTCTGTTACCCTCCATTCTCAGGATTTTTGCAAAGATGGAGTGAAAAGTGCCCATCCAGAGATACCTGGCTATCTCAGGACTTACTATCCTCATGATCCTTTCCTTCATCTCTCTTGCTGCCTTGTTTGTGAAGGTCAGCGCAAGTATTTTACCGGCCGGGACACCCTTCTGAAGAAGATGAACAATTCGATAAGTTAGTACCCTTGTTTTACCGGCACCCGCACCTGCTATTACAAGAGCAGGTCCTTCAGTATTCATAACTGCTTGTTTCTGAGACTCATTCAGATCGTTCAGATAGTTGGTTGTCATGCGTTTGTTTGAATTACAGCGTACCGGGTCCGGCAAATTTAACAATATCAAGGTCAATGAAACAGCAAACTGGAAAGTAAAATGAGATTATTTATTAACAGTAGGGACATGCCATGGCATGTCCCTACGATGTTTCCATATATTTTATTAATTGAGTATCGAAAATTAATAATAATATACAGGGAGATTCCTCGCTGATGCTCGGAATGAGGAATCTCCAATCGTTTGGCAAAAGGAAAGAAATGAGAGAGATAATAATAATAAATTTATGTGCATGATTCCCGATCGTCATTTTTTATTAAAATTGTATGATATATTAATTAAACGGGAATCATATGAAAAGATTTGGTCAGATAATCGGGGTGAGACCCGAGCACTTTGAACGTTACAAAAAATATCATGCTGCTGTGTGGCCTGAAATACTTGAAATGATCAAAAAATGTAACATGCAGAACTATTCAATCTTCCATAAGGACAGGATGTTGTATGCATATTTTGAATATACAGGAATTGATTTTGCTGCTGACATGGCAAAGATGGCGGCAGATCCAAAGACACAGGAGTGGTGGGCAATTATGGAGCCAATGCAGGATCCGGTTTCTAACCGTAAAAAAGGTGAATGGTGGGCAAATATGGAAGAGGTTTTTCACATGGATTGATCCTGAAATTTGCCTGTATTTTATTATACTTGCATAAGAAAATACCAAATGGATTTAGATTACGTTTTTGAGACTAAGACCTGATTGCCTGTGCGTTATATCTTTTTGATCATAGCAGTATTATTACCGGTTATTTCTGAAGCCCAGCTTTCTGCTCCGGGAATGAGTGCCGCGAGGTATACTTCATACCCATCTTCACCCGGAGTGAAAGACCCTGTTTTCATATTCTGTAATACATCTGGATCACAAAAAGGGGCACTTAAAGCAAGTAATCCGGGAGGAACAGGTCCGTTTAATTTTATGTGGTACAAATGGAGTGATATCACAAAAAGCTTCAGTATTATTCCGGGCGTTTCAACCTCATCCTTAACTAATCTTGATGATGGAGGATACAAAGTCAGAATTACTGACCCGGGCGGATATGATTCGAGTCTTGTAGGATGGATATTTATTGATAAACCTTATTCATTGGCAGAGCTTCAGAACCGGACATGTGATTATGTTGCGTTGAAAGGGAAGGCAGCAATTGACACCTTTTATTATGAAAACATATCTTATGGTCCACCTGTAATATTGACAAATGGGGTGAGGTTCTTGTGGTCATCGGATCCGACCTCTTCAATACCCTTCCCCGATTTTGAGATTGAGCCTCAAACCTTTAATCCGCCGTTAATTGATGTCACTTATAAGCTGCAGGTGAGCGATAGTTTTGGCTGTATAAGTGAATCATCATTCTTATATGAATCGATACATGTTAAGGCAGATTTCTCCGTCGACCCCGTTAAAGGAGAAGCTCCTCTCGAAGTGACTTTCACTGATAAATCGATAAGAGGATCTTTAAAGTACACCTGGGAATTTGGTGATAAAGCTTTAGATGGGAAAAAAACACTGCCATGGATAATAGAAAAAGACTCACTCTGGGTGCTTAGCAATCCTTTTACACACAAATATTATAAGCCTGGTGAATATTCAGTTAAGCTGACTATTGAAAGCGAGTTGTTTTGTATCGATTCGATGAGGTTTGAAAAAATTGTTGTTGAGCCTTCCGAGCTTAAAATACCAAATGTCTTTACTCCCGATGGTGACGGGCTTAATGACAACTTTATTGTTGAATCAAAATCGCTTCGGTTCATTAGTGTTGAGGTTTTCAGCCGGAGCGGTACTATGGTTTATAATTTTTTTGGTGAGGGAGAAAGACTCAGAGAATGGCAGGGATGGGATGGAAATGTAAATAAATCATCCATCAAAGCAAGCCCGGGCATATACTTCTATATCATACGGGCATACGGGTGGGATGATGTTGATTATAACAGCAAGGAGCAGAGGGGATTTGTATATCTGTACAGATAAGTCTTATGGTCTTAACGCCCACCAGTTGGCTGGCTTTCTATACGGGCTGCTCCCTGTCTGGCCCTTAGGGTTGTTTTTTGGTCCTAAATATCTGTACAGGACAAAGTGCAAGACAAGCGGCCGCAGAGAGCAAGACCTCAAGACATTTCAGGCTATAACTACTGCCATATCCCGATTATAAATCCCATGACCGTCAGGCTGGCAACACTATAAAGTGAGTTAATAAGGAAGTGGGCAAGTGATCTTGATTCAAACAGATAGCTGATACCCATAAATGTGAAAACCCATCCAAGTCCTGCCATAAATCCTGCAAGCGCCCCAAATACTGCACCTGCCCCGACTCCGATGAACATTGCCAGGAAAAATGATGCGATAAGTGAAAGGATAAATGCCAGGCTGAAGAGTTTAATCATATTAGTGTTTTTTGTTGACTCTTCTGTAATCCCTGTCTCTTTCATCCATCTTTTTGCAAACATCAGGGGTGAATACCAGAGACCTCCTAAGATGAAGGCGCTGACCGCTGCAACTATTATTGCAAGCCAGTTTAAGTTCTGAAAAGCATTTTGCATATCCATAAGCTCTTATTTTCTTGTTAAACAAATCTTTTAAAAGATTGTTTGCTGAAGTTTCATTTTGTTCCCCCCGGTAAGTCCGGATTAAATAGTAATCTTTCTTTTTCTTGCTTCAACATTCCATTGCCCTGTAACCTTATGGTCATTGACAACAGACACGGAATCAAAACGGTCAACTGTCGGGCATATATGCCAGGGGATGCCGTATAATGGGTCTCCGATTTTAAGTCTATCTGCTTCAGTTGTCCTGATAACCATATGTTCTTCATTATGACTGATAAACGAATAGTTTTTAAGATCTAATATTTTTATTCTTGGTGGCGGTATCTCCGATGCAACTGCCTTGTGTCCAAGATCAAAACATAACAAATCTTTTCTGGGCTTGCTTACTATTCGCATCAGTAAGACAGCAGAATGTAAAAAGTCCATGTCAATGAAAGAGCTGCTGTATCCGTAATCCCATAAAATAAGTGTTCCCGGACTGGTTTCAACTCCTTTTCGCAAAGCATGTATGGGGAATGTTGGGGATCCCCCGGCAACAATATTAATCGGAAGTGTAACATCTTTCCTGAGCTTATCTATCATGCTTAACACAGGAGTATAAGCATCATTGCATATTTTTTGTCTGAGTGAGAAATCATTTTCATGAATATGTCCGTCATACACATGAAGTCCTTCAGCTTTAAGCATTGGCAAACCGGTGATCATTTTAAAAAGCCTTACTGCATTTTCGTCAGGGGCAATTCCTGTCCTGTTCATACCATTATTGATATCAAGCCATATATGAGTTTCAAGACCAGTTCTCAGGGCAATATCTGATAACTGCAACAGCACCTCTTCCGAATCAGCAATGCATGAAATTATTGTATCGGGAAATTTCTGTTTTAACTGAAAGAACCTCTCGAGATTGGGGCCGACAGGTTGTATAGCAAGAAGGATATCTTTTGCCCCGCACCCTGCAACCATCTCTGTTTCAGATATTGTAGCACATTTGAACTTATGTATGCCGTGTTTCATCTGTAATTTAATGATCTCCGGCATTTTATGAGTTTTAACATGTGGTCTTAACTGATCAACCCCTCCTGCAATTTCAATCATCCTAAGGATATTGTGTTCAATACGATCAGGATATACCAGGAGGGCAGGAGAACAAACTTCGTGTCTGTTTTCGATCAGATACCACAGGTCATCTGAGAGCTCATTTTTTCCCATTATTCTTCGTGGTAAAGTTCAAACATGGCTTCAATTTCAACAGGGATATTTGACGGAAGGATCATTCCTACAGCACTTCGTACCCCAACCCCGTTTTCATTGCCAAATACTTCTGCCATCAGTTCGCTGAATCCGTTAATCACTGCAGGTTGTTTTTCAAAACCGGGGGCACAATTTACCATTCCAAGCACTTTGACCAGCCGCTTTATTTTTTTCAGATCTCCAAAATGAGTCTTAATTGTTGAAAGCATTGTAAGGCCAACCTGCCTTGCAGCAAGTTTTCCTTCCTCAGTATCGAGATCTGCACCCAGTTTACCGGTCATAAGGGTACCATCGGAATTAATTGGTCCCTGACCGGAAACATACAGGAAATTTCCGACTACCAGGACTGGTTTATATACTCCTGCAGGTTTTGGTGCGGGCGGCAGTATGAGCCCCAGTTCAATTATACGCAAATCAGGATCATGTATCATATTCTTTATTTTTATTTATATTCTTTATAAACCCACCCTTTGCCGCGAGCCACATACCGCAAGGTGTGTTAAACAAACATTTCTGCCTTTAAAATAGTTATTGCCATACCGGAAACTTCAACCCTGTCTCCTTTTAGCGAAACTTTCAGAACTCCTTCTCGTTTTGAAACCTGATGTGAAGTGAAATCGTTCTTTCCTGTTTTTTCTGACCAGAAAGGAACCAGGGCACAGTGAGCAGAGCCGGTTACAGGATCCTCATTTATTCCAAGTGCAGGAGCGAAACACCTTACACAAAAGTCAAAATTTTTATCTGATGAGGGCGCCGTTACAATCAGATCTCCGAAAACAGAATCTTTCATCCTTGCAAAATCAGGGGATATGTTTCTTACTTCATCTTCATTTTTTAAGAGGGCAAAAGTCCAGCCATGACCAGTTCTGTATAGTTCCAATGGTCTGATTGCTGTAAGTGACTCGAAATCATCTGTTATTTCCATCTTATCAAGATAGTAGGCTGGAAAATTCATTGTGATCCAGTCTTCATCCTTCTTTATCAACAGCTCACCGGCTTTGGAGGAGAACCTTATTTTTTCATCAGCCCTGGCTATACCAGTTTCATAAATGATATGAGAAGCAGATAGTGTTGCATGTCCGCAGAGAGGAATCTCTGCTTCAGGTGAATGAAACCTGATAATTCTGCTCTCTTTCCCCGGGAAAACGAATGCTGTTTCAGACAGATTCATCTCCATTGCGATGTTCTGCATCCATTCTGCTTGTGGCTCATAATCAAGGATGCATACTGCTGCAGGGTTTCCTTTGAAAGGCACCGAGGTGAATGCATCGACCTGGTAAATTGTCTTTGGTATTGGCATTGTATTTAATTATTATTCATACTGGCTATACGGCTCAACAGCACAACGGCATAACTACATAACTGCATAACGGCATAGCGGATCAACAGTACAAAGGCAAGATATAAAATAATTGTCATAAAATAATTATCCACTAACGCCTTTGCACCCTTACACCGTTATGCATTTTTCGTCATTCACCGGTAAATTTCCTCCTTTTACAGAATTTATATGAAATTAAACTAATAAAACTTTGTAAACTAAAAAAGTTTTTTCATTTTTGTAGCGAATATTTATTCAGACTATGGATAACAGGGACAGAATAATTGAAGGAGCAGCTGAACTATTCAGGACTTACGGAATAAAATCGGTGACGATGGATTCTCTTGCAACTCATCTCGGCATGTCGAAGAGAACTATTTATGAAGTTTTTTCAGATAAGGATGAGCTGCTGATCGGAGTGCTGAAGTGGATGGCTGAGAAGCAAAGGGAACTGGTAAAAAAGGTTCTGGGCGATTCAGAAAATTCGATAGTGGCAATATTTAAGCTGCTGGAAATTAATATGACTCATTTCCAGGATATGAGTCCTGCTTTTCAGGCTGACATAAAGAAATATCATCATGAAGTTTTGATAAATAAAGCTGATAAATGTGAAATGCCTGACTACAGGAGTAATATACAATTGATTGAAAGAGGGGTTAAGGAAAAGCTTTTCAGAAAAGAGATAAATCCTGATCTGGTTAACCGTTGCCTTTATTCGCTGGTGAGGTCATTAATGGATCAGGATTTATATCCGTTTGAGCAGTTTGCAAGGCGCGAAGTTGTAAAAAATGTATTCATCAATTACCTGAGAGGTATTTCCACGAAGGAAGGCATTGAATTGATTAACAAACTTGAAGCTAAATTTTAAAAAGACAAATACTAAATCATATAAATACAATTAGATAATAAATGATAAAAATGAAAAACAAACAATTTCTGACAGTTTTACTGCTATCCTTCTTAACAGGAGGAATTATTCTGGCACAGGAGAGCAGCAGTGAATTAACACTTTCCTTAAAAGAGGCTCAGGAATATGCTATTATGAATAATAAAGCTGTTAAATCTGCAAGGTTTGATCTTGAAGCTTCAAGAATTGCAGTATGGGAAACAATCTCTGCAGGTCTTCCCCACGTTAATGCATCAGGCAGTTTTATTGATAATCTCCAACTGAGGACAATGTTAATGGATGGTAAATTTTTTCAGGATACCACAGGAAAAAAACATCCCATCCGGTTTGGTTCGACATACAATACAACTTTTGGTATTGAGGCTAGTTTGCTCTTATTCAGTGCCCCGTATTATGTAGGATTGGAGAGTGTTAAGCTGGCAACAAAGATGACAGAGAAAAATGTTCAAAAAACAGAAATTGATACCAAAGAGGCTGTCATTTCAGCTTATTACCTGACTCTTGTTTCTGAAGAATCTATTCGGATACTTGATGGTAATATTGCAAACCTTAATGAAACACTTAAATCAACGAGGGCAATGTATTCTGCAGGTATGGCAGAATCGACTGATATTGATCAGATGGTTTCGAACGTTACAATGATGCAGAATACAAGAAGTTCGATGGAACGTACAATTGAGCTGAACTATAATATGTTGAGATTCCAGCTTGGAGTCCAAGCAGGTACAACGATAAAGTTGACAGAAACATTAAGGTCGATAACTGAAACCATAAACGTCGAAGCTCTTCTTAACCAGGAATTTGATTATTCCGGAAATATAAATTATAAATTGATAGCAGACCAGGAGAAGCTTTCATCACTTACTCTCAAGTCCAAAAAAGCAGCAGTTTTGCCTACTCTGGCAGGCTTTTATAGTTATTCAAAAGAAGGGCAGGGAGATAAAATTTCACAGCAGGATTGGTTCCCGACATCAATGGCAGGCCTGCAGCTATCGATTCCGATTTTATCAAGTGGAGCCCGATCTGCTGCTATAAAAAAAGCTGAGATAAACCTTTTAAAAGCCAGAAATTCAAAGGAAATGGTTACCGACCAGCTCCTTCTGCAGGAAAATCAATTGAAATATAATCTGGTAAGCGCGAACCAACAATATAATAGCCAAAAAGATAATATAGAAGTTTCAAAAAGAGTTTATACCAGTATGGAAAATAAGTTCAGACAGGGTATGGCTTCAAGTCTCGATCTGACACAGGCAAATTCTCTTTACCTGCAAGCCGAAAATAACTACATATCTGCATTAATGAACCTGCTTCAGACGAAGCTTGCATTGGATAAATTATTAAATAACATGTAATTAATTTAAACAGAAACCATTAAATATTAAGTAATGAAATACTTCAAATCAATTTCGGCGTTAGTGATAAGCGGGCTTTTACTGTCAGCCTGTTCATCAAAAGACAAGAATACATCAACTACTTCCTCCGATCCTGCACCTGTAACTGAAAAAACTGCTATCCCGGTGAAAGTGATGACTTTATCAAAGACTAAAATCTCAAGGACGATTGACTATACAGCCACTGTCCTCCCTTTCGAGGAGGTAAACATGGCTCCTTCAACTCCAGGAAGAATAGATAAAATATATATTGAAGTAGGTGATAAGGTAAATAAGGGTAAGGCTCTATTCCTGATGGACCGCACCCAGTTGTACCAGTTAAAACTACAGTTAAGCAGTCTTGAAAAGGATCTTAACAGGATAGATACTCTACTTAAATCCGGTAGTGCCAAACAACAACAGTACGATCAGTTGAAAACACAGTATGATGTCACAAAAACCAATGTCGACTTCATGCAGGAAAATTCGTTGCTGAAAGCTCCTTTTAATTGTGTGGTTACAGGGAAGTATTTCGAAAATGGTGAAATATATTCAGGTGCTCCTACCACCCAGTCAGGCAGATCGGCTGTTGTTACTGTTATGCAGATGGATCCGCTTAAAGTTAATGTTAACATTTCAGAACAATACTATCCGCTTATAAAAAAAGGAATGAAAGCTTCCATAACAGTAGATGTATACAAAAATGAGATATTTACCGGCAGTGTTTTCCGAATAGCACCTACTGTAAGCGCAGCAACACGTTCTTTCACCGTTGAAATTGAACTTCCAAATAGAAATGATATTCTGAAACCAGGCATGTTCGCAAGAGTATCAATGGGACTGGGCGAAGTTGAAACATTCGTTGTGCCTTCCAGTACAGTTCTTCTTCAGGAGGGTACCAATATCAGATATGTTTTTGTTGAGAAAAACAACATTGCAGAAAGGATAGAGGTTACTTTAGGTAAACGTTTTGATGACAAGCTTGAGATCTTATCCGAAAACCTAAAGGGAGGAGACCAGCTTGTGAATGAGGGGCAGTCACGACTTATCAATGGTGATAGAATTGAGATTATAAAGTAGTTTTAATAAAATCAATAATAATAAAATGAGTATATATAGTGCATCAGTAAAAAGACCTGTTACAACCATACTGATTTTCGTTGCCCTGATGGTAATAGGTCTCTATTCCCTGGTTCAGTTACCGGTTGACCTTTATCCGGAAATGGAGCTTCCATATGTTGTCGTTTATACAACTTATCCCGGAGCAAGTGCTTCTGATATCGAATCGAATGTGACCAGACCTCTTGAGAATTCACTTAACTCGGTTAGTAAGCTTAAAGAGATCACCTCAACTTCTAGTGATGCAATATCGGTTGTATTCCTGAGATTTGAATACGGAACTAACCTTGATGAAGCATCTAATGACATACGAAGTGTTCTTGGCTTTGTTGAAAGATACCTGCCCGACGGTTGTGAAAATCCATCAATTATTAAATTCAGTACAAGTATGATGCCCATAATCTTCTACGCAATCACCGCGGAAGAAAGTTATGCCGGTCTTGAGAAAATACTTGATGAGAAGATAGTAAACCCACTGAACAGAATCGAAGGAGTTGGATCAGTTGCACTTTCCGGTGTACCGGGGCGGAAAGTCTATATCGATGTTGATCCCAGAAAAATGGAGGCTTACAACCTTACAATAGAGCAGATAGGTAATATCCTGAGAGCTGAAAACATAAATATGCCGGCAGGGTTCATTGAGATGGGGAAGAATGACTATCCGCTGCGAATCCAGGGTGAATTTCTTGAGAGTGACGTAATGAAAAATCTTGTAGTAACAAACTACAATGGAAGTAGTGTCTATCTTAAAGATATTGCAGAAGTCCGTGATACAATCCGTGAATCAAAGCTTGATACCAGGATTAACGGGCTCAAGGGAATGGCAATGTATGTTCAGAAGCAATCAGGCGGGAATACAGTTAAGGTGACAAAAGAGGTTGATAAAATGCTTGCGACCCTCGTTACAGATCTGCCACCTGATGTAAAAATCGAGAAGTTGTTTGACAGTGCCACCTTTATACGGGATTCTGTGAGCAATCTTACCCATACACTTATGTACGCCGCAATATTTGTGGTACTGGTAGTCCTCTTCTTCCTTGGAAGATGGAGGGCAACTTTCATAATTATTCTTACAATACCTATTTCACTCATTGTGGCGTTCATCTACCTGTTTGTTTCAGGTGCTTCAATAAACATAATTTCCCTTACTTCATTATCAATTGCGATAGGGATGGTTGTCGATGATGCCATTGTTGTGTTGGAGAACATTACGAAACATAT
>Ga0315294_10007576_pt1 | contig 11904 bp, 12 predicted proteins | sample YL17G13_40_MG_FD_203626 | JGI IMG/M metagenome (GOLD analysis project Ga0315294, IMG submission 203626) | Sediment microbial communities from Yellowstone Lake, YNP, Wyoming, USA - YL17G13_40 | ecosystem: Environmental > Aquatic > Freshwater > Lake > Sediment | place: USA: Wyoming | collected...
CCAAAGTCAAGAAGTGCAAAAAAAGTGTTCAAAAATGGTTAATTTCTTGCAATTTTTGCTCAAAACACATTCATTTTTGACAAAAAATGCAAAAAAATGCAAATTTTTGCTAATTTTTACCCCCATTTTTCGCCTAAAAACAAATAAGTCCTATAAAATCACACTTCTTACTACCACCAACCACCCCATTTTTCAAAATTTCCCTCAAAAACCCATATTTTCTTGATTTTTTTATCTTTTTTCACCCTTTTATTTCGCCTTTTTCAATTTTGTTTGCCATTCGTCATAGCGGAATCCTAAATCCCCTTGTGGTCTTTTTTCAATCGCCAATCGAAAATCGTAAATCAATTGGCTCCTGAGAGGGATTAGACGTCCTCTTCTTTTTCCTCTTCTTCCTGTTCCTCTTCGTTCTCGAGCTTCCAACGTTCGGTTTCATCAAGCTCATCAATCTCGCGCTGCATATATTTAAAGAGCTTATTCTGCAGCGGGGCCAACTTTCCATACCATTTGAGCATACCCTGATAGCTGGCCAACAGCATATCCAGGCGGATTAGCTGCCATTTGGCTATGCACTCCGGCTCCTTAATATTGCTAAACGGGTCGCATCTGAAAATCCTTTTCCCATCCGGACCGGTCTCGCAAAGCTCACAATCTTTGCATTGAATCATCTTCTCACCCCATTTCAAACTACGAATCACAAGCAACGAACAACAAACGATGAACCATTAACAATGAACTATTTACTATTTACTTTTTATATGATACCATATACGCGACAAGTTTGAAAGCAGCTTAAAAGATTTCTTTCTTTTTGGAGAAATAAATGGGAAAACCAAGACGCAGACGTAAAGTTGGCAGTAAAAAAAGGCACGTCCGCTGGAAAATACGGCACAAAATAAGGTAATTATTCGTCGTTAGTCGTGCGTATTGGGTACCGTAGGAAATGTCCGCGTTACGATATACGCAATACGCACTACGATACGCCTAATATGCAGTGCGATGAATGAAGCACTTCAATATAACTTTCAAACCCGACGGCAGGCAAATCTCAATTCACGCCGGCGCTACGCTTCTTGAGGCCGCTGGCCAAGCCGGCATAATCTTGAACTCAGTCTGCGGCGGCAAGGGCACCTGTAAAAAGTGTCTGGTCAACCTCGACCCGGATGGCCGGCAGGTCCTCGCCTGCCAGTACCAGATTGACAGCGACCTTACCGTAACAGTCCCGCCCACCTCCAGGTTCTTCGAGCACAAAATCCTCACCGAAGGCGTCGCTCTTAAGACTGGGACCCAGCCCGACATATACAAAAAGTATCTAAAATTCGCCCCTGTCGGCGGCATATTCGGCATAGCAATTGACATCGGCACAACAACGGTTGTCGCCAAGCTGGTCGATATGTCCGATGGCAAACACTTGGCAACCCAGGCCACATTAAACCCACAGACTCGATATGGCGACGATGTCGTCAGCAGAATCGCTTACGCCCATAGCGATGAAAACTTGGCTGAACTGCACAAACTCATAATAGACTGCATAAACGAACTAATCGCACAGCTTTGTCAGATGACCTCTACAAATCCGATGGACATATATGAAATGTGTGTTGTCGGCAATACAACTATGAATCACATTTTCCTTAAGTTCCCCATAAAGCAGCTCGGCCAGGCGCCGTTTAAGGCATTTTCAGTTGATGCTCACGATGTCTCTGCTACCCAGTTGGCCCTGCAGATAAACCCCGCCGCCAATGTTCATACCGTTGAGAACATTGCCGGTTTTGTGGGCTCAGATACCACTGCCGTTGCGCTCGCGGTCGATATTGGTTCAGCCGAGGATTTCACGCTGGCAGTTGACATCGGCACAAATGGCGAAATCGTCCTTGGCACGGCGGATAAGCTCTATGCAGCGAGTTGTGCCGCCGGCCCAGCCTTCGAAGGTGCACGGATAAGGTGCGGCAGCAGGGCAATGGATGGGGCAATACAGGCCGTGGTTATAAACGAGGGTGACATAGACTTAGACGTGATAGGAAACTGTCCGCCTCGCTCAATCTGTGGCAGCGGTCTTATCGACGCCGTAGCAGTTCTTTTAGATTTAGAAATCATCGACTCAACAGGCCGGTTCACCAAACCGCAAACACTGCCCCCTCGTATTTTATCAAGAATCGTTGAATATGATGGTCAGCCAGCTTTTTGTCTTTATAGCAGCGGGCACAAAGTAATCCTGACCCAGCAGGACATTCGCCAGGTCCAATTAGCTAAAGCCGCCATCCGCACCGGCATAAAACTCTTACAGACAAAAATCGGCATCCAGGATTCTGATATAAAACAGGTCCTTTTAGCCGGTGCATTCGGCAATTACATTCGACCAGAAAGTGCATTGCGAATTGGCTTGCTGCCGAATGTTCCGGTTGAGCAAATTCGTTTTGTGGGCAACGCTGCCGCCTCCGGCGCCGAGATGATTCTTATCAGCCGAAAATGCCGATTGCAGGTCAAAAAATTAGCCCGAAAAATCCAATACGTTGAAATCGCGAATGAGCCAAACTTCCAAGCCGTGTTCGCAGAGTCAATGACCTTTTAGCGTATAGCGTAGAGCGTGGAGCGGATAGGGTTTAGGGGATAGGGCACGAGGGCACAGGAGTCCGCCATACAGATCGGCGGATAAACTCCGGAGCATAGTGCATAAGAACAAAGGAGAAAAGGGGCAGCGGATAACAGAAAACAGAGGACGGGTGGCGGAATCGGCTGGGTCTGCGGTGAAACTATCTGTTATATTTTCCCACGACCAGGCAGGAGTTGTGGCCGCCAAAGCCGAATGAATTGCTCAATGCGATGTTGACCTTCACCTTTCGGGCGTGCAGAGGCACGTAGTCCATCTTCAGGTCGCAGCGCTCATCCTGATGTTCCAAATTTATAGTAGGGGGAACGGCCGATTCGGTAATTGCCTTCACACATATTATAAGCTCGACCGCAGCGCTCGCCCCGAGCAGATGTCCGAGACTGCTCTTGGTTGAGCTGACAGGTATTTTATACGCCCACTCGCCGAAAACGGACTTTATCGCAGCACTCTCGGCTATGTCGTTTAGCTCCGTCCCTGTGCCGTGTGCGTTGATATAGCTGACATCCTGTGGCTTCACGCCCGCATCCATTATCGCCAGCTTCATTGCCATAGCTGCGCCGTTGCCATCCGGCAGAGGGGCGGTAATATGATAGCCGTCATCGGTCGCACTGTAACCTAAAAGTTCGGCATATATACGTGCACCGCGTTTCTTTGCGTGCTTTTCTTCCTCCAGAACCACAACCCCCGCCCCCTCGGAAAGGACGAAGCCGTCCCTGTCCCTGTCGAACGGCCTTGATGCCGCCTGTGGGTTATCATTTCGAGTGCTCAGTGACCTGGCTGCGCAGAATGATGCCAATCCTATCGGCGTAAGGGCTGCTTCAGCGCCGCCGGTTATTATGACATCGCTTCGTCCGCTGACGATGTTGCAGAAGGCCTCGCCGATAGAGTGGTTGCCGGAAGCACAGGCGCTTGTAACACAAAAATTAGGCCCCTTCAGGCCGTAGTGAATAGCGATATTGCCACCGGCGGCATTAGCCATAAGTCTGGGAACGCAGAAAGGCGAAACCTTACTTGGCCCCTTCTCCAGAAGCCGTATGTGCTGCTCCTCGATTTCCCTGATTCCGCCTATGCCTGTCCCGACAATGACACCGGCACGATAAGGGTCTTCTTTGGAGAAATCAAGCCTGCTGTCTTCTATAGCCTGTGCCGCCGCAGCCATAGCAAACCGGCTGAAGCGGTCCATTCGCTTACTTTCCCGCTGGTCAACGTATTTTGTTACATTGAAGTTTCTTATCTCTCCGCCGAACTTGACAGGGAATGTGCTGGTGTCGAAGGATTCTATCGTGGAAACTCCGCTTTTACCCTCGCATAAGGCGGCGAAAAGCTCATCGGCGGACTCTGCTAAGGCGGTTACGCAGCCCAAGCCCGTAATAACAACTCGTCGTCTACTCATTGAACCTGTTCGCTATTGTTTGCTTTTGGATTGGATGATGTTGACGATGTAAACGACTGCAGCGCCGACCGTCTGAATTTTCTCAGCCTCCTCGTCCGGTATGCTCATATCAAATTCATCCTCAAACTCCATAACCAGCTCAACCGTATCCAGCGAGTCGGCATTCAAATCGTTAATAAATGAGGTCTCTCGCGTTATTTCAGACTTGTCCACGCCCATTTGCTCACTTATTATCTCAATCACCTTGTTTTCAATTGCCTGAACATCTAACTCGTCGACACTCACTTGTTTATCCTCCCTAATCAATCAGGAATTTAACTTCCCAACCTACAATCCATTTTCCGATAACAACCAACGCCAGCAACTAATTATATGACAACACCTTACGTAAACCGATGATTCCTAATCTGCGATGTAGTACTAACCTGGTCACCTACTGTTTTGGCGGGTATATTACCTGCTAAAGAGCTAATCTACAAATATATTTTTTTATTTTTTTACATTGCCATTCCGCCATCCACACAAAGCACCTGGCCTGTAATATAGCCGGCCTCGTCACTCGCCAGAAACGCCACCGCCCTCGCCACGTCCTCGACCGTCCCAAACCGTTTAACAGGGATTACCTGCATCGCACCATCTTTAACCGCCTGCGGAAGCACCTCAGTCATTTCCGTCATAATAAAGCCTGGTGCTATGCAATTTGCGGTGATATTCTTTTTGCCAAGCTCCCTCGCCACCGATTTTGTCATCCCGATAAGGCCCGCCTTGCTGGCAGCATAATTGCTTGAGCCTGCCTGCCCCATCACTGCCGCAACAGAACTTATGTTTATTATCCGTCCGAACTTATTGCGAACCATAGACCGAGATGCCGTTATCGTCGCCATAAAAGCAGCACGGAGATTCACGTTGATGACCTTGTCAAAATCCTCTTCATTCATTTGTATCATCAGCTTGTCGCGTGTGATTCCTGCGTTATTGACCAGAATCCCTATCCCGTTATATTCCGCAGCCAGTGCCTCAAGTGTTTCCGTAAGCTTGTTTGTATCGGTTATATCCACGCACCTCGTTATAACCGTAAAGCTCGCCCGTTGTAGCGAAGACGAAGGCGGGTCAGCTTGTTTTACGATATTTTCAAGCTCATTAAGCTGCTGGGCGTTAATATCCAGCCCGGCAACGATACGGCCCTGCTTTAGGAGTTCCAGAACAATCGCCCTGCCAATCCCCCTCGCCGCCCCCGTAACAACTGCCAATCTCTTTTCCGACATCCTTTTACTCTCCTAAAAAAGTTTAGCCACAGAGAACACAGAGGGCACAGAGATTTATCCGCCGAAGCTAAAGCTTAGGCGGAAATGAATTATAAACAGCGTAAATCTGTGTCAATCCGTGTCTTTTTCATTATGTTAGACGCTCTTTTACCGCAACAACCCCCGCAAGGCAACAAAATTTTAGACAAGAGGTTTTTGCTTTTGTTTGTCGGATTTTGGGGGTAAAATGATTCTCGATGCTTCCGCCTTCGCCGAGGGCTTCGGCGGACAAGAGGACGTAATTCGTTGAAACGCAAGAGATTGGACAAGTATTGAAGAAGCAACGGGAACTTGTTATACAGAAAAAAACAGTCTGTGTTTCCCGTTTTATACAGACTGTATAAGCATTGTTTAGGGGTTTAGATTAGATGAATGTAAGCGAGATACTTAAAAACCTGGCTCTTGATACATGGTATAAAGTACTCCTATACATTGGAGCGATCTTATTTCTTCTATCACTTGTGGTCACGACAAAAGGCATTACCAATGGCCAGCTACAACTGCTTTCTTCTGGTCTGTTTTTCTTCGGCTTGGGTGAGTGGAAAAATCGTAAGGTTGCTTGTTCATTCAAGCCACCCAACGCTTACACAGGGCCAGCGGGTATCCTAAGCACAAAGATCCGTCAGCCAGATACTTTGGGAATGATATTTGATCTTCTTGGGATTATATTATTTACCATAGGAATCTTTAGTATTATTAAGGGCCAGCTCTAACATCTCGCTGGAGAGGGACAGCGTCGAACGCCACCCCTGAGCCGCAGCGCTCGATGGGCTTTGACCCATTTTATACAGACTGTATAATTATTGTTATGCAAAAGAAGGAAAGGACATGGGAAAATGTACCGGACACCTTTAATTCCCTCAAGGGGTAAAATATGGTTGAAACAATAAACGTCGTTTGTCCGGGCTGCAAGAAGACATTTGCCGTCCCTGCTGAATATGAAGGCAGAAAGGTCAAATGCAAATGCGGACAGGTCCTTATCGCTGCAAAGAAACTTGCCGAACCTAAAGAGCCTGTCTCGATAGAGTCTGCCCGGGGAAAACCTTCTCATAATAAGTCGGTTATAGTTTTGAGAGTTATAGCAGTATCGTTGACTCTTATCCTATCCGTGTTTCTTATGTGGCTTTTTGTTTTCCGTGACAAGCGGGAGAATGACAGTGGCCCCAAGATTCGTCAGGAAGCAGATAAATTGGTAAAGTTACAGACTTTGGAATCTCAGGCACAATCCCTTATTAAAAATGGCGATTTGAAAAACGGAATTGATAAATACCAAGAAGCCCTCGACTTTATCCCAAAAAACCAGACGAACAACCGTAAATTTACAGAAGCTGTGGGGAGAATTTCGCAGGCCAAGATTGAGGCAACTGCATTGCTTGAGCAAATACATAGGAAAATAGAAGAAGAGCAGAAACTTGAAGAACAGAAGCAGCGTCTGGCTAATATGCGTGCAACTGTGAATGGAGGTGCCTGGCTGACCAGAAAAGCAGGAAACTCTGAACCTATACGCGGCCTGAACATTGAAGCGATTAAATCCCAGGGTAAAAACGACCATTTATTGGCTATTCTTCAAGCTTACCTCGAATTCGAAATGCTCGCGTTAAAGAGTCCTGAATCAGAACTACAAGAGAAAATTAGAACCATTTCGAGAGATAGTTCTGCTTCTGTTGATATGTTAGAGATCCAACGCCAATACGCTATAAATGGTATATTAGCTAAACTGGCAAAGCGATTAGTGGAATTGGAATATAAATTGGGGAAAGTTTCACGGGATAAATGGATAGCTCTTAACAAAGCTTATATGAATATTAGAATTACATGGGAATCCATTTGTTTGGAACAGGCGGTTGGTTCTACACACACAGATGTTGATGGGAAATATCGAATAGAGCTTCCCGTTGGCTCATATTATTTATACGCGGCATTTGAATCAGAATACTCCAGTGTTGATTGGTTTATCCCATTACAGGTCTTAAGCAATGAAGAGATAAAGGTTGATTTTAGTAATGAAAATGCCTCTCGGATTGATAACAAGGATACCTCACCTTGACCCACATATCTGAATATCTGAGGAGATAATTTTTTAGTAATGCCGTCGGGCAACGTAGGACAGGGCGAGTATTGAACAAGCATCGGGAGCTTCTTATACTGACAGAAACAGTCTGTGTTTGGCGTTTTATGCAGACTGTATAAGCATTGTTCGCAGGCATTGTTTGAAAGGATTCATTATGAAGACTATTCTAAGCATACGTCTCGTTTACCAGGGACAAACCAAAGCTATGGCTCGCAAGGAAATTGAATCATCCATGGTTCCATTCCCAGGTCTAATAATTGAGGATACAGCGTGGGATGTTGGGTCAGAAGTAAAAGGCGTCTCGTACATTGTTGATGATGACAGCTATTATGTCACCTTGTCGACTGACAATCTAGAGGCAGAATCCGTCGTGGAATCAACAAAAGAATCGTACAAAGGACATGGTTGGACTATTGTCGGTGAATAGTGCCAACATACGGCTATACTCGGACGGCCTAAAGGCCACCGGTGAGCCGAGGCGTTCCGGTGAATTCCGCCACGGCGGATAAATCTGAGCAAGAAGCCCTCGACCCATTCGACTTCGCTCCCCACTTCGCCCTAAACGGCAGGGCTTCCGACTTCGCTAAAGCTACGCCGGACAAGTCGCAGGGCAAGCAGGACAGGTTTCACGGGAATGACAGAGAATTGGTGTGCAGAGCACACCCTACATTTCTTTTGACCGGATGGGGGAGAGAATTTATAATGTCGGGCGAAGAGTGCGTTAAATTAAAAAAAGGTATCCCGGAAGATAGTATCGTGATAACAAAAGAAGAAATCCTGAAGGTGTTAGCAAAGAATGAGCCGGAACTGCAGAAGCGGTTTAAGGTCAGCAAAATGGCGTTGTTCGGGTCTTATGCCAGAGGAGACCAGCAGCCAAACAGCGACGTGGATATTCTCGTCGAGGTTGACCCGTCAATAGGTCTGGAGTTTGTAACATTAGCGGAAAGAATCGAGAAACTGCTTGGGGTGTCCGTTGACCTTGTGTCAAGCCGGGCGGTCAATTCCAGGGCGATGAAATACATTGAGCCGGAGCTGATTTATGTCTAAACGGCCTATCGATTTATTGTTAAACGACATACTCGAGTCAATTGACAAAGTCGAGCAATATACGGAGGGGATGTCATTCGACGCATTTTCAAACGACCAGAAGTCCATTGACGCGGTGGTCAGGAATCTTGAGATTATAGGCGAGGCCGCAAATCGGCTGCCGGATGACTTTAAGGAAAAACATTCGAACGTGGAATGGCACAAAGTCGTTGGGCTGCGCCATCGAATCATTCATGAATACTTCGGCATTGACCTTCAGATTATCTGGCAAATCGTGCATGCGGATTTGCCTGCGTTGCGTCATACCTTGTCCCGGATATAAACGAGACGTCTGGTAATCAACGCATTAAAATTTCATTTAATGATTGCACCGACGACACATTGATAATGTTTGCTTTTCTGTTGATTCTTTTCATAAGGCCGGTCAGAACCCTGCCCGGCCCAATCTCATAAAACTGCTCGACTCCATCTGCTAAAAGCCGCTCCATACATTTTTGCCAGAGAATCGCAGAGGTCAATTGTTTGGTCAGGCCAGTGCGAATCTGGTCTGCGCTTGTGTAATAATCGGCGGTGATATTGGCAATTGTTTTGATGTTACTCGGCTGCGAAATCTCGCAGTTTGATAATGCCTCTTTGAGGGTATCGGCTGCACTGGCCATCATTTCTGTATGGAAAGCCCCGGCCACCTCTAACCGCACCGCTTTTATGGCGCCGTATTTTGCCGCCAGTTTTTCCGCACGCCCGCAGGCGGTCTTACTGCCGCTTATGACAATTTGCCCGTGGCAGTTGAAATTAACCGGTTCGACAAACTCACGGCAGGCAGGCGTCAAAAGCTCTCCCCCACCGGCCTCGGCACAAAGCGCACGCACCCTTTCCTCATCAAGCCCAATAATACTAACCATTGCCCCTTCAGTAGAGTCGGCTGCCTCCTGCATTGCCTGCCCGCGCTTCTGCACAAGGATTAGCGCATCCTTAAAACTAATCACCCCCGCGGCATAAAGAGCGGTATATTCGCCTAAACTCAGTCCCGCTGTTACATCGGCCTTTAATCCACTTGTAGAGGGATTTGTCTTGAGAACATCCAACATCGCTGCGGAAGTTACAAAAATCGCCGGCTGTGAAATGGTCGTGGTATTTAGCTGCTCGGCAGGGCCTTCGAAACAGATTCTGCTTAAATCGAATCCGACAATACTGTTTGCCTTCTCAAAAATCTCTCTCGCAACAGGATATGCCTGGACAATATCGGCGCCCATCCCCACGACTTGAGCACCTTGCCCGGGAAATAAAAAAGCAGTCTTCATAATTAGTTGATTAGTTGATTGGTTAATTGGTTAATTGGTTAATCCGGCAATGCCATCTTGGTGGACGAACTACTCACTACTCACTACTCACTACTCACTACCCGCCTCTGGCGGGTCAAAACTCGAGTATATTTGCCCCCCAGGTCAGTCCTGCACCAAAAGACACAAAAATAACAATATCGCCCCGCTTGATTTTCCCCTTCCTGACGCACTCATCAAAGGCAATCGGCACTGAAGCAGATGAGGTATTGCCGTACTCGTGGATATTTACAAAGACCTTTTCATCAGGCAGGTTCAGGCGCTTCGCTGCAGACTCAATAATCCTCGCATTCATCTGATGCGAAATAACCATCTTGATATCGTCAATGCCCAATCCGCAATGCTCCATACAGTCAGTAACCGACTCAACTATCTGCCGAACAGCCTGCTGATAGACTTCTCTACCTTTAACTTGCATATAGATTTTCTTTGGGTCGTCCAGCTTTTTGTGCGATGGATTACGAGAACCGTAGGCCTGGCAGTTCAATGGTTCCCACTGGTCGCCATCCGCACCCATAGTGCTGTATATAATACCCCGCCGCTTGGGGTCTTCACTTCGCTCAAGCACAACCGCCCCTGCACCATCTCCGAAAAGAACACAGTTTGCCCGCTCTGTCCAGTCGGTAATTTTGGTCAGGGTTTCAGCGCCTATCAAAAGTGCTTTTTTGATTCTGCCGGTTTCTATAAACTGCTGTACGACATATATCCCGTATATAAAACCGCTGCAGGCGGCGGCTAAATCGAACACCCACGCGTTCTTTGCCTGCAGAGCGCTCTGCACGAAGCACGCCGTTGAAGGGAAGACCATCTCCGGCGTAATGGTCGTCACAATAATAAGGTCCAGCTCTTTGGCATCGGTATTTGCCTCGGCTAAAGCCCTCTTGGCGGCTTGGGTTGCTAAAAACGCGGTGCTTTCCTGGTCGGTAGTAATGTGTCGGGTCTTGATCCCGGTCCGCGTGGTTATCCATTCGTCCGATGTATTCAGCATCTTTGTCAGGTCGGCATTGGTCAGTATTTTTGCCGGTGCAAATGAACCGTGACCGGCGATAACTGCACGATAGGGGAGAATCCGTTCGCTATTAAGATTCTGCATCAGCCGTCCTTACGGAAGTTTCCGACAGATATTCGGCGATTTTGTCGTTTATTTTCTCGATGTGGTATTTTTTGGAGGCCAAAATGGCGTTTCGTATCGTCCTGCTCTCGCTTGCGCCGTGGCAGATTAGCGCGTTGCCGTTGACCCCTAACAGGGGCGCACCGCCGTATTCGTTATAGTCATATTTCTTATAAATCCTTGCTATCACGGGCTTAAACTCCGTAGCAAGCCCGAGCTTCTCCTCCATCAGCTCGTGTTTTATCGCCTTAAACAGGCCGTCAACGAGGCCCTCGGTCAGCTTCAGGACTACATTGCCCACAAACCCCTCGCAAACCGCAACGTCACAAACGCCCCTGAAAATATCTCTGCCCTCGATATTTCCGACAAAATTCATACAAGAATCGGATTTCATCAGCACGCGGGCCCTTTTAACATTCTCGTTGCCTTTTGCGTCTTCTTGGCCGATGCTCATAAGCCCCACCCTCGGATTTTCAATCCCTAATAGATACCTTGAGTAGATGGTGCCCATTACCCCATATTGGTAAAGATGTATCGGCTTGCAGGCGATATTGGCGCCCACATCACATATCGTTACCGGCCCCTCAAAGGTGGGGAACACCACCGCTATCCCAGGCCGAATAACCCCGGGCAGATTTCTCATCCTCATTTGAAAAGCCGCAACGCAGGCCCCCGTATTGCCCGCCGAAATGACAGAATCCACCTGGTCTCTCTTGGCTAATTTGGCAAGGACCCCTATCGAGCTTCTGGGCTTCCTCCGCAGACTTTCTATCGGCACCTCGTCCATACCGATAACATCAGGAGCGTGAACCACCTTCACCGCACATTTGGGGGACTTCAAAGAGGATAATTGCGGCTCAATCACATCCTTCGGGCCGACGAGTATCACCTCATCGTTTTCATCGAGAAGCTCGATTGCTTCTATCGCACCGGCGATAATCGCATCCGGTGCATTGTCGCCTCCCATTGCATCGATTGCGATTCGCATTTTTACTGGCTTTCCTCCTTGGCGATTTTCAATGTGATT